>Ga0307435_1001052_pt1 | contig 11774 bp, 8 predicted proteins | sample SalMarWE160470MG_FD_202164 | JGI IMG/M metagenome (GOLD analysis project Ga0307435, IMG submission 202164) | Salt marsh sediment microbial communities from the Plum Island Ecosystem LTER, Massachusetts, United States - WE1604-70 | ecosystem: Environmental > Aquatic > Marine > Intertidal zone >... | reverse complement strand
CGGCACCGCTTGTCATAGCCATTGTAGCGACGGCTTCACCGGAGTTTGCAGAAGGTATGGAATAGCCGCTGCCAATACTTTCGAGGCCGGCATTGTTCTGGAATAACGCTATTTGAAGTGTTGCGATGTTTTTCTTGACACCGTTTGAAAAAGCACCTACTACGATTCCTTCGCTATTTACAGAAACGCTGGAGAGTCTGCCGGAGCCGTATCCGTCCTGATCCCTTGCAACGGCAGTGGAACTGCCTGCGAATTGTGTTAAACCATCGAGTTTTCCGACAGTTCCAAGAGCCAGCTCGATAGTTTGTTCGTTCGCCGTGTCATGAGCGAATGTTATTTTGAATTCAGGAGTTGCTGAGCCGGTGAGTCCTGCGTATGAGCCGTTAGTTGCGTCAAATGTTATATCGTCAATTCTTCTTTCTGTCATATCGATCGAGTACACGTCACCCGAAACGGAGGTGAGTATGAGGTCCCAGGTGTTTGGCGTATCGGTTCTGACAAAGGCGGCAGAGAGCGTGTGCTTTCCTCCGAGCGAGTCATAAGCAGTAATGTTTACGTTCTTGACCTCATTTCCGCCTACGGTAATCATTTCGAAATAGGCCGGTGTTTCAAGTGTGCCGTCACCGGTGTATGAGAGTGTAAGGTCGGTTTTGCTGTACCCGCCTTCGTTATCGAATATTCTTATTTTGCCATTTACCAGCGAGGCAGTGGAATCTGTCAGGACATTGTTATTAAGATGGTCAACAAGGTCACCTAATGTTGTAGTCCCATCAATTGCGAAAGTTAAACCTGTGGTTAAGTCCGTTCCGTTTTTATTGTAGCCGCTGATGGTTATAGTGCCCGAGGTTAAGGTTCCTGTGTATTGGTCGAGCTGGTCGATTTCGGTATCCGTAGCTGCGATAGTGCCGTTGTTATAGGTGTAAGCTACGTCCGAATCGAGTTTCTGTATCTGTGGTGTATCGAAAGAGGCATCCGAGCTTAGATTTCCGGATACAGTGATGTGTGATGTGGCATTTGCAGGCATTGTTATATCATATGGAATGTGGATGTTACCATCGTTCGGGATTTGAAAGCCTTCAAGCTCACCTTCCGAGCCGATTCTCTGGACAAGGTAGCCTGTGGAAGGATCGACAAGTGTTGAATTCTCATCGACCGAAAAGGCTCCTGCCCGAGTATAGATGTACTGCTGGCCGTCGCTTAAAACGAAATAGCCTTCACCGTCAATTGCCAGATCGAGGGGATTTCCTGTTTGGACGATATTTCCCTGTGACATATTTGGAGTGATGCCAGAAACGCCTACACCGCTTCCCATTTGCTGTGGGTTTGTTCCGCCGATGTTCGATGTCGGCTGTGTGGCTTTTTTGATTGTCTGGCTTAGCAACTCGGAAAAGTTTATTCTGCTGGACTTAAAGGCTGTAGTGTTAACATTTGCGAGGTTGTTTCCTGCGATGTCAAGCATTTTTTGATGGGCTTGCAAGCCAGTGACTCCTGCTGATAATGCGAAACTCATTTTATTTCTCCTGTTAATATATTGTTAATTTAATTTTTTGTTTTTCCGTTAATTAACCTTGAACTGCAATAACACCTTCGAGGTTTACGTCATAGCCGCCTGCAGACAGGATTATGTTGCCGTTCTCATCTGTATAAATTTTTTCAACAGTTGCATCAACGATATCTATTGTGCCGTCTGATAATTGGCCTATGAATGAAATGTTCTTGCCTATCAGTGAGCTGGCATAATTCATTTTTGTTATTGCGAGTACATCTTCAAAGTTTGAGTTCATCGATTCGAGCTGCTGCAGTTGTGAGAATTGTGCGAGCTGAGCGGCCATCTCGTTATTATCCAAGGGTTCGAGCGGATTTTGGTTTTGAAGCTGCGTGATTAGCAGCTTCATATAATCTGCCTGGATATTGCTTGCTGATATTGAACTCATAAAATTTATGCCTTTTTTATTGAATTAATAATCAGATTTTATTTTCAAACAGCGATAAGATTTCCTTAATCAAGTACGCTTGTGGAAGGTTAAGCAATTTTTGTGCCAGATTTGGCTGTTCTTCGCGTTTCGTAATTGTAAGTATTTGTTATTGCTTGGCTTAGAAAATTGAGAGTGCTGGACATATTTTATTAAACGATAGTTTTTGGAAATGGCCTGGCAAGGATTTTCCTGTTTTGCTGAAAATTTTGCCGCTGCCTTTTTCGAGGGTGCAGAGCGTTGATGGTATTTAAAAAACAGGGCAATGACATTCGATAGTCCTATAAAATATGATTATAATCTTCTTTGTTATTTTTGTTTTTTTCTTATAGTCCGATAAAGAAAATAATGTAAAAGTGAACTCCAATTTAATTTTGAAAACTGAGTGACATTATTGGCCGGTCCCATAAAAAAATTAAAGTTTTGAGGTTGTCGTTGTCGATTAGCTTTCCATTGTTACCAGTGATTTTTTTTGTAATTTTGACTGGGGGGCCAGCAATAATGAGGTTATCGTGTGAAAGTGTTCTTGCGGAGAGTCGTCACAGTAAGCAGGCAGGCGAGTGTTCATCAGTTGGCCAAGTCGGCAGCGAAAGAGGTGTTTGTTGCCGATGACCTTTCAGAAGCCTCTCAGATAACCCAGACAGTCAATCCTGATTTGGTTTTTTTCGACCACTATTTTACAGCAGAGCAAGTTCGTGAATTTTTAGACACGCCCGATAATAAATCGATTCGCATTCCTGTAGTTATAGTTTTTGATGGTGAGGACGATAAGGATTTATCACTCGAAGAATACAGGCGGGCGGGTATATTTGATTATTTGCAGTCAAGCAGTGACTATGGTCGCCTAAAACAGATTATTGCGCTTATTAAGCAGGAACCGGGAAAAACCAGCCGTTCGGATGAACCCTTACCATATTTTGCTGATGATTTTGCCGGGAGTGCTTCTATTGTCGGCCGAAGCGAAGCGGTCACCGAACAGCTTAAGATGATTAAACTTGTTGCTCAGAGCGGCTGCGACCCGGTTTTAATACTTGGTGAAACAGGAACGGGCAAGGAGCTTGCTGCCCGGGCGGTGCATAATCTGAGGTCTCCGAAAAAAAGGTTCGTAGCATTGAATTGTGCGGCTTTGACAGCAAGTCTGCTTGAAAGTGAGCTGTTCGGGCATATGAAGGGTTCATTCACGGGCGCTGACCGTGAGAAAGTCGGCCTATTAGAGATGGCAGGGTCGGGCAGCGTGTTTTTAGATGAGATAAGTGAAATGCCGACAGGACTGCAGGCCAAATTGCTGCGGGTCCTGCAGGAAAGGGAGTTTCGTAAAGTCGGCGGTGTAGAGACGATTCATTGCAAGGCTACGATAATCGCATCAAGTAACAAGGATTTGTACAAAGAGGTTGAGGCAAAAAGATTCAGAAGAGACCTTTATTACAGATTGAATGTATGTCCAATTAAAATAGAGCCTTTGAGGTCGCCGCGCAGAAGGGAAGATATACGAATTCTGGCTGAGTATTTTCTGAGGACTTCGAGTCTTTGCCCTGAAAAACGAGACAAGATTACAGGGATAACACAATTGGCAATAGAGGCGCTTGAGAGACACGACTGGCCCGGCAATGTACGTGAGCTTTATAATGTTATACAGAGGGCGATACTCCTTGAGACTGCTGATAAAATTGGTCTGAGCAGCATCATGATTGATACTGCTGATTCGGACAGAGAGCATATAAGGGACTTTTCTCTTGCAAAAGCTGAACGAGGTCTTATCGCACGGGCCTTGCAGGAAACCGGCTGGCAAAAAACGCAGGCGGCAACTCTGCTTGGAATAAGCAGGGCAACTTTATATGCAAAAGTTGAGCAGTATAATATAAAAAAGGCCTCAGACAGACAGAAGGACGCTCAATCGAGTTTTTCACGAGAGGATTTGCCCGAGGCAGCAACGGTATCATAAGATAGATAAATTTTGTTTTGTTTAAGATTTGGCTGTCACTGGAGGGCAGCTAGTGCCGTTTCAAAAAAGAAACTTCTACTTTTATGTCATTCCCGCGAAAGCGGGAATCCAGTTTTTTAACTCCCTGGATTCCGCATCAAGTGCGGAATGACAAGTTGAAAAAGTGAAACTTATTTAATAGAAACGGCAGCTAGGATGTGGAGTGTTTGCGCATTTAACTATATCAAATCGATTTAGCAAAAAGATTCGGTCACTGTAGAAAAATCTATCGGTTCGTTCAGAATCCCGACATTAATATTGAATTTCACAGGGGGAATGCGTTATTTGTGCTCCTTTTTTGGTGTGTTGTCTGCATTCAAAGCGGTTTGAGGCGGATAGAGGTCGGCTTTTCTTTAATCTGGCACAATTATTGCTGTTATTTTGTTTAATTTGAGAACTGACTGTTTGCAGCAGGCCAAGAAAAGTACCTGCTCAAAACCCAAATTGTTTTTGGGTGATTATTGTTTTGCAAACAGTTTGTGAAAGACAAGTTTTAGGGCGTGTAAAGAATAATGGCTGACCAAGAGCAGACAGATACACGTGAGAACGATTCTGAAATCGTCGGCGGCAGCGAAACGCCGGAAGTTTCGCCGCAACAGGTCACCGACAATCAAAAAGAGGCGGGTAAAACGCCGGAATCAGATGAGCAGTTTTACAAGGAACTACTGGATACTTTGCAGAGTAATCCTCGTCGGTTTACAGCTTTACAGAAGATACTTGTTTTGTTTATCGTCTTTGTATTGGGGGTACTGGTGTATGTATTTTTAAGACCTGCACCGGTACCTGTTTCAGGATATGAGCAGCCGGTTGAGCCGTCTGGGCAGCAGGGGACTGAGGAATATACCGAAAGGGGCGAAACTGAGATTCACACGGAACAGGTGTTGGAGGAGAAAGGGGAAAATGAGTCAGTATTTTCTCAACAGGAAGCGCTTTCACTACAGGTTGCTCAGGATTTTTATAAGCAGAAAAATTACGAGATGGCTTATGAAGCTTACAAGAATCTTGGGCAAAAGCTGGTCGTTGTGGAAAAAGAAGATGAGTTGCTCGCTGACTTTCTTCGGTTCAGGATGGCGGTCTGTGCCGGTAAGGGGGGTTATTTTGATGAAGCTGTGCGTTTGTACAAGGACCTTTCCGGAAGTGATTCGGCGGTGATAAAGGCTTTTGCGAGCTACAACCGCAGCCTGTTAGAGTTGAAGAACAAACAATACCTGAATGCGAGGAGCTGTGCGTACAAGTCTCTTGCGTTAATTGATGCGATTGAGCTGGATGATAGGTTGTCTTTTCAGGTTTATCGCAATTGTCATTTTATTGTCGCTCAGTGCCTGACGGAGAGGATTTTGCTTTTTGCTGATAAGGACAACGAGGTTTGTGATGAGTTGTGGCCCGGCGAGCTGGAGATAGAGTTTTTTAATAATTTAAATGAGCAGCAGGTTCGTTTTCTGTTGAGCTCGGGAGCGGAATTATTGACCAAAGGCCTGCTCAGCCCACAGATTAAAGAGCATATTGAAACGGGTCAGCAGCGGCGATGGTCTGTAATATGCTGCGGGGCCTCGATAGAGGAGCTGATGAACAGATTTGCCCTGAGCTGCGGTTTTGACGTCAATTGGGAGCAGGCCGTAAAAAATGGCCGGCAGCCTGGGACGGGCGGTGTCCGCAAAAGAGCGGTTAATCTTTATCTTCGAGAGACGAGTGCAGAAAGGATTGCGACGGTGGCGGCAGGCTGTGCCGGTTTGATGGCGGTCGTTAATGAAAACGGTGATATAACGATATATAACCCTTCGGATTATGAATCTGTTTCAGAGCATACATCTTTGTTAGCTGAGCAGGCTATCAGTCTTTGGCAGAGATTTTTGCTAAGATTCGGCGATGATGAGCGGATTGCAAATGTGCATTTCGCTCTCGGCTTACTGAAGAGTCAAAAAGGCAAATTCATCGAGGCGCTGGCAGAGTATAAGCTGGTGACAAACCGGTTTTCCATGTCGGCTCTGGCGCCATACGCATTATTGAATTCGAGCAGAATCAAGACCAATCTGAAGGATTATTTAAGCGCGCGTAAGGATTTGCTGCAACTTGTGGAGCAGTATCCGGATGCAGCGATAGCCGATAAGGCTTGTTTATATCTTGCCGATGCGACAATGAAAGCCGGTTTTACAGACGAGGCGTTTCGAGATTACAAAAAAGTTTACAACCTTGGTTTTTCAAAAGAGTCGCGGGCTGCCGCCGCACTTGGTGCGGGCAGGTGCGCTTACATTCAAAAAGATTATGAGGGTGCCGCGGACTGGCTGGCAAGATATGTCGGGGAAGTAAGGGGTAAGGCGAATAAAGAGCTTTACGATGCTTATTTTCTTTTGGGCAGGGCCAATATGGCTTTGGCAAGATTTGAGAAGGCCGGCGAGGCTTTTACTGTATTGATGGGTGGTCAACTGTCATCTCAGCAATACGTAGAAGCGGTTTCAGGTCTGGTGGACTCTTTCATTAAGCAGGAGCGTTCTATAGAGGCACTTGGAGTTCTGGAGAATGTTCAGAGCAGCCGGTTGTCACAGGTTGAAAATGTCGAGATGTTGCTTCTCAAGAGCCGGGTTTTGCGGCAGATGGGCTTTGTTAACAAGGCAATAGCTTCACTCGGTGACAGGGCCGAGTATATTTCCGAGCCGGAAATGAAAGCCCGTGTATTATTCGAGCTGGCCGGCTGCTATATAGAGGAAGGCCGGCTGGAACTTGCCCGCAGGAACCTGGCACAGGTTCTCGTTCTCGTCGAGCGCAGCAGTCTTTCAGATAAGGCGGCCGTTGAGCTGGCGGATGTGTGTCTAAGGATGGGCCAGGGTGAAAAAACGATAGAGTTGTGTACGAAGATTCTGGAATTCGAGCCGGAGGAGCAGATAAAGAAAAGGGCACGGCTGCTTCTTGCAGAGGCCCATAAGCAGCAAAAAGAATATGACAAGGCGGCATTGGCCCTTCTGGGTGGTTTTAAGAAAAACACTGAAACTGAATAGGATGATTTTCTGATAGTTAAATGAAAAATAAAAAGGATTTACAAAAAGGCTTGTCTCTGAATTTCGAAGATTCTTTACTTTTGGCTTTTTGCTTTTTGGTTTTAATGCTGCCGGCAGGCAATGCGGGTGCCGGGGATTTATCCGGTGGTCTCGATGCGACTGAATTGCTTGAGCCTTATTCAGAAAGTGATTGTAAGGATGTGAATTTTACCAAATCGGCAGTGAAGGAAGCTGATGTTGCTGAGCCGGTTGGTGTGAAGCTGTCGAGTAAGATTGAGCCTGTCAGTGCCGATGTCGGTCTGAGCTTTGATGATAAATTGTTTATAGCTAATTTACTCTTCGAGGCGACAGGGCAGACCGAAGAAGCCAAACGCCGGATATTGCAGGACAGAATCACTTCGTTGGGGCAGAGCTCTGATGATGAAAGTAAAAGTGAGCTTCAGAAAATGCTCGAGCAGATACGCCTGGTGGAGTTTAGAAAAGAAGAAAGAACAGATGATTCTGTCACGGTAACAAAAAAGGTGACTTCTGATAAGCCCGATGAAGCAAAATCAGAACAACAGAAGCCGGGAGAACAGGTTTCCCAGAAGGCTCAGCCTCAAATAGAGCAATCCCAAGCGGAGATATTAAGTGAAAAGATATTGCAGGTTTTTAATGAGTTGTCAGAGGACCTGAGCAAATTGGAAAATCCGGTTGAATTGGCGGATATTTTGTATCTTGGCGGCCGGCTGAAAGAGGCAGCAATAGTTTACCGGCAGGCGATTAATCGGATAGACGGTGAGGAGACCGATGCTTTCGGTGACGGGGCCTGGATTTTATTTCAATTGGGCAATTGCCTTCGTGACGAGGACCCGGCGGAGGCCAGAAAGTTCTATAGGGAGATGATTTCACGGTATCCTGAATGCCCCTGGGTGGATTTGGCAAAGGCAGAGGATGAGTTGCTCGGCTGGCTCGAAAAAGAAAATCTCAAGGCTCTGCTCAAAGACGGAGTTGCAGCGGAAAAGAAGAAATGAAAATTTGCTATAGAGTGAAGTGGTAGTTTTTGTGAATAGTAAATAGACGGAGTTTTTTAGTGACAAAGATTGAAAATAAAAACGGCAGCAGGATTTATAGCGAAAGCCAAAGTACAGGTGTTCTTATAGTCGGAGGAGATTGCGAGCTGGCGCGATTTATACTCAAGATTCTGGCCAGGAAAGGCGTTCACGGTGACCTTGCCGCAGATAAGAGCACAGCAGAGAATTTTCTGGAGAAGAATGGTTACGGCCTTGTTTTTTTAAGTGAGCGAATAAGCTGCAGGCCGGGGACAGAAGCTGAAGTGCAGGTAAGCTTCGATTTGCTCAGCCGGATTCGGGCAGGTTCGCCGCAGATGCCGGTTATTATGACAGAGGGACGAAACGGGCATAGTGAGAGGTTGAACAGCCGGGTTGTAGAACTTGCTGTTAAGGCTGTTCAGTCGGGATGCTGTAATTTTCTGACGCAGCCGGCTGAGCAGGAAAAAGTTGAAGGCCTGCTGGATCTGTATTTGCCCGGTCATAATGTTCACAGCTGTGCCTGGGCAGCAGAGGACGGGCATAATCTTTACACGATAGTCGGCCGAAGCTCGCGGATTTTGCAGACTGTGAATCTGGCAAGACGGATGGCGCCGACCTCTGCGCCGGTTTTGATAAGCGGTGAAAGCGGGACGGGCAAGGAATTGATATCTTATCTTATTCATAAGGAAAGTAACCGCTCCGACGGGCCGCTGGTCAGGGTCAGTTGCGCGGCGCTGACCGAGACGCTTATCGAGAGCGAGCTGTTTGGTCATGAAAAAGGCGCTTTTACAGGCGCATATGCACAGCGAAAGGGCCGATTCGAGATGGCGCACGGGGGGACATTGCTGCTGGATGAGATTACCGAAACGCCGCTCAAGTTTCAGTCGACGCTATTGCGGGTCCTGGAGCAGCAGAATTTCGAGCGTGTCGGGGGCAGTGACAATGTCAAGGTTGACGTGAGGATAATCAGTACGACGAATAAGGATTTGGGCCAGCAGGTTCAGCAGGGCTGCTTTCGCGCGGACCTTTATTATCGGTTGAGCGGATTGAGGCTTGTTATCCCGCCGCTGAGAGAGCGAGCTGAGGATTTGGAAGAGCTCGTATGGCATTTTGTCAATCTTTACGCCCATCAGGCAAAAAGGATTATTAACAGGCTCGACCCCGTGATGATGGATATTTTTGTCAATTATCACTGGCCAGGCAATGTAAGACAATTGCGAAATGTGGTTCTTACATCCCTGATTCTCGGCAGCGGCAAGACTTTGTCACTGGCAGATGTGTCATGGCTTTTTGACGAGCTTGAGCCGCTGGCTCAGGAGGCAAAAAACAGTGTACCGGAAAGTCAGAAGTCTTTAGAGCCGGAAGCTGATAAGCTGCCGCGGCTCGGCGGCGTGCCGCTGGTTAAGATTGAGAGACAGGCGATTCTCGATACGTTGCGCAAGACGTCGGGCAACCAGACAAAAGCGGCAAAGATTTTGGGTATAAGTGACAGGACGCTTCGAGAGAAGGTTCGCAAATACAGAGAGCAGGACAGCCTTGCGGCTGTTTAACACAGTTTATGTTTAATTAATGAAAGCAGGGGGCAGAAGTACTGGGAAATTAGAAAATGGCAAAAGCAGATGAGACAAAAAATGAAGAAAAAAAAGAGGGCGGTGCAGCCGAACAGGCTGACAAGGAAGGCGAGCAGACGAGCAAGGCGGGTTTTATAGGCCGATTTTTGCCCTGGATAATAATGGCGGTGGTGATAGTGGTTTTCGCCGGCGGCGGTCTGACACTCGGCAAACTCTTTGCCGGCTCTAAACAGCCCCAGACGGCCCAGCAGGAGCAGCCGGGGTCTGCACAAACAGTCGACCTGAAAAGCAGCGGCGGGACGCAAAAAAGCTGGTACTATGACCTGGACCCGGTTATTGCCAATCTTAATGAGCCCTCGGTGACACGTTATGTTCGTGCAACTCTGACTCTGGAGCTGGCGGGTACAGTTGACCCTAAAAAGGGTGAGGCTTTTATTAACGAGAAAAAGCCGGCGCTTACAAACTGGCTGACAATCTATCTTGCCGGTCAGACTATTGAAGATATCCGCGGCGACAGAAATCTGAGACGAATCCAGGCGCAAATTCTCGATGCCTTTAATGAAAAGCTGTTTCCCGACTCGAAGCCTCAGGTTAAAAGTATTCTGTTTAAGGAGTTCGCAGTGCAATGAGTGATAAAGTCAGCGACAATCTGACGAAAGAAAGGATGCAGCAGCTTTTGGCTTCTGTCGGCAGCAGGCCGATGCCGCAAGAAGAGAAAATAGAGGCTGAGGAATATGATTGGGCCCGGCCGCACTATTTCAGTAATGAGCAATTTAAAAAGGTTGAGGATTTTGCAAAAAAAACGTCGGTAGCCATAGCTGAGAAATTCAGGGCTTTTTATAACGCTGATTTTGAAGTGACAGTACCATCGGTAACCGAGCACTACGCAACTGTTATTACCAATAAAACGGACGATGCGAATGAGAATGACTACTATCTCGTTTTTAATAATGGGGCAAAGCAGTTCTGCGGATTTGTAAGGATACCATATCAGTCGGCCCTGAGATGGGCAACGGGTCTGCTTGGAGACTCTGAAGCTCAGGGTGAATCTGAGAGAGTCCTGTCGCAGCTCGAAGAGTCTCTTTTGCTTGACGTGGCGTCGAGTTTTGTCAAGGCCCTTTTTATTGCGGAAAGAAGCTGTGATTTTAAGCCGGCTGATGAGCTCGTCAAGGCAAACCTTGCTGTAGAACTCGATTCATCGAGCCAGTTTAGTGAGATTGCATTCGAGATTAAAAAGGCTGAAACTGAAGATAGTGACAAGGCTTCTATTTTTATTTTGAGCAGCAATCTTAATGAGGTTGTGGGAAGGAGCAGCCGTGAGACGGTTCTTTCGGCGGAGGAGAATAGAAAGGCGATTATTGAAAGTTTCAATCAGTTTTCAATTACCGTGACGGCACAGCTTGATTCTGCAATGCTGAACTTTGAGGATGCAATTGGTCTTCAGCCGGGAGATATATTGCTGCTTGACAAGAAGTTAGATGAGGGTGCGGAGGTGATGGTACAGGGTCGAAGGCTTTTTTACGGCCGTCTTGCAAAAAATCGTGGCAGCAAGGCTTTGGTAATTACAGGTTAGTCTTTTAAATAAATCAATATGCGATTGCAGAAGATTAATAATTAAGAGGGAATAAAAAATGGCAGAAACAGAGCAGGTTGTAGAAGAACAACAGCAGCAACAGCAGCAGGATGGTGCTGCACAGGAAGGGACAAAAACGGAGGCGCAGTCTGTTGAGCTTTCCGAGGCGAGAGAAACGGCCGGCGCTGCCGGCGGCGGCAGCATTGACATATTGCTTGATATGAGTGTTCCGGTGACGATAACCATCGGCCAGACGGATTTGACGGTTCGCCGGCTTTTACAATTAGGGCCGGGAGCCGTGCTTAAACTTGACAAGCCCGTTGACGCACCGGTGGATTTATACCTTAAAGATGTCAGGTTTGCAACCGGTGATGTAGTAGTCGTCAATGACAGATTCGCTGTAAGAATAAAGCAGATTTTGTCAGCGGGCGGCTCCGGTGAGAAAAAATAAAGGGCCTAAAACAGAATGCAGGATTTAAGAGCAAATACGAGAGGTCCGGCGATACTGTCTCACAGCAATGTTATCCTCGTGGGCGGGATGGCAACTATTCTTGCCACACTTTTAATCCCTCTTCCCACGCCGATACTCGATATGCTTCTCGCCTGCAGTATTTCTTTGTCCTTGACAGTTTTGATTGTGACACTTTCATCG
>Ga0307435_1001048_pt1 | contig 11795 bp, 15 predicted proteins | sample SalMarWE160470MG_FD_202164 | JGI IMG/M metagenome (GOLD analysis project Ga0307435, IMG submission 202164) | Salt marsh sediment microbial communities from the Plum Island Ecosystem LTER, Massachusetts, United States - WE1604-70 | ecosystem: Environmental > Aquatic > Marine > Intertidal zone >... | reverse complement strand
TAGTATCGGCAACCATCGCCCATATTTCCTTGTCTTTCTTGTTCCCATACGGCTGCATAACTGCAATGGTGTTTTCCGCTATGCCCCCTTCAATCCTGTAGGGAGCCCTTATGACGCGCTTAACTCGTGAAGGGGGAAGCTTGTAATACCTCATCTTCATCTCTGCGTGCTTTGTCCAGTGCAGCTTTTTCATTTTGTTATAATTAATTGTATGAGCAATAAACTTAAAGGTATAGTGGCGGTGATTATACTCGCCTCTCTTGTTGTTATGGTCTCCGTATCACTGCAGGAATCCGGAACAACGGATGAACTGGCACATATTCCTTCGGGATACGGCTATGTAAAGTACCTTGATTACAGATTAAATCCGGAACATCCGCCGCTCGTAAAGATGTTTTCGGCACTCCCGCTCTTGTTTTTGAATCCCAATTTCCCTACCGACAGTACTGCCTGGACAAGCGACGTAAATGGCCAATGGAAAATGGGCTCATTGTTCCTGTATCAATCCGGAAACGATGCCGACCAGATAATCCAGCTGTCACGTGTAGGTCCGATGATTCTCACGCTGATACTTATTGCCTTTGTGTATATATGGTCGAGGGAGCTATTCGGAGAAAAGTGGGCTCTGCTTCCAACCGCAGTTACGGCCTTCTCTCCCACAATACTCGCGCATGGACACTATGTAACGACCGATATAGGCGCCGCGCTCGGAACGCTTGTGGCCATATATTACTTCGTCAAGTACATAAACAGCCCTTCAAGAAAACACCTTATATGGGCGGGTATAGCGTTTGGCGTTGCAATGCTTATGAAGTTCTCAACCGTGCTTCTTGTCCCTCTGTTCCTTTTGATAGTATTTATCAAGTGGCTTATTGAGATATACGAAACCAGAGATGGCATCCAGGGCAATAAAATAAAACACTTTATTATAAGAGGACTGAGGCATCTCGGGTACGTTTCAATGATATTCCTAATAGGGTTTCTTGTTCTGTATCCGTTCTACTTTCTTACAACGTTCAATTACCCGCCGGGGAGGCAATACACCGACACGGAGTTTATACTTTCGTCTTTCGCCGGCGGTCCCACACCGGAAGGGGAAATATGCAATCCGATGCGCTGCATTGCAGAATTCAACATCTGGGCGTCAAATAAGCCGGTATTAAGGCCTTACGCAGAGTATATGCTCGGAGTGCTTATGGTAATACAGCGCTCCGCCGGCGGTAACACGGCCTACTTCTTAGGGAGGGTATCGGCATCCGGCAGTAGGCTGTATTTCCCAACCCTATACGTACTCAAAGAATCCCTCTCTATCCTTATACTCATTGCAGTAGGGTTGCTATACGGACTTTACAACATAATAAGTTCCATAGTTAAGAAGAAAACAAGCTTCACGAATTACCTTGGTACTCATCTCGCTGAATTCTCAATACTGCTTTTCACCTTGATTTACGCCGCGTGGAGCATAAGTAGTCCTCTCAATATCGGTATCCGTCACCTGCTGCCGATAATGCCGCTAACCTACATACTGATGACTTCTTCATTAAAGAAGTGGACTCAAAGCGGACATCTAAACAAGAAAATAAAGCTCGGTTTTATCTCGGTAATGCTTGTTTGGTTTGCTGTCTCAACCGCAGTCGCTTATCCTTTCTACCTCTCGTATTTCAACGAGTTTATAGGAACGAACAATGGATGGAAGATAGCAACGGATTCCAACTATGACTGGGGGCAAGACTTAAAGCGCCTCGCCAATTTCGTAAACGACAATAACATAGAAAAAATCGCAATCGATTATTTTGGCGCGGGGAACCCCGAATACTACATAGGCAATAAGGTTGAAGGCTGGAATTCCGCAAAGGGAAACCCGCTCGAGAGCGGGATAAGGTGGATTGCGGTATCGGTTAACACAATTCAGGGCTCAACTGCGCCAAAAGCAGAGGGGTTTGAGAGGAGAGCTGAGGACGAGTTCCGTTGGATTCAAAATCCGCAAGAACCCTATGCCAAGGCGGGAACTTCGATATTCATCTATAAACTCGATTAGAGGGAGTAGTACGCCCTGTTCTCCACTCTTAAATCAACGTATCTTATTACTCCCCAGTCGGAGGAATTTGAAAGCGAATCAAGAACTCCCTGCCCGAAACTCGGGTCGAAAGTAAGGCTAAAGTATATTTCCGGGCCGGATACCACAACCGCAGTGGCTTCCTTGAATTTGAGGTCGTCTATTCTCACTTCGTCAACGGACAAATTCAAATCCCCCACCAGCGAGAATATTTTCCTTAGATTAACCAGCAGGTCTTCCGGTAAAACTGTATCACCCAAAGAAAGACTACGTTCCGTATAGTCCCGCACGACTTTTACTATCAAAGAGCCCGTTGGGTTTGACGCTCCCGTGAAAACAACTCCGCTCTCATCTATCCAGAAGCATTCGGATTTTTTCTCAAGACACCATATTACATCCTTATCACGCTCGCTGACTTTAACGGATACGCTTCTCTTTATGAAATTTTTATCAACATCAACGGACTTTATCTGAGGCAAGTCTGCAAGGTATGAAGGTGCATCCCATAGCAGAATGTTCTCACCCACGGAATCATTCAACGAACTTACATCTGTAAGAACCGCCCCTTCAACCGATATATCTTTGATATCGGGCAATTCCGTAAACCAAAAAATATAAATGCCTCCTGCGACGAGGAGAATGACTATCAGCGAGAAAACTACAATCTTAACTTTCCTTAGGCGCTGTGATTTCTGACTTACCAACATAATCTCGTAACGCCTTCGGCACTTTTACCGCGCCTTCTTTGGTCTGGTTGTTCTCAAGAATATAAGCGAGTATCCTCATCGCGGCGCCGGTTGCGTTAAGCATATGCACAAACTCAGATTTTCCGTCTTTGCGGCGATACTTAACGTTGAGTCCGCGCGCCTGAAAATCAGTGGTGTTTGAGCACGAGTGAGACTCCCTGTACTTATTTTCACTCGGCAGCCATATCTCAACATCATACTGGTTAGTGGCGGTAAACCCCATGTCGCCGGTACAGATATGCACTATCCTGTATGGCAGGTCCAGCCCTTTGACGATTTCTTCCTGCCTTTCGAGTAGAAAGTCGTTCTCCGCAACCGAATCCTCAGGTCTGGTAAAAGAAAACATTTCCACCTTATCGAATTGGTGAAGCCTGAATATACCCTTCATGTCTTTCCCGTAAGCACCCGCCTCCCTTCTAAACGCCGTGGAGAATCCAACATACCGCACCGGAAGTCTTTCCGCGGGAATAATCTCATTCATATGAATCGGCCCTATCGTGTCCTCCGCGGTCCCGACAAGATATAAATCGTCCTCCGGTATGTAGTATGCGTCTCCATCCTCTATAAATTTCGTCTTTCCCATGTCTTTCATCTGCTCCGACTTAATGAGAGCCGGAGGAAGAACCGGCAAGAAGCCGTGCGGAGCAAGCTTTTCTATGACATATTTGACTACCGCGAACTCAAGAAGCACCAAATCTCCGAATATATAGCTGAATCTACTGCCCGAAACATTTGCCGCTCTCTCCTTGTCTATCATCCCGCCGGCGACATCCGCATGGTTCTTAAAATCAAAGTTGAACTTCGTCGGGTCTCCCCACTTCCTCAACTCGACATTACTGCTCTCGTCCGCTCCAACGGGAACTCTATCCTCCGGTACGTTCGGGATTTTTTCCAGCAACTCCGCACGGGTCTTCTCAAACTTTTTGATATCCTCGTTAAGTTTCTTCTCCCCGTCCTTGATCTTCTTTGCATCGCTCCTGTCGCCTTTGCCAAGCTTCTTCTTGTCAGCCCTCAATGCCTCCGCATTGGTTGTGACTTCTCTCCACTTCTCATCTACGGCAAGAAAGTTATCAACGACACCGGGGTCCATTCCCCTGTTTTTCATCCCGATTTTTACCGCCTCGGGGTTCTTCCTCACAAGGTTGATGTCTATCATTTCTTCGCAGGTGTCTTCCGCGTACGCCTCTTTGAACGCAGTGTCGGGAATATAATAACATCTTTTATCGATTTCTTTCCGGAATATACGGCTACAAGCCTGTCTATCCCTATGCCGACACCGGCAGCAGGCGGCATTCCATACTCAATGGCCTCAAGAAAATCCTCATCAAGGCGGCTTGCTTCTTCGTCCCCGGCCCTGTAAAGCTTTTCTTGCTCTTCCATTCTTTCCCTTTGGTCTATCGGGTCATTCAACTCGGAGAACCCGTTTACAATTTCCATCCCGTCGATTATTAACTGGAACCTGTCGGTTATAAACGGATTATCTTCTTTGGACTTCGAAAGCGGAGATAGCGATTTCGGAATATCATATACAATTGTGGGCTTTATAAGTTTCGGCCTCACGGTCTTTTTGAAAAGCTCATCAAGCTTACTGCTCTTCACCTTGGTTATATCCACTTTCCTGCCGCCATACTTTTCTATAGCCTTGATGTATGAAATCTCCCGCCAGATACCCCCGACAAACGGCTTGAGAACTTTCTTAACAAATGTAACCAATCCCCTGGCATCCTGATAAGCCCAGTAGAGCTCCAGCATCGTAAACTCGGGATTATGGTCCCTATCTATCCCCTCGTTTCTGAAAACCCGGCCTATCTCAAAAACCTTATTAAATCCACCTACAAGGAGTTTCTTCAAGTACAGCTCCGGCGCTATACGAAGATAGAAATCACTCCCCAGTGCGTTGTGGTGAGTAACAAACGGGCGGGCCAGCGCGCCTCCGGGAATCGGCTGGAGAACGGGTGTTTCAACTTCCATAAACCCATTCTCCCACAAGAACTTCCTTATCCTCATAATAACCTCCGAGCGTTTCTCAATTACGGCTTTTGTATCTGCATCAAGAAACATATCAAGGTAGCGCTTTCTCAGTCTCTCCTCCTCGTCCTTCAGCCCGTACCATTTTGCCGGGACGGGACGGATACTCTTGGAAAGCATCCGCATACTATCCGCGCTTATGCTCTTTTGCCCTCTCTTTGTTTTGAAAAGCTTGCCGCGTATTTCTATAAAATCCCCTATATCAAGATTTTCTTTCCAAAAACTGAAGTGGTTCGTGCCCTTTTTCATTGCGACGGTCTGTATGGTTCCCGTGCCGTCGTAAACGTCCAAAAACGCGACACCTCCCTGATCGCGCATCGACATAACGCGCCCTCCAACGGTCACATTATTCTTCCCCCTTGAAAGCGCAGAAAAATTCTTAAGAGAATCCGATATATCCGTATTCCGTCTGCTTTTTATGGGGTATGGATCCCTGCCCGCGTCGCGTATACTACCTAATTTCTTCAGTCTCTCCTTTACGAGATCGTCAAGCATATTTATCAGTTTATGCTTTTGATTTTGTATTCTATCCTGCCGCTCGGAGCTTTGATTATAACGGTATCTCCCACTTTCTTACCGATAAGCTCCTGTCCAAGCGGGGATTGATTTGATATGTAGCCTTCTTCGGGCTTCGCCTCGCTGCTCCCGACAATAATGAGCTTCAATTGTTTGCCGTCGCGTGCAACCTTGACCGTGGAGCCTACATCCACGATTCCCTTTCCGCTACCGCCCTCCTTGATAATGGATGCGTTCTTCAGTATCTCCTCAATATCCATTATTCTTCTCTCTAATTTTCCCTGCTCTTCACGAGCCTCCAAATACTCCGAATTCTCCGAAAGATCCCCAAGCTCCTTCGCATTTCTCAGCTTCTCTGAAACCTCAACCCTCTTTTCAGTCTTTAGTTTTCTAAGCTCCTCCTTGAATTCCTCAAACCTCTTTTTTGTAAGAAATTGTTCCATATTTTGGTTTCTGCTTTAGAGTGGAATTGTATCATAGGCCCGCTTCAGCGCAAACCATATACGTTTCTCCACAGCCAGTATCTTATCTTCATCGTCTCAACGAGCGTCTGGATATAGGCGCCGGGGCCGACGTGCGAGTCAAGGTCGTTCACCCAAACAACCGGTATCTGCTTTATTTTAAAGCCGAGCCGCTTTGCGAGCGCAAGAATCTCAACATCAAAACCCCATCTCTTAATCCTCTGTAGCGGGAAAACCTTTTCCGCCGCGTCCCCCGAGAAACATTTAAATCCGCACTGCGTATCCCAAATCCCAGGAATTACAAGGAGCTGTATAAAAAGGTTCCCAGCCTTTCCGAGAATCTGCCGCAAGAGACCCTGCGCGGGCATAAGTTTCGAGTCCCTATGCGCACGAGAACATATAACCACGTCGTATCCTCCCTCAAGGTGGGGAATCATATTCTCAAACTGGTCAACCGAAGTTGAGTTGTCGGCATCCATGAAAAGGCGGTACTTGCCGGAGGCCTCAAGCATGCCGCGCCTTACCGCTTCACCCTTCCCTTGGTTATTCTCCTGCTCAACCAATATCAGGTTCGGTATCAGTTTCGTGAAACCCCTTACGACCTCAACGGTACTGTCGCTTGACCCGTCATCAACAACCAAAATTTCATATGAGTAATCCACTTTTGAAAGATGCTTATCAACATCCACAAGCGTCAAAGGAATCCTGCGAGCTTCATTATATGCAGGAATAATTACGGAGAGATATGGCCTTTTCATCATATTGCCTTCTTCTTTCTATGATAACGCAGCCTTACAAAAATGGCTACGGCAAGGCCGCCAAGCATATCAAACAGTATATCTGCAAGGGTATCTCTGAGGCCAAGCTGGACCGGAGAAGCGCCGAACCCGTAAGAGCTGTTGATTGTGTCGTATATAAATTCGCCGAATTCCCAGAGAACGCCGCCAAGGGCTGAAAGCGAGAGCGCCACGAGAACGGTAAACAAGAAGCTCTTATCAAGATCTATATACTCCGGAAAGTGCTGAATAATCCAATACGCTACAAGTCCAAGAGCTATCGCCCACCAAAAATGTATAGGTATGTCTATCCATGGAATGGACCTGTACCAGCCGTTGATGACCGCCAGAGAGTGTGCAACAGCAAGAGCGGTTCCCGTAGGAACCGCGGCCTTCCATATGCCCCTGTTTTTCTTTATCGCTTTCTCCATTGAGGCGCCCTGCGAGCTTTCTTAAGGCCGAACTTTTTCCTCTCAACCATTCTTGAGTCTCGAGTCAGATAGCCAAGAGTTCGGAATTCCTTCTTGAAATCCGGATTAAACTTGGCAATCGCCCGAGCCAAACCAAGTGTTATGGCCTCAGACTGTGCCATAATGCCTCCGCCGCGTACTTTCACCTCAACGCTTCCCTTAACGGAGGATGACTTAATCGGAGCGACGGCGCTCCTCTGAAAACGCGCAACCGGAAAATATTCTTTATAATCAGCGCCGTTAACGGTGAAACTGCTATCCTTGCCTTCGGGGTAAAACCTTACTCTGGCGGTAGCGGTTTTGCGGCGCCCCAAGCCTTCGAAATATTTCCCTTTCTCAGCTGTCGCTGATTTTGTTTTAGCCATTATTCTTACTGTCTTTCCTGGCCCTTTCAAACTTAAGCATCTTTAGCCTTTCTTTAAGAAGTTTGTTTTTAGGTAGCATACCGCGCACGGCGTGGCGGATAACCCACTCCGGACTTCGCGCAAATGCGTCTTCGTATGATAATTTTTTGAGGCCTCCCGGCTTACCGCTGTGCCTATAGTAGACCTTCTGCTCCGCTTTCCTGCCCGTGAGTTTTATCATATCGGCGTTTTTGACGACAACGCTGTTGTTGCCGCGGTTTCTTGATTCATAGTCGGCGGAGTTTTTACCCTGCAGTATAAATGCAATCCTGCTTGCAAGTCTCCCCAACGATTCATTTTTAGCGTCAACTACGTAATTTGGCATATTAGACGAATTCTATAACAACCTTTGATACACCGTCGCGCTTCCTTGTATCGGCGGTTTTGATAATCCTGACATATCCCCCTTTCCTATCCTTATATTTCGGTCCGAGCTCGTTATAGAGTTTATATGCGGAGTCTTTGGGAACCCGCTTCATTAGTAATCTGAGCGCCGCTAAGTCTCCGCGCTTTGCAATGGTAACAAGTTTTTCAACACGAGGCCGTATCTCCCTTGCTCTCGCCTCGGTGGTCTGGATACTATTCTCCATTATCAGATTATGCATCAATATCTTTAAGAAGCTCTTTCTTTGTCCCCGAATCCTGCCAAATTTTCGGCCTTTCTTCTGGTGGCGCATAAAAGCTATTTCTTCTTGGCTGCCGGCTTTTTGCTCTTTTTCTCCGCTGTCTTCTTCTGTGCCGGCTTTTTAGCGGGAGATTTCTTCGGAGTGGCCTCTTTAGGCATCTTAACCTCGACAACCTCCAAGTCTCCTACCTTCCCAAAATGATCCAATAATATGCTTGCCGCCTTATGCATCGCACTCGATGGAGAAAGCGTTCCGTCTGTTTCAACCTCAATGTTCACCCTGTTGTAATCTGTCCTGTCTCCAACACGCATGTTCTCCACGCGGAAGTTGACATTCTGCACGGGGGAGAATACCGCATCAAGAGCGACTGTCCCTATCGGAAGCCTTCCCTCCTTTCTTGTATCAACCGGCGCGTATCCCAAACCTTTCTCAACCGTGATTTCCATATCCAGTTCAGCGGACTTTGAGGTCATAGTTGCAATATGTAAATCCTTATTCTCCACCTCGACCTGCGCATTACCCTTTATGTCTCCAGCGGTAATTTCCCCCTCCCCTTTTACTTTTAATGTTAGAACCTGCGGTTCATCCGCGAAGAACTTAAATCTGACTTTCTTGAGATTCAGCCCTATTTCAATGACGTCTTCGACTACGCCGGGGACCGTTGTAAACTCGTGCCCAGCTCCTTTGATTCTAAACTTTGTTACTGCTGCACCCGGCAAAGAAGATATCAAAACTCTCCTTAGGGCATTTCCAAGAGTGATTCCATACCCCTTATACAGGCCCTCAATACTGAAAACACCGACCTTCTCGTTCTCGGATACTTTCTTTACTTTTACGGTTTCACTTAGATATGTGTATTCCATGTTGTTTTATTTCTTGGAGTAATAATCGACGACCAAATTTATATCGAACGGGAAATCCACATCTTTCGGTGCAGACTCGACCTTCCCTTCAATTTTATTCTTATCTAAAGAAAGCCACGATGGAGGCTCATAGTTCTTCAACCTTTCGCTTAAATCACTGAAGACGTAATTGTTCTGGGACGACGGCTTTATGGTAATAATGTCACCTTCTCTGACGTGATATGAGGGAGTCTTTACTTTCTTCCCGTTGACGAGGAAATACCCATGAGAGACCGCTTGCTTGCCGATAGAACGACTCATTACAAAGCCTAGGCGCATCACCGCATTGTCCAGACGGCTTTCAAGGGTTTCGGTAATGAAATCAATCGCCGAATCGGTCTTCTTTGCGGCATCCTTGAATACTTTCTTCAAGCGTTTATCGCTTATCCCGTAAGAAAACTTTATCTTCTGCTTCTCCTTGAGCTGGTTTCCGAACTCACTCATTCTCTGATACCGCTTCCCGTGCTGACCCGGACGATAGGGTTTTCTCACAAGAGCGCGTTTCGGAGAAATCGAACGCTCCCCTCTAATTGAGAGTTGAGTACCCAAACTTCTTTCCTTTTTCTCAAGCACTCTTGGCATAATAATTATCCCCTTCTCGATTTTCTCGGACGCGGTCCGTTAAACGGTACCGGAGTAACGTCGCTTATAGATGTGATATCAAAGCCGCCGCTTGCGAGAGACCTTATGGCGGAATCCCGCCCGGGGCCGATTCCGGATACGTAAACGTCCACCGTGCGAGGGCCTGACTTTGCGACTTTCTCGACTATCGCGGATATCACCTTTGATGCGGCAAACGGAGTCGCCTTCTTTGGCCCGGAAAAGCCAAGCGTACCTGCAGTCGCCCATGTAATAACGTCGCCTTTTTCATCGGTTACGGTTATCATCGTGTTGTTATAGGTGGACTTTATATATATCCTTCCTTTCTCAAATCCTTTGGAAGATTTCTTCTTTTTCTTGTCCTTCAAAGGAGCGACCTTCTTGCCGCTTTCTGATTTTTCGCCGCCAATTTTACCCTTTTCCGCAATACGTTTCTTTCCCATAATGTTATTTTAGAGTCAGCTTCCTTCGCCCGCTGCCGGCAGTAGCGCGAACGTTTCCGCGGATTGTACGGGAGTTCCTGCGCGTACGCTGTCCTCTGGTTGGCAGCTTTTTGGAATGGCGAGCTCCCCTATAGCTTTTGATATTCTTGAGGCGGTTTATATCCTGCCTTATCGATTGGCGAAGTTCGCCCTCAACCTTGTAACCTGCCTCTATGGCGTCTTTTATTCTCAATACCTCACCCTGTGTAAGATCCTTGGTTCTCTTGGAAGAATTTATCTTCAATTTCCCTAAAATATCTTCAGCGGAGGCGGCGCCTATACCGTAAACATAGGTAAGCGCGATGCCTATCGTCTTCTCGTCCGGTATGTTTACGCCTACTAATCTCATTTGTCCCTAAATCATTTAATATAATCGGGCGAATAATACAAATGCATTGTTTTAGCCCTGTCTCTGCTTATGCTTAGGATTTGTCTTGCAAATCACGTAAAGCCGTCCTTTTCGACGGACGACTTGGCAATCTTTGCATATTTTCTTAACAGATGCCCTTACCTTCATACCTACATGCGCCAGATAATCCTGCCGCGCTCATCGCCGGGTGAGGCAAGCTCTACCTTAACCTTATCTCCGGGTAAAACGCGTATCCTTCTCACACGCATTTTACCGGAGATATACGCTAATATCTCCCTTTCATCGTCAAGTTTTACTTTAAAACTCGCTCCGGGTAAAGCCTCAACCACAATGCCTTCGGTAGTCATCTAGTGCGGGGTGGATATTATCATACCTTTCATTTTACGTCAACGATGATTTTACCGTCTTTTTCGGGCACTTTTTTCACCCAAAACGGCCAAAACCTTACCTCGCCGGACCTCACTCCCGGAATGGAGAATATAAGAGCTTTCAGGCCGGCCTCGTCCCTACCCGAGGCGTCTGACTTGAATCTATCAATGTCGAACGGCTGCGCCCATACTGACTCAAGGCTAAGCGCGGTGCTGAACCCCAAGCCGTCTTCCCCGACATCGGGAGCGTTATACTCGGCATTATAGCTTCTAACCCCTAAATCAGCGCCCGTCTCGCTCTCTACTCGTGATTCAATTACCTTTATAAGGTCCTGCTCGCTGAACCCAACCACCCTCCCCTCGCCGTGGACCGTAACACTGAATTTTTCCGTGCCTCCGGTTGTATCGTCAATCGCCTCATCGGTAACGTTAAACCTGTAAGCGCCATCCAGAACCTTTATATCCTCCGGTATGTTCAGGAATAATTGCGAACGGGTGGCATCCTCAAGGGTTTTGATAACGTCCTCTCGCGCATTTTTAATATCCTCTTCCGTTGGGACTTTCCTCTCGCCAACAAACCCGCCAGTCATCGGCTCTTTGGATTCGCCGTAGAAGCCGTCGTACTTCGGTGAGCCCTGAAATCCGGGTATCCTGTATCTGTCTATCGGGCCGATATTGTAATCCTCCCCCGCCTCGTCTGCCGTCACCGAAACTTCCATGCTTGATGGAACAATCTGGCCATCAACTACATCCGCTCCGGGAATCGTTATATATGCATCCGTTCTGTACACCTTGCCGTCCGGAGTCCTGAATCTAGTATTCTCCACAAGATCCTGCGGCTCGGAACTGTAAGCGTTATAGACGATTATCTTTCCCTTTGCCTTCCTCTCTACAAACTCCTCGCCGCTTGCGGAATAGGATTTGGTTACGTTCTTCTTCTCCAGAAAACTAACTCCCCTAAGTCTTATCTCATCGCTGGAGAAACTATTT
>Ga0307435_1001042_pt1 | contig 11815 bp, 11 predicted proteins | sample SalMarWE160470MG_FD_202164 | JGI IMG/M metagenome (GOLD analysis project Ga0307435, IMG submission 202164) | Salt marsh sediment microbial communities from the Plum Island Ecosystem LTER, Massachusetts, United States - WE1604-70 | ecosystem: Environmental > Aquatic > Marine > Intertidal zone >... | reverse complement strand
CCTCACAGAGGTACGCCTGGTGAAGGCATGATCAGTCAAGGATCGCGAGCACGGCCGGCGACAGCCTTACCAGCCGGAGAAGTGAAGTGCCCAATACCCTGACCCTGTCGCTGTACGTTCTGATGGCCGCATGGTTCGCCCTGAATGGCGTGCGCCGCTGGGGGACGGTCGAGCGCGGCTTGCGCGAGCTGGCCGCCAGGCGCTGGGTGGTGATCGTGAGCCGCCTGGTGCGCGTGGCAGCCGTGCCGGCGTCGATCGGCCTGTGGTGGCTCCACGGCCTGGTTCTCATCCCAGCCATCGTCCTGCTCATGGCGGCCCACAGCGTGGCCAGCGCTCCCGCATCGCTGGTGCGCCTGACAGGCGGGAGCGATCCGGACCTGGCCCGTGCCACGACGGAGGAGGCGGCGCGCAGGGCTCGCCTGCGGACTCTCTGGGATGAGTTCAGCGCTCTGGCCTTTCGCCGTGCCGGCAAAGCCATGTCGCGCGCTGCCCGAAGGCGCACCTTCGACGCGCTGCAGGCCGAGCTAGAGCCGCTCAAGTCAGGCACTACGGCCGAGGTCGCCGAGCTTCTGGCCGTCCAGGCCGAGGCATGGGTGTTCCCGACCGAGCGATGGTGTCTCGACGAGGTACGCCGCGAGATCACGCTATTCGAGGCGGCGTCCAGACTCTGGTCGTCGGGCAGGAAGCCCGAGGTGGATCCAGAGGCTCAGCTTCTGTGGGAGCTCTTCCAGGCTTGGCACTCCCTCGTGCGCCAGATCCGCACCCACGAAGAGCCCGATCCTGCTGCCGAGCGCGCCGGGCTGGCACGCATAGTCACGCTCACCAATCCCCGCACAAAGGCGTTCGTGGATCTGGCCACGGAGCTGGTTGAGGGTCGGCTGCAAGAGCCGCCCGAAGATGCACCGGAGCTGCCCGACAGGCTCGACGACGCGGCATCTGGACTCTGGCCGGGGGTGTGGGTCTTCCGAGGTGCCAGGCTCGACTAGTCGCCAGGAGCCGGGCACGACCGCCGTGTGCGCTCTCCCCACCGAACGGGTGCGCCTCTCCGAACTGACCGCTGAGGAGTAGGCGAGCGCGTGCACCGTAGGTTCAGCGGCTGACGTCCGAGCCTTGGCGCCGCAGGCGTAGTCGTCTTCAGCATCGACGCCCTGGGCCGCCAGACCAGCAGGGCCGTGGGCAGCGAGCACCCCACCCGCTACGCCTATCTGGGCACGAGCGCCCAGGTCAGCTCCACCGCCACCGACGATGGGGAGTCGGTCACTCTCGACTCCTACAGCGCCATAGACGCCATCGGCAACCGCATCAGCACCGGGCTATCGAGTCAGGCCTACCTCCTGGTCGATCTCCACGGCAACGTGGCAGCCGCCCTCAGCAGCGGAGCCGATCCGCAGTTTCTGGCCGGCTTCCGCTATGACGCCTTCGGCCAGAGTGTCGATGCCTACACCGGCGGGGGTGCACCGGCTATCCCGTATCGGTTCCAGGGCCGCATCCTCCAGAGCGCCGAAGCCTCGACCGATCTGTATGACTTCGGTGCCCGCAGCTACGACCCCTCTCTTGGCACCTTCACCAGCTTCGACACCGTCTCGGGCTCGGCCCAGAACCCGCTGACGCTCAACCGCTATCTGTATGCGCTGGGTAATCCGGCCACGCTGGTGGATCCCGATGGGCACGCGTCCATTCCGGCCTCCTGCTACTACTACGGAATAGGCTGCTCGATCCCTGCCACCTGCTACTACTACGGCGATGCGGGCTGCGGCGGCTCACAGACCGACCCTGTAGTCACTCCCAGCGACCCCGGTGGCCCCGGCGGCGAGAAGCCATCTACCAATCCGAGCCTGGACGTGACCCCGTACACAGACCCGCCGCCAATGGTGGTGGAGAACCCCAGTTGCAAGGGCGTCCAGGGTTGTCCACTGATGCCTATGCCCCCGGACGATCCCAGGAACCAGATCAACGATCCCTTCTGGGGCATAGGGGTCACAGTGACATCTTCAGAATCGGTGCCAACTTGGTATGTCGACTCGGCGGGCAACTACCACTACGAGTGGGACGAGATCGAGCTCTCGTACCAGATCGGAGATGGCGAGATCAGCATCTCAGGCAAACCGGAGAACCTCGTCCAGGGCGATCCTGGCAGCGTGTCTGCCCTGGGCGTCAGCTTCAGCGCGGGTGACGGCTCAGAGGGCCTCTCGGGTTCGTACGACCTGCCACTGAACCTGGGATCGCTTGGCGCCGGGACCAATATCGGCCTAATCACAATCCCCCACACGGGAGGCAAGTTCATTCCCGGAGTCGACAACACAATCAGCTATGGTGCGACGTACACGTTCAACAGCCCCGCCGGTGCTCCGGTCAAAGCTACGGTGACCATCACCCATCACAGCGTGTTCGTTCCTGGGCCAGATCGTTACAGGGAGGCAGCGGACGCTCTGAAGCCCGTCGCGGAAGTGGCCCTCATGCTCAGCGGCGCCGGGTTGGCCGGTCGTGCGGGACGCGTAGTCTCCAAGTTGATCCCGGGACTTGGGTGGTGAGACAGCGCAGGAGGTTCGTGAGGTGATTGACATGAGGCGCCCACACCCGCCGTTCCGATGGTCGCGGCGCGCTCTCTATCTGCAGCCGCTCGTGATGGAGTTCTGGATACAGCTGATCTTGGGTTTGGCTGCGTTGGGCGTCGTTCTGGCTTGTTGGAACCTCTCAGGATCGGTGCTCGTGCCGGTGGCAGCCACCGTTGCCGCGGCGGGCGGCATCGTATCCACAACTGTGCCGTTCGCACGGTCCTGGCTGGCCTGGGATCTCCTCGTCTGGGAGAACAAGCTGGCTCTGCCGCGGGCCGAGCCGGATCAGAGTCGGAATATGGAATACCTGGGTCGCGCCGGACGGGCCCTGATGGCCCGACGGCCCGCCGCTGCTAGGTCCGAGCTCGCCAACCTTTCGGCCTCTTCACCAGCCGTGGCCTTGATGGGGCTGTTCTATCTGGGCCAGGCGGACCTTCTTGAGGGCCACCAGCCGGATGTCGAGAGCTTCCGCTCCGCGCTGGAGAGCAGCGGCCAAGGGCACGAGCCGGCGGGGGAGGTGATGGCCGCCATCCTCGAGTCCGGGTCGGAGTGGCTCGCCGGTCGCGACTGGCGGGCGCCTTTGCGGTCTTGTCGGAGCGCTCTGGGGATCCGCCTGAGCCCGCTGAGGGCGCTATGGCCCGTCCGCACTCTGCTGATCTTGCTCGCCATATCGCCGATCGTGCCTTGGGCCTACTGGCTTTGGGGCTGACCGTCAGCAGTGCAGGGCACAAGGGCGTCAGAAGCCGGGCTCGCTCGGCCGTCCGTGCCCTCCCCTCCGAACGGGTGCGCCCACGCCGAAGTGACCGCGGAGAGGTGGGCGAGAGCGTGCACCGATAGGTCCAGCGGCTGACGGCCGAGCCTTGTCGCCGAAGGCGTAGTCGTCCGCCAGAAGGCCGATCGCAACACCTTTGTCGCAGGCTCCTTCAGCCGCTACTACGATCGGGCCAGTAACGCGGTCACAGAGGGCCAGAGCCTGCCCGGCGCAGGGAGCGGTCTGGCGTCCAACTCCATCCAATCCTTCGAGTACGACGCCGCCAACCGCCTGGTCCGCAGCTACTTTGGGATCAGCGAGAGCCCGGCCAAGGAGCGCCTATACGCCTACGACGCATCGGGCAACCGAACGAGCGTCGAGGACGACGGTGCCACCTTGTACTACTTCTACGACGCCACCGACGCCCTGGTATCGAAGGGCACCGACCCCTACGGCCAGGGAGCTTCCACCTTCACCTACGACTCCCTGGGTCAGCTCCTCACGAGCCGCCCGTCTGATCCCGACTCATCGACCATCGACACCACGGTCTATACATACGACCCCGCAGGCCACCTTCTCTGCATCAGCACTACCGGTGATTGTGGCGCCGAAGACGACGACAAGACCACCTTCAGCATCGACGCCCTGGGCCGCCAGACCAGCAGAACCGTGGGCACCGAAGACCCAGTCGCCTACGCCTATCTGGGTACGAGCGCCCAGGTCAGCTCCACCGCCACCGACGATGGGGAGTCGGTCACTCTCGACTCGTATTCCGCCATAGACGCCATCGGCAACCGCATCAGCACCGGGCTATCGAGCGGGGCCTACCTGCTGGCCGATCTCCACGGCAACGTAGCAGCCGCTGTCAGCCCCGGAGCCGATCCGACCTATCTGGCCGCCTTCCGCTACGACGCCTTCGGCCAGACCGTCGATGCCTACGACGGCGGCAGTGCACCAGCGATCCCGTATCGGTTCCAGGGTCGCATCCTCCAGAGCGCCGAAGGCTCCACCGATCTGTATGACTTCGGTGCCCGCAGCTACGACCCCTCCCTGGGCACCTTCATCAGCTTCGACACCGTTACGGGCTCAGCGCAGAACCCCCTCACCCTCAACCGCTACCTGTATGCGCTGGGCAATCCGGCGACGATGATCGACCCGGATGGGCACTGGGGCTTCGACCCGTTCACGGCCGTCGCGGCCGTCATGGCGGCTCCCGTCGCGATTGCATCGGCCCCCGTCGTCGTCGTTGGAGGGGTCCTGAAGACGGCCGAGGCCGCTGTCGGCTACGTTCAGCCGGGCTTTCAGGCGACGGTGGTCGAACCAGCGGGCAACGAGGTCAAGACCGTCTGGAGCGCCGTGAGCAGCCCCTTCGCAGCCATACAGGGTGCAGCGAACGGCGCGGTGGACGGCTTGGTCGACATCGTAACGCAGACGGTCGGCGGCATCGGCAGCCTGGTCGAGACTGCCGGCGGGTGCCTCAGCGGCCAACCCTGCAGCGTGCCCGACCCACCCAAGATCGACATCCCCGCTGCCGTGGCTTCTGGGCAGAACACAGTGGCCAACGTCTGGGGCAACTTCACCGACAAAGTCAACGCCGGCGACTGGCACGGTGCAGGCGAGGATGCCGGCCACGCCACGGTCGCGATAGCCCAATTGGCGGCCCTGGCAGGCGCCGCCAGGGCCGGCCTGAGAGAGCTAATCGCTAGGCTGGCCGGCGGCAAAGGGGTGCCCCCTCCTGTTCCTGCCCCGGATTTCGTCGCGACTGCGAACGGGGAGGTCGTTACAATCCCCAGGGGTGCCACTGGTCCCTATCCCACTGACACCGGCAAGGGCTTCCAGTACGTGGGGGGTTCAGGAGGACCCGGCCTAAGCCCCCGTGTAACGGATGTGCGTATCATGGACCCAATCGTGGACCCCCCGTACATATACCCCAACGGGTACGTCAACTACATGAACAAGATCGGACAGACGATCAGCCGTTTCCTGGGCCGGACAGTGGCACCGAGCGATCCAGAATGGCACATTCCCTTCACGAAGCCCAGGCAATGAACCTCGAGCAGCATCTGTCAACTGCGAAGCCTGGGGACATCTCCGCGGTGCTTGACGATGGCACGTCCCGGCCGATGGAGGGGGCCGTTCTCGTTGCGGTGAGGTTTCTCCCTGTGACAGGAGATATGGCCCTACTCTTTGACTGCCGGCAAGCGATGACCGGGACAGCGGATGTTGTCGTCATCGTTGCCACTGCGGTGCGTCTACTGGAGTGGCGAGGAGACGGGATCCTTCCGCACACGCATCCGGTCGCCTCGGCATCCCTGGCAGCGGAGCGAGACGAGACACGACTCGTTCTGACCTCGTTCGATGGTGCCAGGCTCTCGGTTGCCGCAGCGGCGTATGGGCTCCACATGGGTTCCATGCCCTCATTGACCGCCGCTCCGCCGGATCTCACGGATCCGGCAGCGCTTGCGAGCTTCGCCAACATGCCGTCGTGGTCTGAGCATTTCGTGCCCCTTGGGTGACCGTCAAGCTCTGGGATGTGGTGTGTCGCGCCGATTGCGGCAGCGTGACGGCCCCGAGATCCCACAGAAGGAGGCCGCGATCGACCGCGTCAGGCTGGCAGACCTACCGGAGTGAACCTCGGGCGGGATCGAGACACAAGAGCTGCAGACTCGCCGCCTTGCCTTCCGCCCGGCACGCCAGCCGAGTCTGGTGGTCGCTGGCAGACACCAAGGTAGGAGCCGATGAGCTGGATCGATGAGCTTCTGGTGGAAGGCACCCATTGGGGCCGGCTCGAGACGGCATCTGGTACCGCTGAGCACGTGCCAGATGCGCTGAAGCATCTTGCACAGGCTCGCACTGAGGACGAGGCCAAGGCCGCGTACTGGGAGCTAGACAACGAAGTCGTTGTTCAGGGGCGACTCTACGAAGCAGCTGTCCCCGTCGTTTCGGTGCTCCTGGCGATGCTACAGGGCCAGCTGTCGCGCGTGGCGCGGGCGCGAGTCGTCGATCTCCTCGTCGAGATTGCCCTCGGCGACCCGCCTGCACGGGGAGACAAGCCAGACGGGGGCCTGGGCGAACTCTGTCGGGCGCTCGTCCGCGAGGGCATATGGACCGTTTATGGCCTCTTGTTGGATGAGGACCCGGCGATACGGCAGTGCGCTCTGCTGGTTGTGGCCAACCTTGACACCGATGCAGCCAGGGCACGCCGCGTTCTGGCCCATCTGTCGAAGACCGATGCAGATGAGCGGACGCGGGCGCGAGCGTCCGCCCAACTGAGGTGATGCGCCGACCCCTTGGCTCCAGGAAGCCCCTACCTTCGCCTCCGACTCCGTCGGTCAGCTCTTAACTAGTAGGTGATAGTAGGTGAGGTGGTGGCGGGCGGAAGCCGCTCAGAGGCCGGGCACGCTCATCTTCTGCGCCCTCCCCACCTACGGGTGCGCCCTCTCTGTCCCGACCGCGGATGAGCAGGGGAGAGCGTCCACCGCAGGTGCAGCGTCTGACGTCCGACCTTTGTCGCCGCAGGCGCAGTCGTTTGGCTCGAAGATGCCCTGGGCCGCCAGACCAGCCGGACGGTCGGCACCGGCGATCCTGTGGCCTACGCCTATCTGGGCACGAGCGCCCAGGTCAGCTCCACCGCCACCGACGATGGGGAGTCGGTCACTCTCGACTCCTATAGCGCCATAGACGCCATCGGCAACCGCATCAGCACCGGGCTATCGAGTCAGGCCTACCTGCTGGTCGATCTCCACGGCAACGTGGCAGCCGCGGTCAGCAGCGGAGCCGATCCGACCTATCTGGCCGGCTTTCGCTATGACGCCTTCGGCCAGACCATCGATACCTACGCCGCCGGCGGTGCACCAGCGATCCCGTATCGGTTCCAGGGTCGCATCCTCCAGAGCGCCGAAGGCTCCATGGAGTTGCCCCGGTTTCGTGGACACCTGAGTATGAGGACCGCGAGTCCTCCAAGGAGTCCCGATGCCGAACCCCAAGCGACCTGCATACACCGCTGAGTTCCGCGCGGAAGCCGTCCGTCTGGCTACCTCGCCCGGCCACACGATCGACGGCGTGGCGCGTGATCTGGGGATCGCAAGAGAGTCGCTCCGCCGCTGGATGAAGCAGGCTGAGATCGACGCCGGCCGAGCCGAAGGCCTCACGACCGAGGAGCGCGAGGAGCTGCGAACGCTCCGCCGCAGGGTCCGTGTCCTCGAGGAAGAGCGGACGATACTGGTAAAAGCCGCGGCCTTCTTCGCGAAGGAGACCGACCGGACCCGGTGAGAGCATTCCGGTTCGTGACGCGAGAGAAGGCCAATCATCACGTGACCACCATGTGCCGTGTCCTGGGCGTGTCGGTCAGCGGCTACTGGGCCTGGTCCAGGCGTGCTCCATCGGAGCGAGCCAGGAACGACGCGGCCCTCACGGAGCGGATCTGCAAGGTCCACGAGCGCAGCCGCGGCACGTACGGAGTGCCGCGGGTCCATGCCGAGCTTCGATACGACGGTGTGTGCTGCGGGCGCAAGCGGGTGGCGAGGCTCATGCGCCTCGCCGGTCTGGAAGGCGTTCATCGCCGCCGCACCGTCCACACGACCGTTCGGGACCGCGACGCGGCACCGGCGCCCGATCTGGTCGAGCGGGTCTTCGCCGCTCCGGCGCCCGATCGCCTCTGGGTCGCCGACATCACGTACGTTCCGACCTGGTCGGGCTTTCTGTATGTGGCGGTGGTCGTGGACGCCTTCAGCCGCCGTGTCGTCGGCTGGTCGATGGCCGGGCACCTGCGGACCGAGCTGATCCTCGATGCCCTTGAGATGGCCATCGTCCGTCGTCACCCCGAAGCCGGCGTCATCCACCATTCCGATCGCGGCACCCAGTACACGAGTCTGGCTTTCGGTCGACGAGCTCGCGAGGCCGGCATCGCCCTCTCGATGGGATCGGTCGGCGACGCCTACGACAATGCCATGGCCGAGAGCTTCTTCGCGTCGCTCGAGGCCGAACTGCTGGATCGGACGAGCTTCCGCACCCGGGCCGACGCCCGCCTGGGTGTCTTCGACTACATCGAAGGCTTCTACAACCCCGAGCGTCGGCATTCGGCCCTCAACTACCTCAGTCCAGCCGAGTTCGAGAGGAGGTACCGTTTGCAGAGCCAAGTGGCCTGACCTGCCGCACAGTCGACCGTCCACCAAAGCGGGTCAACTCCAGAGACAGGTCTATCTGGGGATCTTCGTCGGCCTGGCTGGTCTGACTTCCGGGCTGATCGCCACCAGCCTGGTGTACCACGCGGCATGGCGAGACATGGAGGGCTGGCTCGCGGTTCTCTTCTTCGGGTGTTTCGCGCTGCTGTTGATCGCCGGCTGGCTCGCCAACAGCGTCCCGTTCGTGGTGGCCGAAGAGGACAGGAGTAGGCCGGTTCGAGCGAGGCGGTTGTCGCCCGGTCAAGTCGTCGATGCGCACGCCACAGGGGTCGTCGGCCTTGGGTCGGATCGAAGAAGGTTCCGGCATCGCCCGGCCGTGCTGGAGCGAAGCTCTGACGGTGAGCTGCACCTGACGGTGAAGAGGTGGAGGAGTGATCTCGGAGCCTCCGGACCGCCCGGCACGTCTGTTTCGGCGCGCCTGCTGGCGGGTGAGGTCTCGAAGATCCGAAGGGGTACCGCGCACCTGGTGACCGGGGTCAGGCCCGCGGCGTGCTTCAGGTGGGCGCACCGCCCGGCGCTGCTCGACTTCGCCGACGCGCAGACCAGAGACCGCGTCTACGCGGAGCTCAGAGCCCTGGCCGTCGAGGGCTCCTCGCCCGGGAGTTCGCGACCGACAGGCCGAGACTGAGCGGCCGAAGCCGGGCACGCCCGCCGTGTCTGTCCTCCCCTTCGAATGGGTGCGCCCTCTCCGAAGTGACCGCTGAGGCAGAGGGGGAGCGCCCACCGCAGGTGCAACGGCTGACGTCCGACCCTTGGCGCCGCAGGCGCAGTCCTTCTTCACTTGGACCACAACGGGTCAGCTCGCATCGGCGAGCCTGCCCGATGGCGTGGGCTCTACGGCCTGCACCTGGGCGCCCGGACTGGCCCTGGGAGACGATGGTCAACTAGCCGCTCGCTTCGAGCGCGGAGCGGTGGGGTGTGAGATAGTCGCGAGCGGTGAGAACGTGCCCGGGCGAGGCCGGGCCGACGGAGGTCGATCGGATGCTTGATGCGCGGCTGGCGCGGGTCGTGGCCAAGACGCTCAGGGCCAAGGGGTGGAGCCTGGCCCAGGTGCGCCTGAACGTGCGCGGCGGCCGAACCGAGCCGGCGATCCTGGAGGAAGGGCTGCGGGCCCAGCTGATGCTCATGCTGCCCGAGGAAGCCCGGTCCGTGCCGGCGGTCGAGATCCGCCGGGTGCCCTTCAGCCACATGTGCCCCGGCTGCGGGCAGGCCTTCGAGGCGCCTCAGATCGCGGCCGGCTGCCCCAACTGCGGGGCCGAGTCGCTGCCCGAGCTGACCGACGAGGAGATCGAAGTCGAGAAGCTGGAGCGCATCCGGTGAACCCGGCGGCGCCGGGGGAGCGAATCGCTCGCGCGCTGGAGGTGAAGGGGGTCGTCCAGGGAGTCGGCTTTCGGCCGTTTGTGTGGCGGCTGGCGAATGAGCTGGGGCTGGACGGGACGGTCATCAACAAGGCCGGCCGGGTGGAGATCTCGGTTGCCGGGCCGGCGTCCGCGGTCGAGGAGTTCGCGCGGCGGATTCGAACCGATGCGCCCCCACGGGCTCGGGTCGAAGAGGTGGCCGTCCGGGCGGCCGAACCGGCGTTCGAGGCGGGCTGCGGCTTCACGATCGACGAGAGCGAGGCCGAGGCGGCGACCGAACGGCTCTTCCCGCCCGACATAGCCACCTGCGACGACTGCCTGCGCGAGCTGTTCGACCCGGCCGATCGGCGCTACTGCTACCCCTTCACCAACTGCACCAACTGCGGGCCGCGGGCGACGATCATCGACGAGCTGCCCTACGACCGGGCCCGGACGTCGATGCGGGCCTTCGCCCTGTGCGACGCCTGCGAGGCCGAGTACCGCGATCCCTCGAACCGTCGCTTCCACGCCGAGCCGGTCGCCTGCCCGGATTGCGGGCCGGCACTGGCCTACCGGCGGCCGGGCGAGGCGGCGGCAGGGGGGCGGGGAGAGGCGGCGCTGGAGGCGGCTGTCGCGGATCTTCGCGCCGGGCGGATCGTGGCCGTCAAGGGGCTGGGCGGCTACCACCTGGCTTGCGACGCCGCCGACGCCGCAGCCGTGGCCCGGCTGCGCGACCGGAAGCAACGCTGGGCGCGGCCGTTCGCGGTCATGGTCCGGGACGTTGAGGCGGCCCGCGCGCTGGCGGTCATCTCGGCCGAGGAGGAGGCGCTGCTGACGTCACCGGCCCGGCCGATCGTGCTGCTGGAGCGGCGGGGTGGCGAGGGAGCGGTCGCGGGCGCCGTGCCCACCCTGGCCGACGGCGTGGCGGGCCTGGAGGACGACCCTGCCCGAGCCGCGGCCCTGAACCGGCGCATCGGGCTCTTCCTGCCGTACACGCCGCTGCACCACCTGCTGCTGGAGGGCGTCGGGCGGCCGATCGTGCTGACGAGCGGCAACCTCTCCGACGAGCCGCTGGCCACGGACGACGCCGAGGCGCTGGAGCGGCTGGCGGGCATCGCCGACTCGTTCCTGAGCCACGACCGCGAGATCCGCGCCCGCTACGACGACTCCGTGACACGGGTCGTGGGCGGGCGGGAGAGCATCATCCGCCGCGGCCGCGGCTACGCCCCCGAGCCGCTGCCCCTGCCCGTGGCGCTGCCCGCCGGGGCGACCGTGCTCGCCGCCGGCGCGGAGCTGAAGCACACCTTCGCCCTGGCCCGCGGAGCGCGGGCGCACGTGGCCCCGCACACCGGCGACTTGGAGGACCTGCTGACCTACCGGGCCTTCGAGACGAACCTGGCCCACCTGCGCCGGCTGCTCGATCTCGAGCCGGTCTACGTCGCCCACGACCTGCACCCGGCCTATCTGTCAACGCAGTACGCGGTTCGGGAGTTCGCCGAGGGGCGGAGGATCGGCGTCCAGCACCACCACGCCCACGTGGCCTCTGCCGCCGCCGAGGCCGGCCTCGCGGGCGAGGTCATCGGAGTGGCCTTCGACGGGCTGGGCATGGGCGACGACGGCACGTTCTGGGGTGGCGAGGTGCTGGTCGCCACTCTCGCCACTTACCGGCGGGTGGCGCGGTTCGGATACGCGCCGATGCCCGGCGGGGCGCTGGCGGTCAAGAAGCCGTACCGCATGGCGCTGGGCTACCTGCTGGCCGCCGAAGCGTTCGAGCCCGAGGGTTCGGCCGGTTCGGTCGAGGTCGCCGGCTGGCTGCCTGCCGAACCAGCTCGGGCCTTCCTCGATCGGCTCGACCCCCGCGAGGTCGAAGTGGTTCGGGTGCAGCTGGCGCGCGGCCTCAACTCGCCCCGCATCTCCTCGGCCGGTCGTCTGTTCGACGCCGCGGCCAGCCTGCTGGGCATCCGGGACGTCGTCGAGTACGAGGCCCAG
>Ga0307435_1001041_pt1 | contig 11820 bp, 11 predicted proteins | sample SalMarWE160470MG_FD_202164 | JGI IMG/M metagenome (GOLD analysis project Ga0307435, IMG submission 202164) | Salt marsh sediment microbial communities from the Plum Island Ecosystem LTER, Massachusetts, United States - WE1604-70 | ecosystem: Environmental > Aquatic > Marine > Intertidal zone >... | reverse complement strand
AGCTCACCCGGCCGGGCAATCGCGCTCGCAAAACAGGTCATCAAAAAATGCACAGACAATCTGCCTAAGCCCAAAACGCCCAAGCTCAGCCCCCCTGCCGAACGGCACGTCCGCTCAGCCGCCTCCGAGATACGCAAAGCAATATCTGATGTCACCGGCAAAGCTACAACAGTCAGCCACTTCTTCAACAAAAATATCGCCGCCTTCATCGCCCGCCCCGATGCACAAAAATTACTTGCCGTCCCGCCCCTCGGCGCTGCCGAGCTTGTTTATACCAACGGCCCGCCCTTGTGGCTCGACTCCTCCAAAAAAATAGCGGCACAGATAAAAAGACTCATCCGAAACAAACAAAAACCACCCACCGCCTTCGTCGCCAAAGACCTCGGGCTCTTCGTCTCCGCTGGCAGAAAAATCACCCCCGTAATCGCTGAAGTCGCCATCGGCTCACTTATGGTCCGCAACTGGGCCTCGCATTTCGGCGGAGTCATCGGACTAAGCCCCGCCGAGCAAAAATTCATCAGAAAATGGGAGGCCGCCCTCTCGACGTGTCAATAATTCGCACCCGCGGCTCAGCGGTTTACTGCTTGATGGGATAATAGTAAATCGGCTGATGCCTGTTTTCGCTCGTCGTAAAGTATCCCTTCCCCTCACTGTCAAAACATATCGCCTCGCCCTGCGGCTCGAAAATCAGCGGAACTTTGCATTCCTTCCCCTCGAAGCCCTTCCACAACGCCTCATCCTTCGGCCGCAGCCACACTGACGCCGCGAAATAGTTTCTCACTATAATCATCTGCCCGTCCGCCGATATGTCGCCTCCCGTCGCCGTCCCCCAAGGCAGACTCCCAACATATTCCAGCGTGGTTTTACTGCCGGCCGACTTGTCCGCCGTAGCTTCAGCAAAGGCGGTTTGCGGATACGCAGCCCTGTAAACCTTACCCGGCTTTTCCTTTGTGATGATATAAAGGTCTCTCGTCAGCGGGTCAATCATCAGCGTCTCTGCGTCCCTCGCTCCGTCCGGATACGTCAGTTCAATCGCCTCCACACCCCTCACGGCAACAACTGTCTTCTGCTGATTCGCATCCACTACCGGCTCAGCCACACGATATACGAAGACGCTTCTTCTCCTCGCACGATTATCGCCAATCGCGCCGATATAGATATAATCAACGTTCGGGTCCGGCCCAGGCCCAGTGGCGATGTCCTCCCAGTCCTGCATTCGTGCCCCGACGATATTATATATCCCGAGATGTTTCCCCTCCGAGCTAACCGCATAAAGTCTCGGCATACCGTCGTCATTATGTACCCACAGAACCCCCTTGTTCTTTCGACTCGCCGCAATACCCGACGCCTCATTGATTGACCTGTATTCTATCGTCCCAACCTTCTTGCCGGCCTGGAACTTCGGACACTCGGCTCCTCTCGCGCTGCCCACGCCGAACAGAATCAAAATCACTACCGCAGCGCATCCGCTGATTACTCGTCGCTTTTCGTATATCAACATTAAGGCAACCCCCGGCCTAAGTTTCTCGATATTTCGGCTCACTGAATTAGCACGAATAGTTTTTGGACGTGACTCCGTCGCGTCCAAGGCTCCACGATTATAGCCCTTCACGCTCACATTGTCAATCACACCTAACCTTGCACCTATGCCCTTGTGCCCTTATGCTCCTGTGCTGCTATGTCTGTGGTCTCAGGTCTCAGGCCTTAGGTCTTGTACCTACAAATTTCTCTTGATTTGCACCCCCTCAATCTGCTATACTAATCAAAAGGCCAGAAATAGTGCGGAGGACCTCAGCTTACACCTTTGGGGGGCCTCCTAACACTGGCCAAAGGCGACTTTTCAGCATTGGATTGCAGCATTTCGATTTCGCCTCGGCAGGGGTAGAAAAATGGGCGGTTGGTTTGAAACAATTGGCGTTATCCTCACTGTTATACTCGGCGCTTTCGCCGGGCGGGCGTTCTCACGTCTGAATTCCAAAAACTGGACCTGGGGTTATTTTCTCCCGATGTCGCTTGTCGCCCTGCTGCTCATCTCAACCTTCCTCACCGTCAGGGCCTTCATCCCCGCATTCGCCTGGATAACCGGCAGCCGTGCTCGCTTCGTCATCATCGGCCTCGCTGTCAGCATGGGCGCGATGACGCTGTTCGGCCGACTCAAGAACCCCGTTGAAAAGGTCTTCGTTTTCGCCGTGATGTTCTGCGTCGTCTTATGGGCCTCCATCCTGCCGTTCCTCGTCCCGGTCCTGATTCAAGACGACATTGCTGGCCTCCAGACAAAGCTCGACGCCAACTTCGTCTGCGTCCAGAGCACCGACTATACCTGCGGACCAGCAGCCGCCGTCACCGCATTATATCAGCTCGGCCTAAACGCCCAGGAAGGCGAAATCGCTACCCTCTCGCACACAAGCCCCGTCGTCGGCACACTCCCCTGGTGCCTCTATCGTGCGATTAAAAACCGTTACGAACCCGAAGGCCTCGAATGTCAATTTCGCCGTTTCGACACCATCAGCCAGTTACGCGACGCCGACGTTACGCTCGCCGTCGTAAAGGATGCCTTCCTGCTCGACCATTGCGTCGCCGTTCTCGACGTTGACGACCACACCGTTACCATCGCCGACCCCGTCCTTGGCCGGCTGCTTATGTCTTATGAAGACTTCCAGACCGTCTGGCGATTCTACGGCATCACCCTAAAATACAATCCTTCGTAGCGCAGCGAAGACCTTCGGGTATAGCTCCTCAGGTCTTCTGCCGGGGACCCAGAATTTTTCGTAGCGCAGCGAAGATCCTCGGGTGTTGCTCCTTGGTTCTTCTGCCGGAGACCCAGAATTTTCGTAATTCAATGAAACTTCCTTATTTGCCCGGCTCTCCACGCCTGCCCTCGAATGTCGTTATCGGGGATTGCAAGTGGGTATCTACTTACGTATCCCGTTCAAAACCACCCGATTCCCCTCTTTGTCTGTATATTTCCAGAACCTCCAGCCGTTTACTGCTCCTTTTTCGATGATTGCTTGTGCTGCTGCTGATGGCGAATCATACCACCTACCCTGATACCTTATCCTTCCCGTCCGATTGGTCCAGGCCTTATACTCCTTGCCCTTATACTTGGCGTATAGAACCTTCCCCTTGGGGAATACCCCTTTCAAAGGCCGCTCACTCGTCTTTCTTGTGCGTGCCTTTACCTTTCCTTTGCGCCGCCTTATTCTACCTCTCTTCTGCCCACTTCTTTCTTGTTCAAAGAAATCGTCGCGTTCCTTATTCTGTATTTGCTTAATCTCTCGATACAACATATTCCGAAGATTACTTGACCGCTTTAATTTCCCCTTTTGCCTGTTCCCCTCTGGCTCTGCTATTCGCACTAATAGCGCTTCCACTTCTCTTATATGGTCTTCTTTCTGGATAATATACAAGCTGAACCAGTCCCATTTCCCTTTATGCTTATCTTTCAGATGATGTCTTATTCTACCCTTCAGGTTGCTTGCCAGCCCGATGTAATACAGTTTTTGCCGACGGTATAGCGCGTAAACTCCCTGCTTTCCGGTAATCAGGCTGGTGATTGCCTCCTGGTACTTCTCGAATATTCCGCTGCCGACCTTCTCTAAATGCCCCCTGATTATTGCTCGGGCTATTCGCTTCTTCTTAGCCACGATTTGTCTCCAGTTAATCGTTGAACATCTCAAAAAGGCATTTCTCTTGCATTAACCTTATTGTCTCCCCCAGCGCAACTGTTATCTTCTGATAATGTCTTATATCGTCATACGACAGTTCCCTTCCTCGCCTGTCTTTTAACCATTTTTCGCAAACCTGATAACCACCTATATGAAACTCCCAAACCTCAGGCCGCACTCCTTCGAAATACTGCTCCTTATTGATATAAACCTTGCCCTTTTCGCTTTCTTCTGCTTTTGCTATATTCTCCGGATACCCCTTTTCAACTACGCTGCTGCCTTCAATATCGAACGCAGGCCATCGCTTCTCATCTTCCAATTCTTCAGCTTCCATCAAATGAAACTTAACTAATTGCCCGCCTACTCTCGCTATATCACTGAATATAGCCCGCCCTTTCGGCCATGGCACACGCGGAAAATCTATCTTCAAAAACTCTGCATATCGCTTCCTATACTCCGGAGAACGTAATAGATGTAGCCTTGTATTATCTCGAATGCACTACAAAAATTGCGTCGGTGGTTACATTGTAGCTTGTTCCGTCCCATTCAAATGAAACTTGAAGTCCAGGAGTATCAGGAACTTCGTCAAGATGCGATTGGATTTTTTCGATAAGTAAGGGCTTTGCTCGCTTGAGCTTCCAAGAATCGAAGAAATTGTCACGGTCTACTAAAACCAAGAAAAGTCTATTTGATGCATCAAATCTTCTTACACCCTGGTTCTCATACAGCCATCGGATGAGTTCCTCGGGGTCATTTATAGCCGATTCTAAATAGTCAATTCTCTTACCTTTCAGATCTGTGATCAACTGCGTTGCACTCTGTGAAGGATGGTCACTGACTTTAGCCCATAGGTCTTCCCGTAATCTTGCGTCGGGAAGATCAGAGTTAAAGTGTATATCGTGCTCCCGGCAAAATCGTTTTAACAATGTGTTTTCGGGTCTCAAACCCTCGTCCCTTCGCTTATCGTGAATAAAACCCTCTGGCATGTAGGTGACTTTAAGGTCGAATGGCACATCTTTGCAGAAAAAATCTATTTTCTTGATTAAACCGACTGCTGGAAGTATCACGGGATGGTCTCGGAATATATCTTCTATGATTCTCGATGTCCAATGATTGTACCAAGAGCAAAGGACATAATCTCTCATGCTTTGATGGAGTTCGTTTTCGATACAATCGCAGAGCCGTTCGTAGGTCCTTATTTTCTTAACATAGTTGTCTACTATTGTCTTCTCAAGACTGTTCTGATGAAGCCCGCCCCAGTCGAAAACCGCTACTTGGTAGAGTTGGCTTACAAGTTCGTCTTCGCCTTGCTGCCTCTCTGCTCTTTCTTCCGAGTATATAGTATTGATTGTCTGTTCTATCTGCTGTATCGTAATGCTGGATTCATATAGGAACCTCAGCAGTCTTTCACCGCGCAATCCTGTATGTGTAATATTGCAGTCCTCGGCCAGTCGTTCCATATACTCTGTTCGGGACAGCGAGCGAAGTTTTAAGAATCGCAAACCATCTGGATCTTGAGACAGTTCTTTAATTCTGTCATTTCTGAAATCCCTAATTGCTTGACTAAAGGTCAGTGGCATAGTTACCTTCCTTTAGCTGGCAATAATGAAGACCAGCCGTCTAATTCGGTTAGTTTGCTCCATCGTTGGTACGATATGGGAGTTCCAGAATTCTTTTCGTAGATTAGAACATAATCATGCCTCAAGGCTCCTTTTCTGTTATCTTGCACAACAGATGCAGCAGAATATGACATCGGGAAACAACCTATGAATCTGAGTGAGTCCGCTTTTTCTTGAAGTGTTCTAAGATATTCCCAACTCTCTCCATCGTAAGCATTGAATAAGATGACCATTACTCCACCATTGCATAGTGAGGCGGCTGAATTAATAAAGAACTCTTGCATTTCCTTCGTGTACACAGTTTTGTTCTTGTTCCGTTCTTTTGCATCGGAGACAACTATTTCACGGTCAAATTGTACTGCTTTTCCTAAAATAGCATTCCACAGTTCGCTCAGTTCTAGATAAGGCATTCGGTCGCTGTGAGGCGGGTCAGTTAAAATCAGTGACACCGACTGCCTTGGCAACCTCTCTAATACTTTTCTTGCGTCATCTTGCACAAGCGCAATCTCTTTCACTGATTCTATAACGTCTACGCAATTATCCCCTACCTCTACACCATTAGTATGATCTATTTCTTTGAGAGCTTTTATCAGTTTAATTGCTCTGTTCTCGAAGCATTTCCAGACATTTATTTCGAAATGGAGCTTAGGTCTCCAATAGCCGATGACCCAACTACCAACAGAAATCCTTTCCTGTGTTTTCCCAATTGTTTTACCACGATTACTCACAGCAAAAACCATCCTTGACATTTGCCCGGAAGCTGCCGTAAGTGTCAGAAGAAGTGCTTTTCTTATTTTGATTGGCTGCTGTTCTATAAACTCCAAAATTTTATCTATATTGTAAAGCGCTCGTCCCGTAAAAAGGTCTTGAATAGTCATATTAGCAGATGCATTTATCCTTGAGTTGTTGAAGAATCTTAAGTTTCTGATGTGCTTTGTTTTATAAGATGAGTAGCTTTGCGCCAAATCGATATCTTGCCTTTCGGGTTTGTATTCTTTTCTTAGCTTTCCATTTATGCACCAAACAGATCTAAGTTCGTGCCCTTCCCAAAGAAAATGACTCGCAATGTCCCCATTGGCAAGCACGTAGCTATCATCTATCTCTGGTTTAACCTGCACTTTCATTTCATTGATCACTCTTGAAAATTCCTCATGCGATGGGGGGGTTACGATGAGCCGAGATAATTCTATCGCTACAGGGTTGATGTCAATTCCGATAAATCGACGCTTTCTTAAAATAGCTTCTCGTGCTATCAGTCCGTACCCGATGTAGGGGTCTAGGACAACTTCATGCTCAGAAGTAAGTGTCTCAATCAAATAAGCAATACATTCGACAGGTTTTTTGCCCCAGTATTTGTGAAATGCTGCAAATCCCTTATACCCCCTCGGATTCCTCACATCTTCCTTGCGTGTCTTCCCAGCTTCAATCTTAAACAACAATCCTTGTTCCATTGTGATCCCTCTATGGCATTAAGAAGCATTGTAGCCCTTTTATCCCATCATGTCTTCATACCTATACAATTTGTTTACCACATTCTCAAGTCGTTGGCAATAAGCCTATGTGTATGTTCCGTAGCATCCCCCCGTAGATATGCCTTGTTTATCTCGCCAAGATACTTATCAAACGCATCCTCTGCCATACTATCCCCTTTAATGATGCAATTTCCCTCTCCAAACAATACCCAAACCCCCGTCTCTCGTCAACAACTTCCTTTTCAAGTCGTCTTTTCACTCTTTTCTTGTTCTGCCCGGCTTTAAATAAAAGGACAGCTAAGTTGGCCTTGTGGTTGACGGCAGGCAACTGCCGCAAAAACTCGTTTTGAGGACAGTGCCTGCCGAGTTCACCAAGCCGAGCAAATCTCTGTGCTCTCTGTGGCTAATATAATCCTTCGTGTTTCTTCGTGTTGATTCGTGGTTAATAAATCCGTGCTAATCCGTGTTTAAAAATTCCTCTGCGTTCTTCGCGTTCTCTGCGGTTAATTCTTCGTGGCCCTTTGTGCCTTCGTGTCATTCGTGGTAATAAAATCCGTGCAAATCCGTGTCTAAATCCATTTTGCTCGACTTTAATCCGCCACAGGCGGAATGGAAAATAGAAAATTTCTATGGTCTTATGTCTTAAGTCTTAGGTCTGTTGACTTCCATTTGCAACCTGCACCCAGCAACCTGTAACTTGTGACCTGTATCGCGCATCGAGTATCGAGTATCGAGTATCAAGCATCAAGCATCGAGTACATGGTTCCGATAACCGCAAACATCCCGGCAATCCCCTTCCCAAACCAAAAACACCGTCTTTACCCGGCACTCCTTATCCTCACAATTGGCCCTATCTCACGAGCTTATCGGCCCTTGCGCTTGCCAAATAGTCCCCTTCCGGACCCACCCTCCTAAAAAGCAAAAACACCTGTTTTTACCCGCGTCGGCGGCAAAAATACCTTCAGTACCAGCTCTATTCCGCCGATTTACTGGTGCAATTGCGCGGGGAATAAGCCATTGCTTTTGTAATCGTTACGGCTCGAATATGGCTCAGCTTTGCCCGTTAAAAACATGACAAATTGTGATGGGTGAGGGATTATGGTTGACGTAAAAACGATTCTTGCAGAGGCGATAAAGCATAATGCCAGCGACGTCCATATCAACGTTGGCCTGCCGCCTATCCTACGTAAAAACACTGAGCTTATCGACATGGAATTTTCCGTAGTCAGCCACGAACACGCTAAGGAAATGGTCCTCGGGATGCTCGGCCCGGAACGTTTCAAAAAGTTCGAAATGCTCAGAGACGCCGACTTCTCAACTATGCTCGACGATGGCCATCGTTTCCGCGTCAATGCCCATTATCAAAGAGGGACCATTGCAATTTCATTCCGGCTGATTACGAATCACATCCCCACGCTCGAGGACCTGCATCTCGCTCAAATTGTAAAGGAGCTTACTGATTTACCCAGGGGGCTTGTCCTGGTCACAGGCCACACTGGCGCCGGCAAAAGCACCACTTTAGCCGCGATGCTCGAGCGAATTAACGATAGATACCGAAAGCACATTATCACGCTTGAGGACCCCATTGAGTACGCCCTTGAGAACAAGAAGAGCATCATTGAGCAGCGCGAAATCGGCTTCGACTCTCCAAGCTTTGGCGCCGCCCTAAAACGCATCCTCCGCCAGGACCCCGATATTATTATGGTGGGAGAGATGAGGGATCTGGAAACGACACGGTCGACAGTGACGGCGGCGGAGACGGGGCATTTGGTATTCAGCACACTTCATACTATTAACGCGGCTCAGACAATCGAGCGTATTATCGACATCTATCCGGCGGGTCAGCAAAACCAGATTCGGACAATGCTGGCCAACACGCTGCAGGCAGTCATATCGCAAACACTGTTCAGACGGGTAGACCAGCCGGGAATGATGCCGTGCACGGAGATACTGCTTTGCACGTCGGCGGTCAGGAACTGCATACGCGAAAACCGCATCTATGAGATAGCCAACATCATCGAGACCAGCCGAAAATTCGGTATGCAGACAATGGACCACAGTATCGCCGACGCCTATTTCAAGGGCTATATAGGCAGGGAAGAGGCGATAGCGCGGTCCGGGAATCCGTCGAAGATGGAGAAGCTGCTGCGTCCTTTGGACAGCAGCCAGGCCAACAAGTCGATGGTCGCGTCCATACTCGAATAGCGGCACGGCCAGTGTCGGCCGAACAGCTTTGCTCGGAGCAATATTGCCCCCACCACCCCCCTGCTCATAGTGTCTTCGCCGAGACGTATCGGCGGATACCCCCCAATAGACCTAAGACCTAAGACCTAAGACTTAAGACCTAAGACTTAAGACCTAAGACATAAGACCTAAGACTTAAGACCTAAGACATAAGACCTAAGACTTAAGACCTAAGACCTAAGACCTAAGACTTAAGACCTAAGACGCAAGACAGAAGGGAAAATGTGGTTTCTAGTCCTTTTGATTAATCAAAAGGACTACGAGCATTTTAGTCTGTCAATGGTTATGGCTGGGCGAGTTCGGGAGGCATGGGGGGGCGGGATACAGGCCCGCAAGACGAATCCACCTACGGCGGATAAATCTCGTGAAGCGTATCTCGATGCTCGATGCGCGATGCTAGATGCGCGATGCTAGATTCCGCCGGAGGCGGATAAAATTTCACCACGAAGAAACACGAAGGGGCACGAAGGACTTCAAACCACAGATACCTATGGCACAAGATTACACAGATTAGCACCCCCGACTAAGACATTCGAGGGCAGGCAGATTTACACAGTATTAGTCAGCCAGTGAGGCGTTCTTGCAGTGGTCATTTCTCGACACGCGTATCTGTGAATGCCCCCTTCTCGTCCGCCGGGCGATTCAATCGGCCCCGCTGATGCTCGCGGACCGGCTGACAGGGATTTTCACAGATTTGACGTTCTGGAATAAGGCGAACAAAATACACGGATTTCTTAAGCCACAGAGCACACCGAGGACACAGAGAAATTTTAGACACGGATGGACACGGATTTGCACGGACATTTCACCGCAGAGAGCGCAGAGGCCGCGGAGATTTTTTAGACACTGATTCCCTCGACTACTGCTCAGGACGGGTAACACTGCTTTTGCCCGGCTTGGCGTACTTGGCAGAGGCAATGCTCAAAACACATTTTTGCGTTTGCCATCCGCCTTCGTCCACCGGGTGCCTAAAAGACAGGCCCCCATCTTTGAAGCCGAGCAAAATACGATTCAGGAAAGGATTTTGCCGGGACTGGCCGAAATGAATAAATGAAGCCGCCGGAGGGGGATAAGGTCGATTCTGGTTGACGGGAAGGGGAGATTTGGGTAAAGTTGAGTTGGTTAAAAATGGTTCGACTGACTCACCACAAAAGGGTTGCCCGCAGCCACGATAATAAAAAAGCCGCAGGACGTGGTTTGCACGTGCTACGGCGGTCGCCCGAAGGCGGTGCCTACGAATTTTGCATCTTATTGTGGAAAACCCACAGGCACAGGTCAGTTACAATTAGAATGGAAAATAGCCGGGATGCGGGAGAAAGTCAAGAGGGACTTGAAAAAAATTTGATTTCTGGAGGGCACTATGAACACATACACACTCGGGCTCGATATCGGCAGTAATTCAGTAGGTTCGGTAGGTGTCGATGTAGAAAATCGTTTAATAAGAATGGGGGTCAGTGTTTTCCCGGCAGGAATCGAAGAGTCGGACACAAAACGGGGCGCACCAAAGAATCAGGCAAGAAGAGGATTTCGGAGTCAGCGACGGATTACAAAAAGACGAGCAGAACGAAAACATCAGATGCGAATCTTTTTGTTAGAAAAAGGATGGATGCCGGATAATCCCGATAGCGAGAAAAAATGGCTGGAGGATAATAATCCGTGGTTGTTGAGACGAGACGGCTTGAAGCGGGAGCTACAACCGAATGAGTTTGGGCGGATTTTGCTGCACCTTGCCCAGCGACGCGGCGCTTACGGATTTGAAGTCGATGATGATGACAGCGATACCGGAAAGATTAAAGACGCAATAAACAAAACTCGAAACGCAATGAAAGAATGCAACGCCGAAACATTCGGCGAACTGATGACAATAGAATTTGAAAAGCGCAAGATACAGATTGGAAGCAAGGGTAAAAACATAGGCAAGAGAGTACGTAACCGCAGGAACGCGGCGGGAGAAGATGTTTATGAGTTTTGCGCTGACCGAGAACTAATATGGGAGGAATTTGACAAACTCTGGAACAAGCAGAGATCGTTCGAAGGAGATTTGGCGAAGCAACTTTCCGATGATTTCAGAAGGGAATTAGACAATCCGCAAAACGATGCAATATGGCGATATAAGGGTATCCTGTTCGGCCAACGGAAAACATACTGGGACATTGGGACGATGGCTCGATGTGATTTGGAACCAACAGATATGAAGTGTCCGAAGGCCGATATGTATGCACAGGAATTTCTTGTTCTTGAAACGGTAAATAACATAAGGGTAACACAACGGGGGCAATTAAATCGCCCATTAACAACGGAAGAACGAGAGAAGGTCATTATAGCACTTGAAAAGCAAAAGACGGCAAGTGAAGCGACTATACGTAAGGCATTGGGAATTGACAAAGGCGAAAATAAGGCAGAATATACGCTTAGTTTGGAAAAAGATCCCGGGCGAGGTTTGAATACTAACTGGTTTAAGCGAGAAATCGTAGGAGCCATCGGCAAAGACATATGGAAGGGAATGTCTGAAAAAGAAATCGAATCCCTTAACAGAGCCATATTAAAATTCGACCCACAAGAAAAAAATGACACAGCGCTACTAAGAAAAGGTTGCCGAAATTGGTGGGGATTTAATAAAGAACAAACTGAGCGGTTTATTGAGGCGTGGAAGAAAAGGCCCAAAGTAGACGATCGCATTAATTATTCGCGGAAAGCAATTAAGAATCTACTGCCTTATATGCGAGAAGGACTTACAGTAAATGAGGCAAGAAATAGGTTTGCGGAAGACGCAGATAACGGGGCCAGTGATTCTCAGAGACAGAGATATTCGTTTGGCGC
>Ga0307435_1001040_pt1 | contig 11836 bp, 9 predicted proteins | sample SalMarWE160470MG_FD_202164 | JGI IMG/M metagenome (GOLD analysis project Ga0307435, IMG submission 202164) | Salt marsh sediment microbial communities from the Plum Island Ecosystem LTER, Massachusetts, United States - WE1604-70 | ecosystem: Environmental > Aquatic > Marine > Intertidal zone >... | reverse complement strand
TGTGTGTGCGCCTCTACCAGAGCTATATCATGAACTTCAGAAAGAATTCTCATCAAAGCATAATAGGCTGCGAAAGCCCCATCTTCCTCCACCTTCGATTCATCTTTCAGATAAGCCCCAACAGCCATGCTGGTATAAAGATTTGAGATTGTCCTTGCATCTAAAAAATCCGTGGACGCGGTAATCACAGTGCCCACATCCTCCCTTGAAATGCCCGCGTTATGAAGAGCCCCTTTGGCAACTTCGAATACCATGTCCTCCCGCGTCATCTGCACATCCTGCTGATGACAACTCTGGGCATAGCCCACTACCGCCACTCTTCTGGCCATTACACCTCCCTTGAACTGAAATTTGTGAAAAGATTAGCTGTATTGAGTCGGCTTTTCAGAAATGCCAAGCATCTGTCTGGCTTCTTTCGGCGTGGCTATCCGTCGCCCCATGTCCCTGGCCAACCTCACCACCTTCTCCACCTGCTCAGCGTTGCTCTGGCACAATTTCCCGGGTTCAATGTAGATATTGTCCTCCATCCCAACCCGAATATGTCCACCAAGCAGAATCCCCATAGTTACCATGGGCATCTGATTAACACCCGTGCCAATCATGCTGAATAAGGAATTCGGCGGTAGGTGCTGAACCAAATTTAACACGTTCGCCGGCGTGGCATACATACTTGTCTGAAAGCCCATCACAAACTGAATCCAGTAAGGAGGGTCGACAAACCCACCTTTAATTAAGCTGTCCACAAACCAGAACTCACCGGGGTCATATATCTCCATCTCGGGCTTTACCCCCTTCTCCTTCATCTTCGTAGCATATTTCTCCGATTCACCATAGGTCCACGGTATACAGACATCGAAGGACAGTGGCTCCTGCCCAGCCTCACGTGCCTTTATGACCAGACGTAATATAAAGGCATGGAGATCCAAGCTAGCCATCTCAGGTTTGCCATGTTCAACACAAGCCAGCCTTTGCTCTATAGGAATCCCTGGAAGACCGCTCGAGGTGTTATTGATAATTATATCGGGGCACTTTCCCCTGACTAGAGCATTAACCTCCAAATAATCATCGCCACTATAGGAAGTCATCTGTGGGTTATCTCTCAGACGACGATGGATATGGACAATGCTCGCCCCTGCTTTATAAGCATCGTAAGCTTGCTCTGCTTGCTCCTCAGGCAACTCAGGTAAGTTGGGATTTGCTTCCTTACCATGCACGCTCCCCGTCAGCGCCACCGAGATAATCATCGGCGGCATGCTGCTTAAGCCGTGGTCAACCTTTTGCAAATACGCATAAGGGTCGGAGTAATTCCACATGTAATCTTTCACTTCTGCCATAGTAAACCTCCTTTTTTTATTTCTTGTTGGTTGGCAATTCTATCAAGAAATCGAGTTCGCTAACAATATATGGCGTAACACTTCTTTCTTTATTACTTATTCTACAGGCGCTATCGGATTAAAGCCCCAGCTCAGTAGCCACCCCTTCTTTCCATAAATCACTATCACCCATGGCAAACTCCGATGCCTTGACACGCCGGAAGTAGAGACCAACATCGTGTTCCTTGGTAAATCCAGTGGCTCCATGGATTCTAATCGCATCAAGGCAAGCCTGCTGGTAAACTTCGCCTGCTTTCGCCTTGACCAGGGAGATGTGTAACCTGGATGGAAACCCAGTGCTTATCTCCCACGCTGCTTGATACACCAAGTACTGCAACCCCTCTGCATTAACAAACATGTCAACCAACCTATGTTGAATTGCCTGGAAGGAACCAATGGGCTTATCAAATTGAACCCTGTCTTTAGCATAGGCGTTGGTCATTTCTACAACAGCCTGGCATCCCCCAGATACTTCAGCACACTTCAAGATAGCTGCTCTATCTAAAATAAACTCTACTATATCCCACCCTCTTCCAACATCCCCAAGAACATTACCCTCAGGGACTTCTACCCTGTTGAACGTCACCTGACATTGTTTATCCTGAGCTATGGTAGGGATTACCTCCACTTCCACACCTGCGCTGTTAGCGTCAACGATAAACATTGCGATTCCCTCAGCCTGCTCACTGGTTCGAGCTGCTACCAACAGATGATTAGCCACGTTGGCATTGGGAACAAAGAGCTTAGTGCCTTCAATAATATAGTGTCCATTTTCTACTCTAGCGGAGGCTTTTATCTCCGAAGCTTTGTACCCACCCAATGTCTCAGTTACCGCCAAAGCCCAAATTACTGTGCCATTGGCTACTTGAGGAAGAAATTTCGCCTTTTGTTCTTCACTCCCATACTCCAGTATCGGCAGGGCACAGACAGTAGTAGAAAAGAAAGGACCGGGGAGAATATTCTTTCCTATCTCCTCCATCAGGAGCACCAAGTCCAAAAAAGTTCCCTTGGTACCTCCATAGTTCTCAGGAAAAACAAGCCCAAGCCATCCTAACTCAGCCATCTTTTGCCACATCTGTGGGTCATACCCCTTTTCATCCGTCTCCAGTTCTCTGACCTTAACCTTAGGACATTCCTTTGTCAGGAAATCCTTGGCTAAACTCCGAAGCATCTCTTGGTCTTCCGAAAGCTTGAAATCCATCATACCCCCTGATACTTCAATATGACTTGGGCAAGCCTAATTTGAACTGCCCGATCACATTCTTCTCAATTTCATCAGTGCCAGCAGCAATCGAGATGCCGGGGAAAAGCAGATAGACACGTTGTATAATGCCATGGAGCTTAGCCCATTTTGAATACGGGTCAACTTGACAGTAGGCGCCCATGATCTTCATCCCGACAATACCTATCCGCTCCAGTAGTTGGTCACCAAAAGCTTTGTTGCGTGAAGAACCATAAATAGGAATTAGCCCTTGAGTCAACTCCCAAGTTACCTGGTAGTTGAATAACTTTAGCATCTCTGCCTCAACGGCAGCATCAGCTAACATGTGGCGAACTTCAGGATTTTGAGACAAAGGTTTACCATCGTACTGAGTTTCCTTAGCGTAACCTGCTAACTCATCCAGCAATCTCCTGGCATTCCCGTAAAGTGGTGGACCAAGGCTATGCCTCTCAGAAGCTAATGATTGCATCAAGTGATACCACCCCTTATTTTCCTCGCCAACCAGATTGGAAGCGGGGACCCTTACATTGTCAAAGAAAACCTCATTAAATATGTGAGCACCATAATAATTTAGTAACGGGTTAACCGTGATTCCCGGGCTTTTCATATCTACCATAAAAATGCTAATGCCACGGTGTTTTTTAGGGGCATTTGGGTCTGTTTTCACAGCAAGCCAACACCATCTTGCTCGATGGGCACAACTGGTCCACACCTTTTGGCCATTAATAACATACTCATCCCCATCCCTTATGGCACGAGTCTGTATGTTAGCAAAATCAGACCCAGCATTAGGCTCGCTATATGCAGTGCACCACACCCCATCGGCCTCACCTGAAGCAATCAGGGGAAGGTACTTTTTTCTCTGTTCTTCGTTTCCAAACTGCATGAGAGACGGTCCTACCCAAGCTACACCACTTACTCCCATGGCAGCACCGGGTATTCCCCAATATCCACACTCTTCCCCGTATACCATTTGCTCCCAGTAAGAAGCCCCCTGCCCACCATATTCCTTTGGCCACGCCATAACCAGCCACCCCTTTTGGGACAACTTCCTGGCTATAGACATGGCAAGCTTCCAATCTTCATCGCGGCTTTCCTCCTCCAAAAGCAGAGTAAACCATCCCGGAGAAAGCTCTTTTCGGGCAAACTCACGAATCTCCCTTCTTAGCGCTTCTTCTTTTTCCCCGAGTTTGAAATCCATTCTTTGCAGTTCCCCCTTTTAGAATTGGAAGTCAATTACTATAACACACACCCAGCCTCGATGTCAGGAGCAGTTACTGATAATGAATCACCACCTGCTAGAAATGTTTCCACCGCTTCCCCTCCGTTATGGCCTTGTTTAACTTCCGTTTATGATCCACTACAGCCACTTTTGTTAACCTCCCCTTCATTAATATTGTATCATTAGTGTTATGACACCTGACCTCCTTCAATGATGAACCATGAAAATCCTGGGTATTGAAACTTCCTGTGATGAAACCGCCGCTGCAGTCGTGGAAAACGGCACTACAACTTTGTCAGACGTCGTAGCTTCGCAAATAGAAATACATGCCCGCTATGGCGGCATAGTGCCCGAAGTAGCCTCAAGACAGCACATGCTTTCCATTATTCCTGTTATCGAAAAGGCAATCACTGAAGCTAAGACGTCGTGGCAGGACCTCGATGGCATGGCGGTAACCTTTGGACCGGGGCTGGCTGGTTCATTATTGGTGGGAGTCAATGTAGCTAAGGCAATTGCCTTAAGCAAAAACCTTCCCTTTACTGGACTCAACCACCTTGAAGCACATATCTACGCCAACTGGCTGAATAAGGAGAAAACCCCTTCTTTTCCTTCCCTTTGCCTTATCATCTCGGGAGGGCATAGTGAGCTAGTATTGATGAAAGGACACGGACAGTTTGAAAAACTGGGGCGGACTCGCGATGATGCTGCAGGAGAAGCCTTCGACAAAGCAGCTCGAATCCTGGGGTTAGGCTACCCCGGAGGACCAACTATTGAAAAGGAAGCTACTTGGGGGGAACCTTGCCTACATTTCCCACGTGCCTGGCTTAAGGGAAGCCATGATTTCAGCTTCAGTGGGCTGAAAACTGCCTTGTGGCACTTCGTCCAGAAGAATCAGGTCCTGGGAAACAGCTCGTTGGTAGCCAATGTTGCTGCAAGCTTCCAAGAAGCTGTGATAGATGTTCTGGTCACAAAGACAATCAATGCTGCCGAAGAATTACAGGTAAAGCAAATCTTGCTTAGCGGTGGCGTGGCATCCAATAAATCTCTAACACAACGCTTCCTTGACACCTCACCAATACCTGTTTCAGTCCCTCCACCTTATCTGTGCACCGATAATGCCGCCATGGTAGCCACCTGCGGCTATTACCATTTCCAGAACGGCAACTTCAGTAGTTATGACCTTGATGTAGTCCCCAGCCTCAGCCTTGGCTAACTAGAGGACATTCAGAGCACCTTGCCTGGCAACAATAATCCTTGAATAAATGAATCAGTCCCTGCTGCTGGCACGCAGTGAAACCCGAAGTACGTTTAATGAACAGTTGTCTTGCCATATGGCATGTGAGCTCATTTTCGGCTAACTTGGGATGCTCAACGTAAAGCTGCAGAGCCTTGCGCTGTAGTTCTGTTTCACCAGTAGCTCCCCACCAGGCAAATGTGAATGGCAATATCACATTTATCACAATCTCTCCTGCCTTACCTCGTCCTAAAAGAGCCGACTTTCTACTTCGTGACCTAACATCGAAATCAAAATGGTCGAGCCAATATCCATCCCCTGCTACCATTAAACCACTTTCTAGCCAATAATCCTCCTCTGTTAGCGATGCTTCAGCTACCAACTCCAGTATATTCAACAACAACCCCCTTTCACGGTAGCGATGAAGGAGATGGCTCTGAGCTATGATACGACGCACAGGGGAATTATTGGGGTATACATGAGTGAGACACCAGTCACTTTGAGACATACTTTCATCTTGCCCAAATGAATGCCAGGTTTGTTCCAACTCCTTTACCCACTCTTCATATACAAATGCACTGTATATCCGCTGCGAAGGCAATAAACCAGCCACGCCTAAAAGCATAGCCTCCTTGAACAGCAAACTCGCCTTCAATTCTCCTTCAAGTAAACGAAGCGATGACCTTTTAGCCAGCTCCTCAAAAGGTCTCTTATTCTTAGTGTAGCCTAGAGCTATCATTATACCTTCGAAAAGCACCTGACTTGCCTCCTCCTTCAATAATTTTCTTTCAAACATTTCCACCCTTTGCTTGAACCTTCTTACACCAACATCGTTCAATAACCTCTCCAGGTCTTGTCTCCCCATGTTCTCTCCACTGCAAAAACAAGCAAGCTGACGGTACGACATCAATCTAGGTTGATACTGCAAGGATTTAGCCAAACAGATCAACGGAACAAATCTGCCATCCGTGGTAAAAGTAGAGTACCGGTTATCATTCCACATAACTACATGAAGAATTACGTTACTATATTCAGGGTCGCAATGATGACCATGGCTATGCCAATCACTAGCATGTACATGAATCTCTACATCACCCCTAATTGGCTTCTCATCACCAGCCAAGATTACAGCATCACGAAAATCAGGCCCGCCACCGTTATTAATCCTGCCAGGATAAACTACACGAATCATCCATCCCTCTTCAGTAAGCAACTTTTCTCCTAAAAGCCGCTCCCATACCAAACTTATCTCCCGTTCCTGAAGTTTTATCCGATTACGTGTAAACATATCCAAAAAATTAAATCTGTTTCCCCCCCATCAACTGCTTAAATCTCAAGGCATCGTTGCCACAGCAACCAACCTTAATATGGCTCACCATGTCTCTTTTTTACCTTATATTTAAAGTCACTGCGTTCAGCAATTATGCTAAGCAAAGTAACTGAAGTACCACGGGGTTGATACATCCCAGTTTCCCACTCACTGATCGTCTGCTGGCGTGTGCCTAGTTCTTCTCCCATCTTCGCTTGAGTCAGCCCTAAATGTCGCCTTAACGCCTTTACGCCTTCTTTATCCCACGGCACCTTCTTCTTTTTTGCCATCAATAATATTATACACGGTAGAGTGTAAAAATCAAGGCATTTAATCCACTAAAATTAAAAACGCTCCTTGGCAACACGCTGCAACATTATGTTAACTTTCAGCGTATATTCCTGGAAACGGAGTGACAGGATGAGCAAATACGCGACTACGTTAATGGGTCAACGCCTCCTTCGAGAAAGGCAAACCAATGTTTAAGGAGAGGTGTTATAAACCTCAGCTATCCCGACTTTCCTGTTATCCTCACTTCCCCACCATAGTGAGAAAATCTTCCTTCTTCGACTTTCCACTCTCGTCAATGTGCTCCATAATAAAGGACGCCGTTGCCCCTTTTCCCAGCTTCACCTTAGTTCGTACAAGTCCAAGCATGTCCATCGGGGCGACACAGCCCTCTGGCGGGAGAACTCCCTTTTCCTTTATCTTGTCACTTCCCATGAGCATTGCCCCTAGCGCTGCAGGAATACCTGTCCCTTGCCCCATACCCTGCTTGCTCGAAGACGTTGAAAAGATATATGTGTTCTTTTTGCCATCTTTATACCCTTTCACCACTATCTTTAGACACCCCATGGGGTGAGTTAAGCCAGCCTCCCGGAGGAGTTTGTCTCTTTGAGAAATTATGAACGCCACAGCGAACTCCAGAGGAATAATCTTTTGGCCTTGAACCTCGATCGGCTCCTCCGTGGTAATGCCTGACCTCACCATTGTCTTTATAAGTTCAGCATAACTTGGTGGAAGCACAGTTCCAAGGTTGGTTACCCTCTTCACTCCTTTAAGAAAGCGCGGAAGAGTTATCGTCTCAGGATGGGGATAGGCATAAACATTGTACCTTCCCACATCCTCAAAGTCGGTCTCCCCCTCCAATGCTCTACCGCTTTCATCAAACAACTTGACTGTGGTGAATTTGCCGTCAAGAAACACGGGAATATCCATTTCCATAGAATGGATCCTATGTTTCACCACTGCTGCTCCCTCTACATCTTCGCCACCATGAGCATGATAAATATCAACCACCTCTACCTCATCCAGCATAGATTCGGCACAAAACCTCACCAATACATTGGCCAGTCCGGGAGAACTCCCCATGCCGACTAGCGCTGAAACTCCAGCTCTTTTGGCCTCCTCATCCATAGCGAGTAATTTCTCAGTGGCATCGAAATCATCACATATATCAACATAATTTATTCCACAACCTATCACCGCTTTCATTATTGGAGGTCCAAATTCGTAGAATGGTCCGACGCAATTCAGCACCACGGATGAGCCGTCGATAGCATTTTTTATACTTTCATTACTATGCGCATCAAACTGAACAGCAGAAACATTGCCTTTCCCAATCTCTTTAACCAGCTTGTTGGCTTCCTGAATATTAATATCAGCAACGACAACATCGGAAAAAAGATCGCTGGATGCAAGTATCCCTGCCGCCACACTACCTACAGCTCCACAACCACCCAAAACGGTAACCTTAGCCATATTACCCTCCTCTATACTCCTTTAATGTTTTTAAAGGGCTCACCCCAGATTTTTAACGCTGTAGCTAATTCAGGGTGTTCCTTAGCCGCTTCTTCCAGGGAAATGCCTTGCATAGTGGCATCAATTGCCTGACGAAATGCTTTTGCTCCAGCAACAGGGCCTTGTGGATGGGCATGTATCCCACCTCCCGCTGGTACTACAATGTCATTTCCTAAGCTGTTCATCAGTTGCGGCACCATAGCAGGTGTGATACCGCCGCCAGGCAGGGGAAAAACCGGCTTCACATGATACATTGGGAATGTCAAATTCCTCCACACATTAAGAAACTTGTCCTCTATCACAGTGGCTTTTCCATAAGGTGCAGGGAAGACAACTGCATCAGCACCAGCAAGGCGAGCTAACTTGCCCATCACGATATGGGAGCTTATTCCGTGGTAAGGGGACATATATAAAGCACCAGCCACATCCATATGACCAAGGATAGGAACATTTATCTCGGGGTCCTCAGCTAGTGCTTGAAGGACAGGATAACCAACGGCAAGATAGTTCACCATTATGGCATTGCAGCCAAGCTCCACCGCACGCTTAGCATTCTCAAAGACCTTGGGGACCTTATCGGTTACGTTAACCGTGTAGAGTGTATGCTCGCCAGTCTCCTCATAAACCTGCCGCTCCGCCTCCATGTAGAGCTTTACCCGTTTCTCAACAGTGTTAAAGGAGGCATCAGCAATAAGCTCATCATCCTTGATATTATCGCATCCTCCCAGGGCAGCCTCCCTGAACAGCCTCACCCCCACTTCGGCAGTATATCCCGTGCACGGCTTTATCATGTTGTTAAGCAGCGGCCTATCATGAACCCCCAGGATCTCCCGCACCCCTGGAATCCCAAACTTTGGCCCCTGAAATCCAGCAACATACTTCTCCGGGAGATAAACATCAACCAGCTTAATCCGTCCCGCCATGGAAATGTTGCCCACCACCGTGGTTAACAGCATGGGCATCTGTTCACCTATATTGATCTCGGGATAGGCAGTCTGAATAATGTAATTCCTTGTCTCTACTGAGGAAGGCACACTGAATTCGTAATCTGGTACTTCATAAACACCGATGACCTTAGCAATGTGTTTACTACGTACCTCAGGGGTTTCACCAGGAACAGCAACCCACGTCCCTGTGCTCTGCTCAATAGCGAGCAACTGCGCCGCAAATGGAACAGGGATATTGGTTGGAAAGGAAGCTAGATAAGTACCAATTATGTACTCATCGTGGTCTATTCCCTCCGGCAAAGCTACTGGCATGGATAAAACATCCTGTCCGTCCATTTAACCACCTCCTTTATATATTAAGTTGCCCATAAATGGGGGCTAATTGTTCATAGAGCTGTCTGAAAGATTGGTAAAGTTCCTGATAAGTAGGTCTGTGTTCACTCCTCGGCTCAAATTCTCTTCCTAAAGGAACAAGCTTTCCCACAGAGTCAAAATCCTTATACATCCCCAACCCCACCAGAGCTATTAGAGCAGCGCCACGAGAACCAACTTCCTGTGGAGACTGAACTTGCCTTACCTTCTTACCTAAAACATCGGCAAATATCTGCAACCAAACATCACTCAATGCCCCCCCTCCGGCAGCGTTTAAACTCTCAACCTTGAAACCCAATCCTTCTATACCATCTAATACCCATCTTGTGTTATATGCTACCCCCTCCATTATAGCTCTAATTAAGTGCCCTTTACTATGGTCGAAGCTCAAATTTATGAACGCTCCTCGCAAGCTAGGATTTATCACAGGGCACCGCTCGCCGAGCATCCACGGCGTAAAGATTAACTTACTTGCTCCAGCGTCAACCCCACCAGCAAGCTCATCAAGAATTTGGTATGCGCTCTTATTCCTTCGCCGCCCCTCCTCCCTTTCCTGCCCCCCTAGCTCATCCCTGAACCACTTCAAACAGACACCAGTACTTTCCATCTGACCAATAAGCAACAATTTATTCGCGTCAGCGGAACATATGGTGCCAATCCCTTCCTCAACATCAAACTTGGGCTCCGTTGTGTGAAGGGCTATCCACCCTGAAGACCCCGTATATAGATGAGGGTAACCCTCCTTGATTGCCCCGGAGCCTATAGCAACGGCAGGAGCATCACCGGCACCACAGATTACCTTGGTTTGTTTGGACAACCCCAATTCATCTGCTGTAGATGCCGTTAAATTGCCCACCACGTCTATGGATTTCACCGGCTTAGAGAGCATATCCTCAGATAGCTCAACGGCATCCATAACCTCTTTTTCCCATTTCTTTGTTTTGCCGTTGAATAAACCAGTAAGCAAGGCACAGCTCCAGTCTGTGTAAAACTCCCCGGTACACTTATAGATGACGTAATCCTTAACATCTATGAATTTATGCGTGTGGTTAAATATCTGTGGCTCTTTCTCCTTAATCCAGAGAATCTTGGGGATCACATCTTTCTCAGAGGCAGGAGGAATCATCCCCATCTCGAGTAACTTCATCAAGTCGAACTTTTCCAGGCACCAGCCAGCCTGTTCCCCAGCCCTGGCATCAAGCCAGATTATTGCCGGGCGAAGAGCCTTTCCCTCGTGGTCGACAGGGAGAGCAGTTATCATCATAGCGTCAAAACTCAGGGCAATAACGTCGCTTGGAGAAACTCCAGTTTTACGCATTATTTTTCTGGTGGAGTTTACTATCGCTTTCCACCAAACCTCAGGGTGTTGCTCAGCCCAGCCAGGTCTGGGGTAATTCACGCCATAGGCTTCAGAATCCAAGCCTACTATCTTCCCTTCAGTATCAAAGAGAACCGCTTTATTAACCTCGGTCCCTACATCGTGGGCCAGTATATACTCTCCTGCCATGCTCTACCTCTCCTCGCTTGAATTAAATCCCCGGCAAGTGATTAACTCCATGGAAAGCCCGTGCGAGACAACTTGAACCTCCATGACCATCTGAACACGTTTCCACAAGATAAAAACCGACAACCGCCCCCCTCCTTCTGGGAGGATTATAGTAATACAAAGCCTTCATGTCAATTACCTGTACTCGTTCATATGATCAGTGGCATATTAGCCTCCTCTTCCTGTCATTGCGAGGCTTGTCCCGAGCGAAGCGAGAGAACTCGATGAAGCAATCCCCAAGTTAGCAGCCATTAGCTTTCAGCTTCATACCGACTGCTTTTTCATTTTTACTCTGTCATTTTGCCTTTTGATTTTTGAATTTTGCTTTTCTGAAATTGCCACGACCCAGGCTCGCAATGACAGGGTTATCCCTTAACATCATAACCATATAAATATGACCCACCTATCTGAAACAGATCACCACCATTATGCCCTTCCCACAGGGTATTTACTTCCCATTCTCTGGAGGCAATAATAAAGAACCCATGGATATACAAGAGCAAAAAAACATACTGAGAAGGGAATTGCTTCAAAAAATACGCTCATACTCTCCAGAGGAGTTAGCGAGGAGGAGTAAGAATGTCGCCCAAAATTTGAAAAACTTACCACAGTATAAGCAGGCAAACTGTATTATGTTTTACTACCCGTTAGAAACCGAGGTAAATCTTCTGGGAATAATCAGGGGAGCTTTAAGACAAAAGCGAGTCTGTTTTCCCGTAATAGACCTGGAAAATGGTGATTTGATTCCCTATGAGATAAATGATTTAAACAAGGATTTTGCCACAGGGCCATGGGGAATTACGCAGCCCAG
>Ga0307435_1001037_pt1 | contig 11852 bp, 7 predicted proteins | sample SalMarWE160470MG_FD_202164 | JGI IMG/M metagenome (GOLD analysis project Ga0307435, IMG submission 202164) | Salt marsh sediment microbial communities from the Plum Island Ecosystem LTER, Massachusetts, United States - WE1604-70 | ecosystem: Environmental > Aquatic > Marine > Intertidal zone >... | reverse complement strand
TCCGTAAACTGAATGGTGAGATCCCCTGATCCCACGACGTCTGAAGCCGTTTCGAGTGCGCTCACCTGCACCGGAGCGCCGGGTTCGGTTTCGAGTCTGGCGGTCGCGGTCTGGCGGCAGGCTCCGAGGCCTCCCTCGCGGCTATTCGTGATGTCCGCGCGCGGCGGATCCGTGTCCCACGACCAATCGTACGGATCACAATCCAAAAGACGGCAGATGTCGCCCACGGGCCGCGGAACCGCCACGTATCCAACGGTCTCGCCCATCTCATACGCCGTGTACGGATCCGGGGCAACGAGAACGGATCCGACCTCGCAGGCACCGGGATCATCGCGCGTCCTGAACCGAAAGCAGTAGGCATTCCCTTCTCCGCAACGCTCCGCATCCTCTTCCATGTAAATGCCCGCCTCACCGTCTCCCCGAATCGTCGTCCTCACCGCCACTTCGTACCACGTCGACGGATCGAACATCCCGGGACGAATTCTCACGTAGGTGCTCTCTTCTCCGTCCGTGGCATCCATGGACGCGAAGCTCTCAATCTCCGTGCGCTCCAAGCACGGGTCCGAACCGGCGGACGCGCATTGGTACACATGGAATGAATCCGGATTGACCGTGGTCGGATCCAGCCTTGTGCTGAAGAGGATGCCGATGACGTCGTTCACGCACGCTTCCTGCCCTCCGGGACGCACGGACCACGGGGCCGGCGACGGCAGGAGCTCCTGTTCGCACTGTTCCACGACCTGCGGCGCGCGCGGGATGATGCCGGTTGAAAATTGCCAGGCGAACATGGCCGGGTCTACGCCTTCGGGGCACTGCCCGATCTCGCGACACGACCCGTCTCCGCAGCACTCCTCGCTCGTACTGCAAATACCGACGGTCTCATTGCAATTACGCACTTCCAAGAGGTACGGATTCGATGATTCGTTTATTGAAGCCGGCTCAGCCACCACCGGACCGGTCTCCGCTCCGGCGGGAATCCGCGAGAGCAGCGTACGATTGGTCCAGGACGAGGGACTGTCCACCCGATTGCTCGTGTAGCGCACGACGCCGGGTCCGGCGGTCAGGTACTCCCCGTGAATCGTGACGTCCGTGCCCGCCGGAGCAACGCGCGGCACGATCGCGCAGATGCCGGGCATGAGCGGATCTTCGTTCACGCCGAAATTCTCCCGATTCGACTCCGGAGCCGTGGGACGCGCGGTCTTCACCCACACGGCGTACGGGCCGGGCGGGACGCTCCCCGTTCCCCCCTGCGTATACTGTCTCGGAACCTTGATGACGATGTTCCTGTCCGACCAGTACCCTTCAGCGCACTCGGGCGGAAAGTCCGTGTCCGCAAGCGCGACTTCTTGTGTGAGCTGGTTCATGAAAAAGACTTGGCCCGGCTGGTACCCGAAGTTCCTCCCGAGGATCGTAACGTACGCGCCGACCGGCCCTTGAACCGGACTGATTTCAAAGATCTCCGGCGCCCCTCCCCCGCTCGCCGGAAAGACGTCCATTGTGACGCTGTTTGAGGTTCCGGTATCCACGCTCACGGAAACCGGGTACGATCCGACGAGGACGTTCGGAACGTACGCCTCGATTTCCGCATCCGCCCAGCTGATGCTCGCGATGGCGCTGTCACCGAAATTGATCTCCGCGCTCGTGCTTCCGAACCCCGTACCCAGCAGGCGGAAGAGATCGGAAGGACGGCCCGCGTTCGGCACCACGGCGCAGATGCCCGGATACATTTGGTTGTTCACGATAAAGTCCGCGATGTCCGGGCCCGGGGGCGCATTCGTATCATCGGTCAAATCGCTGTAGTTGTTATAGACTCGCAGCGGCCCGTTCATGGCCCCCTCCGGCACTTCAACCACGATCTGCGTTGATGACCACGTACTCACTCCTTCGTTGAGGCACGCCTGCGGGGGAACCGCTTCCACCGGATCGGCATTGTCCGGACCCAAAAAATACACACTGCCGTTCGATCCGAAGTTCTGTCCGCGGAGGGTGACGTACGTACCGACGGCTCCGTTATCCGGCTCCACGCTCGTAATGATGGGCTGGTCGACGCAGAGGCCGTTTACGCAAAAGCCCGATGCGCAATCGGAATTCTCCGTACACGCTCCTCCGGAACACGCGCCGCAGTAGTCAACGGAATTCACATCCCCTCCGCAGTCCACGCCGGTCTCCCCTTCGTTTTGCACGTCATCGAAACAGTGCGCCGGACGGATGATCGCGGAGATCGGGTCGCTCGTCGTAACGCCCGTATCCGTATCGTAGGCCGTAGCCGTGAGCGTTCGGACGTCTCCCGGAGTCAGTCCGGCCGTATCCCACTGCACGTGTCCGTTAAAGGATCTCGGGCTGGATCCGACAGGCGCATCATCGCCGATGGGTTCTCCGTTATCAAAAAACGAAACGTACCCGACCGCCACATCATCCGTAACGCGGGCGGCCACATCCACGAGCGCGTCCGCGGAAACGGGGAAGTTGTCCAACGGGAACGTGATCGAGACGCTGGGCGGCGTCACGTCCACGGTCGTTCCGCTCATGAATGCGCCTTCGCAATCGGGTGCGAATCCTCCGCATGTCAGATCCAACCCGCTCACGGATTGGAGAGCCGGTTCAACGCGGACGCGATAGTTCGTATTGTCTTCAAAGCAAAACTTGTTGTCGTTCGGCTCCGGACACGGTTCGCTCGGCGTAAAGTGAACCGCGGATCGGATCACGGTAATCGTTCCGGGAACGGGCGTACCGTCCAGCTCTTCGACCACGACGTTTCCCGGTGCCTGTGCGCTCTCTTCGTCAACAGCTTTATTAAACACGATCTTCACGACGATCTTCTTGCTCTCAATCTCACCGGAAGGCGTAATGGATATCACCCGGAAAACCTGATCGCCGGACGTGCCCCCGAACCCTCCGGGCGGACCGGTCGGCCCCTGACCGGACCCTCCGTCCCCGAGCACCGCTTCGCTCAGTTTCGCGATCACGTACCGCGCAATGGCCCAGGAGAGCAGGATGATAATGAGGCCGATGATGGCGTTGCGGATCCATAGGAGCGCGGTCCTCGTCTTCTCCGAATCCCCTCCGCTCGTCATGTAGAGGAAGCCCGCGTACACGAGGATGGAAACGAGGATGATGGCGAGGAGTCCCAGAACCACGTTGATGATGCGCGCGGCAATGACGCGCGGATCATTCGCCGGCAGCACGATGGTTTCCGAAACGCTTTCCAGTCCTTCGGCGATCGGCGTCTCCGATTGAGCGTGTACGTCAGCCGGAGACGAAAGCAACCCCCCGCCAACGACCGTGATCGCGACGATGAGCAGGAGGAGCGTCCGTATCATCTTCATAGGGGGGATTTCGGGAGATCGGGCACCGTGATAACTTCTTCCGTCGCCGTTCGCTCATCATCGATCGCCGCAACGAACTCCGTGATGACAAAACGGACGATGCTCCAGGAGAGGATCACGATGATGAGGCCGATGATGGCATTACGGATGGTCGCTCCGGCGCGCTTCACCTTTTCGTCGTTCCCCCCGCTGATCATGAACTGGAATCCGCCCCACAGGATGATGACGAGGGTGATGATGCCGATGAACTCGAGCGCCGCGTTGATGAGCCGAATGATGATTATGCGCGGATCGCCCACGCCGAGATTCAAGATGTTCCCCAGCTCAAACACGCCGAAATCAAATCCCTGCGCGTGCGCCGCGCCAACGTGAAGCACGCTTGCGCCGATGACGGCGATGATCGCGGATGGGAAGAGGCGTTTCGTTATATCTCTCATCATATCTCTACATATAGAGGAGTTCTTGATAGAGGAGCTGCTGGCAGCTGGCGGTCGGCCCTCGTGAAGAGAAGCCGACTGCCAACTGCCGGCCGCTAGCCGCCAAAGTCGCATGCTTCTCCTCCGGAGACGTTATTGCAACAGTTCGGACTCCCCTGGCACGACCCTTCGTACTCCACGGGATTGAAGCAGTTCTGGTACGCATTACGGATGCCGGAGAGCAAGTACGGATCGTAGGGCGTATCCTCCGCAAACGTCCGGTGCAGAATGTATCCTTCGCTCTTCACCGGGATGTCCCCCGCGCCGGTAACCGGACTGTTGTCATCCGTAAGGAAATCCTGGCCCGTGCCGTACCAGAACGTCGTATCGTAGACGTCAGCTTCGTGTTCGTCGCTGATGAACGCGTTGTCCGTGTTGAACGTCGAAGACTGGAGGATCGTATCGAATCGCGCGCGCACCGGTGCGAACGGATCCGCATTCGACCGTCCTTCGACATCCGCCAAATGCGAGCTGGGATACGTGAACTCAACGACCGGCGGATCCCGGTTCACGTTGTTCAGGGTCGTAAACAGCCAAAAGGAGTTATCGTCCGGCTTTCCCTGCGCTTCACCGTCCCCGTCTCCGTCCAGGGAATTCGATGCGACGTCCACCACGCCGTCGAATCCCGCGGCGCCGAACTGGGCCGTGGGCGCACCGAGCTCTTCGAGCGTCGCGGCCTGCACGAGGGCGTTCACGCCGGTGCCGCCGGGCAGGCAGTACATGATTTCACCGCACGAATTCACGCCGCACTCTTCGGCGGGGATGAATTCAACGGTCTTGTACTGGTTTGAAATTTTCCACTCCCCGTCGATCAACGGGAGGAGCGCAATGTCGCCCTGGCCGGCGCTCAGACGGATGTTATCGAATCCTCCGCCGTTCGAAATGATACCCGTGGCCGCCGTCGGATCCACGGCTTCGTTAAACATGATCTGGACGATGATGTTCCGGAAGTACGGTCCGCCTCCCATGTACGGGAACACGCCGAGAATGCGCGGCGGCGTGAGATCGATGAGCGTGCCGGTCTGGAACGGCCAGTTATACCCTTCCGCGAAGTACGCATCCGGATCATCGGATACGGGCGTATTGTCTTCAAAGAGGAGGCCGTCCAAGCCGGGCTTCAAAAATACCGTGTAGTCGATATCGGCCGTGGCGCTCCCCAGGTACTCCACCGGACGGAACACGAACGTCTTCCGATCCGCCGTAAACCGCACGCGCACCGCATCCGACGTCAGCGCGCCCTCCTCTCCCTGATCCGTTCGGTAGATTTTGACGGCCGTGTCGTTCAGCCCCTCCGTCACCGTATCATCCGAAAGATCCGCCGGCGTCCCGTTGTCGTTATAGTCCGCGACGATGGAGTCGATTTTAATCGGACGCTTGAACGTCACGATGATAGCCGCGTTCCGCGCCACATCCGTGGCGTTGCGCATGGGGTAGTGCATTTCGATGATGCCTTTGCCCAGTCCGGACACGCCCGTGGGGAATCCGCCGCCGGGGATGACTCCTTGCGACGTTGTGCCCCCGCCAAATCCACCACCTTCAAAAAAGCTGAAGATGAACCGGACGATGGCAAACGCGGAGACCAGGATGATGAGGCCGATAATGGCGTTCTTAATGTAGTCCTTGGCCTTCTGAACCTGTTCCGCATTCCCGCCCGCCGTCATCCAGAGGAAACCGGCGTAGAGGATGAGGATGAGCAGGATCACGCCGACGAAGCCGAGGAAGATGTTGATGAGCCTGCCGATGATTTCGATGAGATCCGTTGATCCTCCGACGCCCGCGGCTTCCGCCACGTTCTGGACGTTCGTGTCCGCATCCGCGATTTGCGCGGACGCACTCGGCGCGAAGCATGCAACAAAAAACGCCGTCATGAATACAACGACGAACAACGACGCATAATGATGTCGGTTTCTACCGATTGAACGGACTTGCGCGTTCCGAAGCATGGGACGGAATGCAGTGCGTCTTCGTTTATGACTCTTGTGGAGTAAGAAGACGCTGGACGACGGCGCGAATGGCATTCCCATCCGCGCGGCCCTCCACCGCCTTCACTGCCGCACCCATGGCCTTTCCCAACTCCTGAGGACTCGCCGCTCCCGAGTCTTCAACGGCCTTCTTCACGATGCGCTCGAGCTCTTCTTCCGATATCGCACTTGGAAGGTACTTGTCGAGAACGGCGAGCTCGCTCTTCTGGCGTTCGACGAGATCCGTCCGACCGGCTTTTTCAAAATCCGAAAGCGCATCCTGATACTGCTTCTTCATCGTCTTGAGCACGGCCTGAACGTCCGCTTCCTCGAGCATCTTCCCCGATTCGATCTCTCTATTCTTCAACGCAGAACGGACGAGGCGGAGCGTTGAGAGCTCCAGCTCGTCCTTGTTCTTCATCGCCGATGTGAAATCGGCGGCGATCGTTTCTGCGATAGTCATGAGATCGTAATGACAGTCATGCTTTCTTACCAGCGCTTGTACTTGCGCTTCGGCTCTTCTTTCAACTGGCCGGTCTTCATTTGGTATTCGAACTGTTCCTTTTTGGACTGTCTTCGGAGCGCGCTTTCGCGTCCCTTGTTCCGACTCGGTTCATCTTGTCGGAAGCGAATTTTCCTCGATTGAATACCTCTGCCGCTCTGCTGGTACCGTCGCTGGAATCGCCGTATGAGGGCGTCAAAACTCTCGCCCTTTTTTCGATTAACTTCTACGGACAGATAACTTCAACTCCTTTCTGCTTGGATGAATGATAAGGGAGCGATTGAGTCGTTTCCGAACGCCCCGACCCAGCTTCTGGAATCGGGCTCGTCCGGACTCAATGCTCGACCCACAGAATACCGCGTAATCAAGCGAACGTCAATGATTTTGCGAGTGGCAAGAAAGAAGGCAAAGAACCCCGCCATGGCAGCCGTAGGGGCACGCCTGCGGCGTGCCCCTTTAGGCAATCATGTTCCTCGTAGGGGCGCACTGTGCGCCCCTACGGGTGCCAAATCAAATCATTCTTTATTCGAAAGCCCCGCATGCGAGTTCCCACCGAAGTGGAATTGCATACGGGGCAGACGGAGATCAGGAAGGATCAAGTGGCTCAAACTTCTCGGAAGGCGAGGAGGAATTCATAGTCAGTACAAGAAACGCCATCATCAACGCAACTCGTTGAGAATTCATACCCTTCGGCGGTCGACTCCGTCGGATCATACAATGCGTGAAATAAAATGTTACTTTCTGGATGTGACCAGAACCGATCGTCGGTATCCGGAATGGAAACGAGAATCATATCGGGTTTTTTGGTCGCGCAATAGACAAGAAGTGCTGCGGCATTTCCATCATATCCCCTCATCTTCTGTATCTTTCGGCCTTCGGAAATATACCAATCCCGCCCAAAAGCACGCTTCAGTACACCAAGTCGCTTCCCGCGCACCAATTCCAAGTCGTTTTGGACCAAAGCAGAGGCACCGAGCTCATCCTCAAAGTAAAAGAGGATACCCGCTTTTTCGAATTCCTCTTTTGCCCATGCAATGAGGCTTTCAGCCGTAGCATCGGCAGGGACGACGATCGTCTCATGCTCTTCATGTACTTCCCCCAAGAACTCCCTGCGAAGCGCACGGATCGCGCGCTCCGGACCGCCGTCGCGACGGATCTGGAGCGCGAGCTCTTCCGTGAACTCTTGAGAGTGTAAAAGCATCATCATCGTTGCGATACCAAGACGAAACGGACCATCACTCAATGCGATATGTTCGGGGCTTTCCATTGGATTACCCTTTCTTCTTCCTTGTTATGCCCTAGCAGCATCAGACACCATGTCCTTTGTTGTTCGGGCGTTTCTAACGTACTGGCGCGATCGTAACAGAATTCGTAAAAAAGGTCAAGTGTCTTTGCCTTTTCCGAACAGCAAATATAAAACCATGGATAAACCAAAAAAGCACCGGATCAAAACCCGATGCCCTGTCTACCCATCAATCCCGTCCGACGGGATTGATCCCCCGTACCCATCGCCGAGTCCGCGAGGCGATCATCTACTTCAGCTTCTTCTGCACCTCCTGCACGATCTTTTTTGCGTCAACGGTTTCCTGCGTGCCCGCGTCCATGTCGCGGATGATGGCCGTGCCGTCCAGCACTTCCTTTTGACCGACGATGATGGCCCACTTGGCGCCGCGCTTGTTCGCAATTTCCATCTGTGACTTGATGGCGTCCTTTGAGAGGGCGCTCGTTGTACGGATGCCGTTCTCACGAAGTTCTTCAAAAATGGCGAAGGCTTTCTTGCGGCCCTGATCTCCCAGCTGCGCCACGAACACGTCCCGCTGTTCCATGCGTTCGGCGAGCTCCGGATCTTTCGCCTTCATAACGGATGCCACGCGCTCCACGCCCAGAGAAAATCCGCATGCGGGCGTCGGCTGTCCGCCGAGCGTTTCGACGAGTCCGTCGTAGCGGCCGCCGCCTCCCAATGCGAGCTTTGCCGTATCCGGATCATCGGTAACGGGGTAGAGCTCAAACACCGTCTTCGTATAGTAATCCAGCCCGCGGACCAGGTACGGATTGAGCTGGTACGGAACGTTCATCTCATCCAGAAATTCGAGGACGAGCATGAAGTGCGCTTTGGAGTCTTCATCCAGCCAGTCCACGATCTGCGGCGCTTCGACTTTGAGCTCCTCCATAATCGGATCTTTCGAGTCCAGGAGGCGGAGCGGATTCTTTAAGAGGCGCTTCTTGTCTTCATCCGAAAGCTTGTGCCGCTTGGTGCGGAAGTAGGCCACGAGCGCATCGCGATAGTTCGCCCTGCTCTCCGGCGTTCCGATGGAATTGATGTGTACGGTCGCATCCACGCCGAGGGCATCAATGCACTTCCAGGCGAGGAAGGCCTGCTCCGCATCGAGGACGGCCGCATCGCTTCCAACGCATTCACAGCCCCATTGCGCAAACTGCCGATACCGCCCGTGCTGCGGACGGTCGTGGCGGTACATCTGGCTCCAGTACCAAAGCTTGACCGGCTGCGGACGATTGAGCATGCCGTGATGGATGTATGCGCGAGCCACGGGCGCGGTCATCTCCGGACGCAGAGAAACCTTGTCCCCGCCCGGCGTTTCAAACGAAAACATTTCCTTCTCCACGATATCCGTGATCTTCCCGATACCGCGAACGAACAGGTTCGTTTCTTCGATGACGGGCGTCTCAATGCGCTCATACCCGTAATCTTCGGAGAGCCGCTTGGCTTCCGCGTACATCTTGTCGCGATACGGCCATTCCGGATTCATGACGTCGCGCATGCCGCGCACGAGCTGAACCGGATGGGCTTTGCGCTTCGGCGCGCCGATGTCGGGCTTCTTCGCGTTTGAGGGTTTCTTGATTGCCATATGATTAGTTGGGAAATTGAAAATTGGAATCTTACTGACAGCCCTGTGCATCTCCCTCCATTTTCCATTTTCTATTTTCCATTTTCCTAGTTTGCATACTCCGGCTTATCAAACACTCTCCATCGGTCAAACGGCCACCCGCGCAGCCACACGCGTCCCACGATATTCGACCGCGTAACCGCTCCGAAAAATCTCGAATCCAAACTCGACGAACGATTATCCCCCATTACGAAGTACTCATTCGCCTTGAGCGTGAGCGTCTTTTTTGCCGGTGACGGCTTGTAGTCTTCACCGAGATAGATCTTCTCATCCAGCAAGAATCCGTTCGGGTGTTCATCGTTATAGATCTTCGCCCCCTCTTCATTCACCTCTACCGTCTCTCCGGGAAGGCCGATGACGCGCTTGATGAAATACTGCTTGGGGTCCGGAGGGTATCGAAAAACGACGATGTCTCCCCGCTCCGGATCATTGAAACGGTACGAAAGTTCGTCGATAATCAAATACTCATGGTCGTAGAAGCTCGGCTCCATGGACGCGCCTTTCACGTAGAACGGCTGGATGAGGAAGTAGCGAACCGGGATGATGATAGCGAGCGACACGGCCGCGACCTGAATGAGCTCGAACACGAATCCGAGCACGGCGTTGCCGGAAACGACCGAAGCCTCATCGGCATTCGGAGTACTCATTTTATTTCGTCGAAAAATGGGTGACATGTGTTTAGGTGACAGGTTGCAGTGGACAGGTTGCAGAAGGAGAGGCCTGCAGCCTGATTCGTACGCGCTATCTTACCGCAGAGAAGAAGGCTTGTCGAGAGCGAAAACACGAATAAAAACCCCCGAATCAGACGTTACTGACAAGGAGGCCTTACGACCAATAGATGGTCTATCAATCCATTTGTACTCACGGAAGAGAGTAATAATCAAACGGTGCTCCGCCCGCTCCTTCGCCCGCCAAGATAATTTCGTGGCTTTGATGCAATGAGAGGAAGTCATCGCCCGTGCAGTGATTCGGAACCGGACCGTACACCTCGCCCCACGGACGGCTGAACCAGGTGTAATACCAGGCAACGCCGCCGACGCTTAAGACCGGACGGATCGTCTTTTCCGACCAGAACTGATACAGAGCGCCGTTCGGCACGGCGCAGGCCGCGGGATTACCGACCAAAGAAAGATAGCTCGACGTATATCCGCTCGTGTCGCGCTTACTCGCCGGTGAGCGAACCGGTGTCGCCGCGTCCCTCGATAACGTCGATGATCCGTTGCGCGAAGAGGGGCGCTGTCGCGGCGCCGAAGGTCTCGTTGGGATGGGAGTCATTCGCAGACGCGGCGTTCTCCGGCGTCAAGTACAGTCCCCCGCCCGTCTCGAGCTGCCGGAAGTCGAAGAGGAAGATATTGTCACCGGGTTCATCCCAGGTCTGCTTGACCCAATCGGTGAAGTCGCGCGCACGCGTGGCGTCATCGACATTGGTCGCCGTCTCGACGAGCGCCGGAAACGTCCAAACGATGAAACGCGTGTCGGGGAACTCCCGCATCTTGTCCCGCAGCGCGTTGTACTGAAGGACGTAGTTTGCGTGCGACTTCTGCATGGAGGCGATGTCGGGAACACCCGGGTCTCCGAGGACCGCACTCACCGGGAAGCAGTGCTTCAACACGATCACATCGTACTGCGGGGCCAGGATCTCGAGGGTCGGCTCCTCCAGGTAGGGTTCGCTGCCCGCGTTCTGCACCCAGATGTTCCAGTAATCATACGGGTAGTTGTTCCAGCCGTAGGGGCTGCTCTTCGGGAAGGCGAAATTTTCGGCGGAGTAGTTCGTGCCGTTGGCCGCGTTGTAGTCGGTGAACTGCTGAACCATCCCCTGATTCCAGATCACCCCGCCCGTGCTGTGGTGCAGGAAGGCCACACTCGCGTCGTTGGATAGCGGCTCGCCCGGCTCGAGATCGCCGCCTGCCCCGCCGGACGTATTCGTGATCGTCACAGACCGTGTGACGGTAGCCGTGTTCCCGGAGGTATCCGTTGCAAGAGCCGTGAGCGTGTACGATCCGTTTGAATACGATGCCGTGTTGAGCGATGCGGAATAGGGAGAAGACGTATCCGTTGCGATCGTCGTACTGCCGATGGAAAAGCGGACTGAGGCAACGGCGACGTTGTCACTGGCGGATGCCTGAATCGTGACCGTGTCGGAAATCGCGGCTCCGTCAGACGGAGATGTGAAGGAGACCGTGGGATTGGCGGTGTCCGCTTCAGGTTCGGCTTCATTCGCAATCGTCACCTGCCGCGTCACCGATGCCGTGTTCCCGGAGGTATCCGTTGCAAGAGCCGTGAGCGTATACGATCCGTTTGAATACGATGCCGTGTTGAGCGATGCGGAATAGGGAGAAGACGTATCCGTTGCGATCGTCGTACTGCCGATGGAAAAGCGGACTGAGGCAACGGCGACGTTGTCACTGGCAGACGCTTGGAGCGTCGCCGTGCCGGAGATTGTTGCGCCGCTCGCCGGAGATGTGAAGGAGACCGTGGGATTGGTGGTGTCATCATCTTCTTCTTCCGTGGCCGTCGAGTCTCCAAACGTCCAGTTCGCAGGGAGCACGGCCAGGCGATCCGCGCGAACGATGTTCCGCACCTGTTCCATGGTGGTCACGTGCAGTTTCACGAGCTCTCCGTCGATGTTTCGGAGCACGTAGACCGCGGGGTCATTCTCATACTTGAAGACAAAGGAGGCC
>Ga0307435_1001032_pt1 | contig 11921 bp, 10 predicted proteins | sample SalMarWE160470MG_FD_202164 | JGI IMG/M metagenome (GOLD analysis project Ga0307435, IMG submission 202164) | Salt marsh sediment microbial communities from the Plum Island Ecosystem LTER, Massachusetts, United States - WE1604-70 | ecosystem: Environmental > Aquatic > Marine > Intertidal zone >... | reverse complement strand
GATTTCTTTTCAATAACAAATTTTTCGGCACTCCTGAAACTAACATTGCCCGGGACATTAACCTTCACCCCTGAAAAAGGCCTTACAGAAATGGCCAGCCTCTTGATCCTGTAATTTTTTGTCATCCTTACCTCACCTATTCCCTCAAGCGTGATAATCCTGTTATTTACAAATTCCTGTTCCAAGATAATATTATTACTTTAAATGTGTTATATATTATAATCTAAATTACCGGATGTAAAAATCTTAACTTTAAGAATTGGATTATTCTCTGAATAATTAGACAAATTAATAAATTTATAGTAATAGTAGCAGTTTTATTATATGCTGTATTTTCCAATAGTTATTAACAGAAAAAAGCTGCCCTGCATTTTAAAATTACTGTTAAATAAAGAAACTCCCGATTGTAGTTTCTGCAATCAAAATATAGTTATATTTATGGTCTGAAATTATTCTACTAAAAATGAAGTCAAAAAAACTTTTAAGGTATTTATTAATTATTGCCGTTTTGCTGATAATAATTGCTGTTATTGGCAAGAAGGCGGGATGGTTCGGGAAATCTATTGTCTATGATGTGGCAACAGAAAAAGTACAAAAACGTGATATTACCGAGTATATCACTGCAAATGGTAAAATTAAACCTGAAACTGAAGTTAAGATAACCCCTGATGTATCAGGCGAAATTGTTGAATTATATGTAAAGGACGGTGATAAAGTCAGGAAAGGTCAATTATTACTAAAAATAAAACCTGATACTTACATATCGGTAAGGGACAGGGCTGCTGCTTCCGTCGATGCCGCAAAGGCAAATTTAGCAAATTCACAGGCCCAGCTGGAGCAGATCAAGGTACAATATGAACAGGCCCGTTTATCATTTGACCGCAATAAAAAATTGTGGAGCGAAGGTGTTATTTCAGAAGCCGAATGGGAAACTGCCAAATCAAACTTCGAAATTGCCACCGCTAATGTTGCTGCTGCTGAACAAACCGTCCTGGCAGCTAAATATTCAATCAATAGTGCCGAAGCATCATTAAAAGAAGCAAATGAAAACCTGGTAAAAACTTCTGTCTATGCCCCCATGAATGGTACAATTTCAATTTTGAATGTTGAGAAAGGGGAGAGAGTCGTTGGTACTGAACTGATGACAGGTACCGAAATGCTCAGGATTGCTGATTTAAGTAAGATGGAAGTATTAGTTGAAGTAAATGAAAACGACATTGTTTGGGTACATGAGCTTGATACTGCCATTATAGAATTAGATGCTTATATGGATAAAAAATTTAAAGGGCTCGTGACAGAAATTGCAAATTCAGCTAAAGTATCCGGTGTTTCGTCAGACCAGGTAACATCTTTTGAGGTAAAAATTCTCTTGCTTGAAGATTCTTACAAAGAGCTAATTGAAGAAGGAAATCCCATTCCTTTTCGTCCTGGGATGTCAGCTTCTGCGGATATACAGACAGAAGTGAAATTAAAAGTATTATCACTGCCTATCCAGGCAGTAACAACACGACTTGATACAATAAATAAACCAGACTCAATTACTGCTGATGATAAAAATAAAGAACCCGAAGAGGTAGTTTATGTCTATGAAAATGGGAAAGTGACTCAAACGAAAATAACTACCGGCATTCAGGATAATAACTATATTGAAATAATTGAAGGGCTTAAAGAAGATGAAGAAGTTGTTGTTGCGCCTTACAATGTTATTAATAAAAACCTAAAGAACGGATCAGCAGTCAATATAGTAGACAAGAAGGAGCTTTATAAAAAGAAAAAATAATATGCTCCTGCCAATAATCAACATTGTAATAAATGGGCCTTATTCTAAATATTGAGACAGCAACAAACGTATGCTCAGTTGTCCTTGCACGTGATGGAGAAATGTCCTGTCTGAAAGAAAGCCTTAAAGATAAATCACATTCAACTCTATTAAGTGTATTTATCGAGGAAACATTAAGGGAGACCAAATTGTCGGCACATCAACTGGATGCAATTGCCGTAAGTAAAGGTCCCGGCTCATATACAGGATTACGAATAGGGGTTTCCCTGGCCAAAGGCTTATGTTACGGAAGCAATAAACCCCTGATTTCCGTGAATACTCTCAGCGCAATGGCCTATGGAATGATTAGCGGCTATAAACCGGACAAAAATAATCCTCCCTTGTTAAAAAATACACTTTTTTGTCCAATAATAGACGCCAGAAGAATGGAAGTGTTCACAGCTGTATATGACCACCTGAATAATATCGTCGAAGATACACAGGCATTAATAATCGACTACTCATCATTCAAAGAATATTTTGCTGAAAAGAAGCTGATTTTTTTCGGGACAGGTGCAGCTAAAATTAAGAATATCATAAGAAATAAAAATGCATTGTTTATTGATAATTATAATACATCTGCCCGTAACATGATTAAAATATCAGAAGAGGCTTTTAAGAAAAGGGAATTTGAAAACGTGGCATATTTTGAGCCATTCTATTTAAAAGACTTTATTGCAACAGTTCCAAAGAAGAAGTATCTTTAGGTATGCCATAATTGAACAAAATTAATACTTAACAGTTAAATTTAATTATATAATTTCCGTTATGAGGTTTATTACAGTAATAATATTATACATCACATTATATTCAATTGCCAGCGGTCAGTTTGAAATGTCTTTAACCGGATTGGAACCATTTAAATCAGGGGAATTATTAAAATATTCAATTAGATACGGTCCGATCCACGGTGGAGAAGCATATATTGAATTAAAACTGGTAAAGCATAAAAATAACCCGCTCTATAATGCAAAAATGCTGGCAAAAACTGTTGGTATTGCTGAAAAACTATTCAAGGTAAGGGAGCATTATGAGAGCTATTTCCATCCCAAAACCTGTATGCCTGTAAAATCTATCAGGGATGTAAGGGAAGGAAATTACAGGGCACATGATGAGGCTGTCTTTAATCTTGAAGACAGTACATTATACAGTCTTAAATCTGATTCATCCATTAAAGTTCCACCTGAAATCCTTGATATGGTTACCGCATTATATTTTATCAGGAGTCTGGATTATCAGGAGCTAAATCCCGGAGATACCATAAACCTTGTAACTTTTTTTGATAATGATATTTTTCCCTTCCCATTAAGGTACAGGGGAAAAGAAGTATTAAAAACGAAGTTTGGCAAAATTCAGTGCTTGCGCTTCGACCCTGTTGTCGAAACCGGCAGGATATTTGAGTCTGAAGATGATATGATAATATGGCTCTCTGATGATAAAAACCTCATTCCGGTAAAGGCCCGCTTTGACTTAATAGTAGGTTCGATTAAATGTGACCTGATCGAATTTTCAGGTTTAAAATATCCGTTAATCACGGTGGAAGAATAAAGATGCTGCAAGAATAAACACAAATTAATAGCTCAATATTTAGCAAAATTGCACTAATTTTGCTTTTTTTGCATCCGTTATTATGTATTTATTCCTTTTACAGTATTTTTGTATTCATTCTTTAACTGTTTTATGGCGACAACGGCAGATTTCAGAAATGGATTATGTATAGAATTTAATAATGACCTGTATACGATTGTACAATTTCAGCACGTGAAACCAGGCAAGGGACCGGCTTTTGTCAGGACAAAACTTAAAAGTCTGACAACAGGCAAAGTAATAGATAATACTTTCGGGGCAGGAGTAAAAATAGAAACAGCCAGAATTGAAAGGCGTCTGTACCAGTTTTTATATAGTGATGATCTTGGATTTCACTTTATGCATAGTCAAACATTTGAACAAATTACCATTAATAAAAGCTTTATTGAATCTCCCGGACTGCTGAAGGAAGGCCAGGAGGTTGAAATTGTATATCATGCTGACACAGAGACTCCGATTTCATGCGATTTACCTCCCTTCGTAGTTTTGGAAGTAACTTATACCGAACCGGGGGTAAAGGGAGATACAAGTTCGTCAACTGTGATGAAACCAGCAAAATTGGACACGGGTGAAAAAATTAATGTCCCACTTTTTATTAATACGGGAGATAAAATAAAAATAGATACGCGCTCAAAGTCATATGTTGAAAGAATAAAAGAATAATTAGTTACAAATCCATGACTTGTGAATAAAGTAAGTAAATCATCAATAAAGAGATTAGAACTTACAACCTTTAAACTAAGGTCTCTGCTGAATATTACACAGGCTATCAATGAAAACCTTACCCAGGAACAGTTGCTAAAGAGATACGAGGAACTTCTGACCAAAGATTTAAGTATAGGTAAAGTACTCATTTTTAAATATGATGAAGATGCCTGGAAATGCATTCTTAAGTCAGGTGAAGTTGGTGCTGCCTATGAAAATATTGATGTTAAAAAAGACCTGTTGCCAATAGATGAAATATCTTTTGTAACGTCCTCGACCAGCACATCCCTTAATGATTTTGATATAGTCATACCTGTAATTAATAAAGGCACCCCTATTGCATTCGTTATAATTGGTGATATTGAAGAGGGCGAAGGTGTTAGTCCCACTATAAAACATCTGAATTTTATTCAAACTCTCTCCAATATTATTATTGTCGCAATAGAAAACATAAGACTGTTTAAGGAAAGCCTGAGACAGGAAGCTTTAAGAAAGGAACTTGAGCTTGCATCAAAAATGCAAAATATGCTCATACCTAACCAGAAAATACTTCCCAGGAATAAAAAAATCACAATGACTGCGTTTTATCATCCTCATTCTGAAGTGGGGGGTGACTATTATGATTATCTCGAACTCAGCAGGGATGAAATTGGCTTTTGCATCGCTGATGTTTCCGGGAAAGGAATGTCAGCTGCATTATTAATGTCTAATTTTCAGGCTAATCTAAGGGCTCTTTTCACTCATGAAATATCACTGGCTGCGTTGGTTGAGAAGCTCAATGATAGAGTTATGCATGCTGCGAACGGGGAAAAGTTCATAACTCTTTTTTTGGGTAAATTTAATTTCAAAACCAGGGAGCTTGAATATATAAATGCCGGGCATAACCATCCCATATTATATCAGAAGAAAAAAAAGAATATAATCCATCTTAATAAAGGTTGCGTGGGGATTGGAATGCTTGATGAAATACCCATGATTAGAAAAGGATCAATCACTGTAGAAGAAAATACAAAAATTCTTTGTTATACTGATGGATTGATCGAACTTCTGGACGGTAAAGGAATATCCTACGCGACAAATGAAATTGAAGAATGCCTGTCAAACAGTGATAGCATAGAGGACAATATTCAGCAAATCATAAAAAAGCAGGGTATAATTGAGGGTAGTGCCGCTATTTTTGATGATATTTCAATACTGGGAATAGAAATATTTTAGTTCTGCTGTTTTTCCGCACTTTTCCCCTTCACATATGAAACATCCATAGCGACAAGCATTGCTGCGAACCCCCAGAATAAAGCCGAAGCTTTATCCGTATCTAAAAAATTATTCATTATGCTATGGACGTAGTAGGTTATAAGTCCGAGCACTAATGACAGGGAAAGTATTTTTAAAGGTTTTGAATCAACTTTCCTGTATACTCTGAATCCTGTTATAAGGGTCAAAACTATTATGGAAACAAAGCTTAATGTCCCAATAAATCCTGATTCTGCCAGAGGACCAAGATATTCGCTGTGAGCATTACCCCTGTCTCCTTCTTCCGTACTAATCGGAGTTTTTTGATAACTCACCTGATAGGGTGCATATTTAAACATGTATGTTCCCGGTCCCCATCCGAATAGCGGTCTTTCTTTAAACATCCTCACTGCACAATTCCACCTGTTAAGTCTTTCCACATTTGAATAATCATTCGTAATATTTGATATTGACCGTATATGTTCAGCCAGGCTTGCTGATGAATCCTGTGTATTCATTTCCATCCTGAAAAGAATTTCCGTAAAATTGCTAAAAGCAATATACATTACCAGCAAGCTTGCTAATACTATCATCCATAATCTTATTCTTAAAATAACTATTATAAATATACCAAAAGCAAAAATCAGGCTTACCCATGCAGCCCTTGAATATGAAAGAATAAAGCCTATAGTAATTATTATGGTTAAAATAAATGCGAATAACCTGACACCCCTGCTATTGGAACTGTCAATAGCTAATCCTGAAATTACCGGAATAATCATTGCCAGAATAGCCCCATAGGCTGTATGATCATTAAAAAAGGGACCCATGACGTAATGCGATGCTTGCTGATCGAATAATCCGATTGACATATGCCTGTAAATTGTATAAAAAATTACTATTACCAGAGGCAGGATATAAGCCCACAGGAATTTTTTTGAAAAACTGGTATTTTTACATAATTCCGCCGCTATAAAATAAAAAGCTATTACAAACCAGAATCGTGATAGAAAAAATTTAATGGATACTACGGGCATACTGCTGGTCAGAGAAGAGATAAATATCCACAATAAATTTATATATATTGATAGGGACAGGGGATGAACAAAAATCTTATGATCAATCCTTTCATTGTTCACCATTTTAATGAAGAACAAAAGGAAAGCCACAATAATAAGTGGTTCAGAAGGTAAAGACAGGTTTACGTCCAGATTACTGAAAAAAGTGTACAGAGGTATGGAAAGAGGTACCAGGAATATAATCAGGAGCATATAGTTGTCAAACCTTACAAAGGCAACCAATAACGCCATAAGCAGCAAGGGAAGATACATCAGATATGGTATCCCTTCTTTATAAATGAGAATACCGTGAATTAAAATAAATAATACTGAACTTATGTAAACAATATATTTTGAGATAATCCTGGACAAGATATTCAGCTTTTTATTTTGTTTCTTTTAATAATATCAACTGCCAGCAATATAAAAAGTGCAAATATGAATGCGGCGAATGTAGAAGTTATGACTACGATAGACTTCTTTGGATACGATTTTTTTTCTGCCGGGTATGCATAATCAACGACATACTTATGAGGCAGAGCCTGTTCTGCTTCAATCTTGGCTTCAATATACTTTGAATTTAAAATATACAGTTGCTGTTTATAATGAATAAGCTGATCCCTGATTGAAATATAGGCGGAACCATATTCTGAAAAATTTTTCATTTCTTCCTTCACTCTTTTTGCCCCTTCCGTATTACCATCCTTTAAAGCAAAACCATATGCTTCTATAAGTCTTTCCGACTGTGCTTCATAGTCATAAATACCTAACTTGTTCAATACAGCCAGGGAATCCTCATAAATTCTGATCTGATTGTGCAAATCCCCGAGTTGTTCATCTACCAGGCGTAATCCAACTGATGCTCTTTCCAAAACTATCTTATTCATAATTGTATCGACAAGGTTGGCAATATCATTTGCAATATTGGCAGCAATATTCGGATCCATGTCCATTACACTTATAATAACCGATAAATATTTCGTCCGCCTGAAATTAACATTTGAATTATATGCTTTGTTCAATAATGTACGTTTATACCTCTGTGTTGTATCTATTTCATAATGATGCATTAAATCATATTTTTCAATTATCCGGTCTCTTATCTGATTTGAATTTAAAACTTGCAGTAGTTGTTCAGTTTCTTCCTCTTCCCCGAATGACAGCATACCTTTACGACCAACATAACTGTATGAAAAAAGATACTTAGCTACAGATGCATCAGGTTCTGCGAACATAACAACCTCTGATTTAAAAAGAGGTGTAATCTGGTATGATACTATGATAGATACTATAGCTGCAATAATAGTAACTATTATTAACGGTAATCTTTTACTCCAGGCAAATATTATTAAGTCCAGTGAACTTAAATTAAACTTATATTTCTTTTCTTCTTTCATTGATTTTAAAGTTATAGTTTATAAACTTCTTAAAATATAATAGTTTTTCTTTCCTTTTTGAATAAGCAGGTATTTCTTATTTAGTAGATTTTTGTCCGATACAATAAATCCCGAATCACTGATTTTTTCCTTATTGACATTGAGCCCTCCTCCATCAATCATTCTTTTTAATTCACCTTTAGATGAAAATACCGGTGATTTTTTAACCAGAAGCTCCTCGAGGTTAATCCCTTTTTTAAATAATCCCGCACTTACTTCATATAAGGGGACACCTTCGAATACACTCAAAAATGTATCCTCATCCAGGTTTTGAAGTGATTCTGCAGTTCCTTTGCCAAATAATATTGACGAAGCCTCGACTGCAGCATTATAATCCTCTTTTGAATGAACCATAACAGTAACTTCCCCGGCAAGCTTTTTTTGCAAAATTCTCAAATGAGGGGCTTTCCGGTGTTCTTCTATTAAATCATTTATTTTATCACGCTTAAGCATTGTAAATATCTTAATATATTTTTCAGCATCCTCATCGGATGTATTAATCCAGAACTGATAGAATTCATAAGGTGATGTGTACCTTGGATCAAGCCATATATTTCCTTCCTCTGACTTGCCGAACTTACTCCCGTCGCTTTTTTCAATTAGAGGCCATGTCAGTGCATAGGCTTCCCCTTTATCTTTTCTCCTTATTAATTCATTACCGGTAGTAATATTCCCCCATTGATCCGATCCTCCCATCTGCAATTTGCAGTTTTTATTCCTGTATAAATAAAGAAAATCAAATCCCTGAACGAGCTGATATGTAAATTCAGTAAAAGACATACCTGTTTTTGAATCATCTCCCAGCCGCTTTTTAACGCTGTCTTTTGAAGTCATATAATTAACCGTAATATGCTTGCCTATATCGCGTATGAATTCAAGGAAAGTAAATTCTTTCATCCAGTCATAATTATTAACCAGTTCAGCTGAATTAAGATTACTGGAATTGAAATCAAGAAATTTGGAAAGCTGCTTTTTTATTCCTTCCTGGTTTTTCCTGAGGGTGTTTTCATCCAGCAGATTCCTTTCTGCAGATCTGCCCGAAGGATCTCCAATCATGCCGGTTGCTCCGCCGATTAAAGCAATGGGTTTATGGCCTGCAATTTGAAAAAGTTTCAGCATCATAACCCCCACCAAATGCCCTATATGAAGAGAATCTCCTGTCGGATCAATGCCTACATAGGCCGTTGTCAATTCTTTTTTTAACTGCTCTTCTGTCCCGGGCATAATATCATGAATCATACCCCTCCATTTCAGTTCTTCTATGAAATTCATCATGAAAATTTTTGCAAATATAACATTTGATGATAACTATTAGTGTAATTTATGTCTTTAAACTACAATTTTATCATCTGATTGTGTATTCTTCCTTATTTTTTCATATTCCAGCCTGAAGTATGGGAATACCATGCGGGCAACTGAAGATAACGGCTTGTATAATAATGACTTGTGTAATGCGGATTCATCTTGTTTATCTCTTGGCAGAAAGTGTGTTTTATGATCGATAATATCTACAATAAGCAGCACTATGCTGATGATAAATGCAACTTTTATCACACTGAATAGTAACCCGAGGATCCTGTTAACAAAATCCAGGGCTACAGCTTTGGCAAACTTTTCCGTGAGTCTTGCGACCAAATGAACAGCAATAACTATTATCACAAAAGTTATGGCAAATGCTGTCAATTGCAAATATTCACCTGTAAAGCCAAATTTTTTTGTAAGTACAAATTCAGTATATCCCGAGAATTTTATCGCTCCTATAATTCCGAGTAATAATGCAGCCAGAGACGCAGCCTGAATTATAAGTCCCTTGGAAAATCCTTTGTAAGCTGCATATATAAGAATAACAAGAAAAACTATATCAAAAATGTTCATAAATGACTGTAAAGTGATATAATTGTTCCCTCAATTAAAGAAATATTTTTATATGTTCAATTAAAACTTTTTAACAATTTGCAGATTTGTTATTTATAAAAAACAAATATTTGTTTGCTAAATCATTTTCAATAATTTTGTGGCGCGAAACGAGAAACGAATAATACCGGCCCCGTAGTTCAACGGATAGAATAGCGGTTTCCTAAACCGTAGATACAGGTTCGACTCCCGTCGGGGCTACAATTTCGTTACGTCACGTCGAAACACGATATGTAAGCGGGATTGTTCCGGAAAGATTCTTGCTCTTCCTGCGAAAAGTTTATAAATTTAATGATAACATCAACTTTAACTCTTTTAATGATTCTGCTTAATAATCCGGGATGGCCGAGTTTATTTATTGTCTTGATAAGCTTACTGTCAGTATCAAGATAAAATAAGGCGAAATGGGTTTTTGTCATGGCACAGACACTTTCAAATAAAGGAAGAAGATATTTTTCATATCCCTCTTTATAGTAAATTCCCTCTATAGCTGCAAACCTGAAATTATGAGGATCAAAATACTTTAACATCCCCGGGAAGCGGTGAATAATTTTAAATAATATTCCATCCGGGAATCCCGGTTTCTTAATAATTTCCCAGGTCTCGGGGTTGGCCTGAACTGCTGCAACTATTTCATTATCAAGTTTTAGCAGGTAATAATTGTTATTATAAAAGAGGTTCTGTTCAGTATACATATTAAATCCTCTGTAAAATCTCCCCAGAAGTCTGAGCATACCGGGTTTTTCCTCTTCTTTTATCCTCTCTACAGCGGGATGAATCCGCGGATTAAAACGGCTGAATAATGTTGTGCTGAAGCTGCGGATTTTTTGAAAATCCATCTGATCACCAAATATTCTGGACCTGATATTATCACGCACAATATAAGCATAGATGAATGTTTTTTGATTTGGACCCTGCATTTTACTCAGTAACCGGTTGGGTTCGTCAAAATAGTCTTTGAGCATAACTTTAAGTATATTATCCCCGGAAGAATTATCTCTTGAAGTATTATCTCCGGTAGTATTATCTCCTGAAGATAGTCTATCATTATAATCTTCCTTTTTATGGATTTTTGTACGTAATGGGGCCCGGATGGAAAAATACCGAATATGCCAGGAGCTATATAAACTCTCTTTGTTGCAAGTGTTTCGCAGGATAAATCCCATCGTTCCAAGCAGCCTGTCTAACTTTCTGAGCACCAAAAAATAACACGAATCCAGTAACCTGATTTTTTTCTCAATGCCAGTAATTTTATATAATAACCGCCCCGGAGTACCAATTGTAGTATTCTTTAAATGATTAATAATATCCTGTCCGGGCTCACGCTCCACCTTAATTTCCAGCGCATGATATCTGGCTATTTCTGTTTGATTCTCTTTCATAATATTAACTTGTCATTTTTAATCCAAAGCATTGACCTCCATGTGATGTCGATATTTTAATGAATAAAAGTATAATAACTGGTAATTAATAAGATTTCAGATCAAAATTAATTGGTAAAAAAATGAAAATGAAACGGGTTTTTGCTATAGGCCGAAGAGATAATAGCAAATAATACTAAAATGATTAAGTATGCCGGTTTTTTATAGGGTGAGTTATTAAAAATTGCAATGGAAAGCTATTAATTTGCAATTATTACTAAATTTTTTTTATTCTAAGTACACTGCTTAAGTATAATCTGCAAATTTTTCATTTTTATTCAGGCAAAATCCTATCGTCTCATTGTAAAATTCAATAAGCCTTTGTGGTTCCTTGTCATTTTCAGACGTTTTTATTTTTTTTTATCAATATATTATTTATAATTTTTTTAGAATTTTGCACTCTCATGAGTATAAAACTAATTTCAGTCCTGTTGTTTAATAATTAATCACTATCATTACCAAAAAATCCGGGCTAACAAATTTTTAAGGATAAGGGAAAAATTAAATGTGCAGAGGAAGAATCAAGAGTTGGGGTTTTGTTGTTTTGTTTTTAAGTAGTTTCTACTTTAAAATTATAGCTCAAAACATAGATACTCTTTATTTATCAGCAACTTATACAGGTATACCCCTGATAGAATTCCTGTCTTATCTTGAAAACCGGTTTCCCGTTACCGTATATTACCAGGATGACTGGTTCGCCGGTGAAACTGTTAATCTCAGCTTTACAAGCACTCCTTTACCGGAAGTC
>Ga0307435_1001028_pt1 | contig 11934 bp, 12 predicted proteins | sample SalMarWE160470MG_FD_202164 | JGI IMG/M metagenome (GOLD analysis project Ga0307435, IMG submission 202164) | Salt marsh sediment microbial communities from the Plum Island Ecosystem LTER, Massachusetts, United States - WE1604-70 | ecosystem: Environmental > Aquatic > Marine > Intertidal zone >... | reverse complement strand
CTCCAAACCAGGGATCTGGGACAGCAAATTGACTAAACCAGCTCGAAAAAGGGCGTGGTCATCGACAACAACCAGCCGGATCTTCTTCATTCGACCATTTCTCCACTCAAGAGGGGCAGGCGTACTCACACGGTAGTACCTTCCTGAGGGCAACTAATTATCTGAAACTCAGCCCCAATTAATTCTGTGCGCTCCCGTATACCTTGCAAGCCGTGGCGAGAAGACCCGGGCACATCTTCAGGAGTAAATCCACGTCCGTTATCACGGACCTCCAAGAGCAGATCTCCACCTACTTCTCGGCACGAGACCCACACTTGAGTAGCCTGGGCGTGTTTGCGGAACAAGCTCATCCACTTCTTTTTCATCGTTGGCTTCAACAAACTTCTGTGAGAGGCGAAACACAGCCGCTAGCCTGCGGTTGGTATCTGCTGCGATCTGTTCTGCCCTATCCATGCGATCGAGCAAAGCGCGACGTTGGTTGAGCAACCCCTTTACCTGGCTGCCTAAGAAAAATGCCAACACCACACCCACCAATATCCCTGCCAAAACTAAAGATCGAGGGTAGCCAGGCAGAGAGCCGAACCAGGTCGTCCCTAGAATTATCTGAAAGCTAGCAAGGATAAGTGCCACACACACCAGGGCCCATGACAACCAGTGAGGATATGAGAAACTTCGAATACGTCCAAGGATGGCTTTCACAAAACTCATTTTAACTCAAAACCAAATTACACGCATTAATCTCCAGGTGGTTACCTTTAGTTCGGAATAAAAAAGACTAAGGATTTAGAGATGTGATGGACACTTGTTGACTGTGATTAAGGATGACTACTTTTTAACCTCTTCCTATTCTTCAAAATCACCCTTTTTGATGAATACAATATTAGTGAAATAAGATATAATTTCACTGAATTAAGCCCGCTTGATCAAGGAATAATAGTAAGTACTAGTTAAAATAAGTGCAATGGTGAAAAAGAAGGATTCAAATCATCAGTTATTTACTGAATCAGATTTCAGATCGCAAAATATTTCGTTTGAACTATATCGAATAGATTGAGGAGAATTAGTGAGTATGAACGCTATGAATAAAAAACAGTTTATTGCAATCGCTTTGATCGTCCTGATAGCCGGGTTAGCTTTATCGGCGTGCGGACCTAAAAAAGCTGAGCTCACCGTCGAATTGAAGGATTTTGCCTTCGTTCCGGATTCATTTAGTGCGCCAGCCGGTGGGGAAGTGACAATCAATATGAGTAATTCTGGTACCCTGGAACATGAGTTCGTCATCGTCAAGAAGGGCGAGCAAATAACGGCACCTTTCTCACCTGAGGATGAGGACAAAATATATTGGGAGCACGAGCTTGATGCTGGTGCAGCGGAAACGATCACATTTACTGCGCCGAGTGAGCCGGGCGATTACCAGGTTGTTTGCGGGCTTGCCGGTCACCTCGAACAGGGAATGGAAGGCACTCTTACGGTGAAATGAGCTGGTATTACCGGTGGATATCAGCCTTTTAAGGTGCGCAGGTAGGTGATCACTTTCCAGATGTGATCTTCACTTAAGAGACCTCTCCATGCTGGCATAGCCGAATAAAATGGTGCTATGGCGCCACCTACAGAAATTCTCCAGAAAAGATAGCCATCGCTCAAGTAGGCTTGTTTGCTTGCCAAATCTGCAGGCTTTGGATCGAGAGAAGTCCCGGCAAGACCATCGCCTTTAGCCTCCTGGCCATGGCAGGAGGTACAATCCGCTTCAAAAATCACTTCACCCTTGGCTGCATTCTCGGCACTCCCCGCCATAGGGTTGGTCATAGTTTTGAATTCTTCAGGCGGTTCAACAAGCTGACTGCCTTGATAACCGGCCTGTCCTTGGATCGCGCCTGGGACCGTTTGCGTTGGAGAGGTAATACTCCCCCCGCATGCAGAGAGAATCGTGGCGCTAAACACCAAGAAAACCCCTAAAAGAAAGGCGGGGGTTCTCATATCTCCATTCCTAAATCAGGAAAGCGATGGATAGAAATTATGAGCCTATTACCGTGTTTAACGACTCCAAGATCTCGGCGGAATGGTTTGCTGGTTTGACATTCTCAAATACTTTGAGGATCTCACCCCGCGGGTCGATCAAGAAGGTCGTACGGAAAACCCCGTCATATTGGCGCCCATATGAAGTTTTCTTCCCCCAAACTCCATAAAGATTGCATACCTTCCGCTCGGTATCAGCTAAAAGTGTAAAAGGTAGATCATATTTGTTCTTAAACTTGGTATGAGATTCGGGAGAATCCGGGCTAACTCCCAAGATCACAACCCCAGCTTTATCATAAGCACCATAATCATCTCGAAAACCACAAGCCTCCTTAGTGCAGCCCGTGGTATCGTCTTTGGGATAAAAATAGAGTATGACCGGGGATCCCCGATAATCCGAAAGCTTGCGCGGCGTCCCACTTTCATCGAATAACGTAAAATCAGGTGCAGGCTGTCCTGCTGGAATAGGCATGTAAACGCCTCCTTCTTAGAAAGATAAAAAGCCCAAGTTTTGAATTAAAACTGATAATTATTACCATACCAGAGTAAAGTTAAAAGGTCTAGTTTAACTCAGCGATAAGATTGCCCATGATGCTCGTGTCGTAGCCGGGTAATCCAGCAACAGTATGGCGAAAAGCGGCCTCCTGTAAGACTTCCAGCAAAGGCGCCAAGAGATCGCTCTCATAATATTCCCGCGGGATTACCAGATCGTAACGTTCGTCAAAAAGAGGTACGAAATCTAGATTCAACGCCTGTGCTGCTGCTGCAATACCCAAACCACAGTCAGCCCTGCCCGAAGCCACCGCCGCTGCTATTGCCAGGTGAGTGTATTCCTCCTGATTGTAACCCTGAATATCATCAGGTGAAATCCCCAAGGATTCCAATTGATAATCCAACAATACTCGTGTGCCTGCCCCCCTTTGGCGGTTCACAAAAATTATTCCGGCGCGAGATAAATCATTCAGAGCTCGGATTTCTTTTGGATTTCCTTTATTCACCAGCAAACCCTGTTTTCGCCCTACCAGCGCAATGACATTAATAGGCATACCAGGGAGATATTGGCGTATATACGATAGATTATATTCACTGCTTTTAGGATCAAACAAATGCGAGCCTGCCAAATGCGCTTCTCCACGGCGCAAAGCTACCAAGCCGGCAAGACTACCGACATTGGCGGAGGAAAAACGGCGGTTGCGAGCTGCCAAGAACTGCGCTAAAACATCTAAAGTAATATCATGCGAGCCAATCGTGAAGATAGTGTTCTCAATTTCTGCCGGCGACCGGTAAAGACGCACTTCGACCTGCGCGCCAGCAGGCAGCCCTTGAGAACCCCGCGGAAAAATCACAAGTCCGTCAGCCCGCACCAGTGAGGTGATCACCCCCGCGCCACGCGCCAGAGGAGCGGCTAATAATCGCTCTCCTACCTTTCCCACAGCCACGCGAATGAAATCATCATCACCCCCTGGTGAGGTGGTTTTGCGAGTCAAGGTGGCGGTGACTTTGGCAGCTTTCAAGGGCTGGCGACCCAACCAGCGCGCCAACAGCGGCTCAACAAAAATTTCGCCGGTCAAAGCCGCCGAAACCGGGTACCCGGGAACGCCAATGACAGGAATTTCACCAGCTGACTCTGAGCAACGGATCATTCCCAAAATCACGGGATGGCCAGGGCGAACAGCTACTCCGTGCACCAGCAGGTCACCCAGGGATTCAATCACTTGAGCTGAAAAATCCTCTGACCCGGCTGATGATCCTGCGTTGAGCAGGATTAAATCATGATCCTTGGCTGCCTCCTTCACTTTATTATAGATCTCATCGAAATCATCAGAACTGATTGGAAACCGGTTTGACTTCCCACCCCAGGAATTAACCTGAGCTGCTAAAACCAAGGAGTTATACTCAATGATATCCCCTTCCTTGACTGATTCCCCGATCGGAACCAGTTCATTACCCGTTGGCAAAATTGCTACACGTGGTCGGCGAGCCACGCGCACACTATCGTGCCCGCAGGCCGCGATAGCCCCCAGATCAACAGGCCTGAGGCTATGACCTGCTGGAAGAACCAGCTGGGTAGCTACCATATCCTCACCCATCGTTCTAATATGGCTCCAGGGGGTTACAGCAGCCCGGATACGAATTGCATAAGGTCGCCGTAAGTCTGGGGCAGGCTGACCGAATTCATCCAGAGGCTCCACATTCTCAATCGGTATTACAGCATCGAATAAAGATGGTAGAGGATCTCCGGTGTTTACGTAAAGTGCTTGAGATTTATAAACCAAAGATCGTGGTGAGGTGGGCATAGCCCCAACCGTCTCGGTGGAGCGTACAGCAAATCCATCCATGGCTGCAGCGTGATAATGGGGAGAAGATATCCTGGCCCATACAGGCTCGGCCAATACGCGACCTAAGGCGCTTTCATCCAATTGGATCTGCTCAACACCCAGGACTCCCCAGCGTCCCGCATCTTTCAGGGCTTTTTCCAGACGAGCTTGCGCCTCTGGTAGGGGGATATCGTGAAGATAGATGCTCATGAGTTTAATTCATGCCTTATCTGGTGACCTGCCCGGCGAAGCGCATCTACCGCGCACGCCAGCCACTCACCCTTGACCAGAATGTAATCTGTCTCAAAAGTAGAGAGCACAAAGATGCTCACCCCGGCCTGCGCTAAAGGAACTGCCAGAGAAGCTACTACGCCCACTTGTGAAAATTCCAATGGCCCCTGGACTTTCATAGCTCGCCAACCCTTCTCTGCCTGTACGTCAAGTGGTGGATATTCTTCTCGACAGACAATCGAGAGCTCCTCAGATGTACGGATCAAGGCAAGCAAACCATTTTCCTTAGCCCAATCTGGGGAAGGCGTCTCGGCTGGTAATCGACATACAGCGAATGGTTCTTCGAGGATAAATAGCGTATAATAAGCGCTCACGCTGCTGACTATCAAAACAGTTGAATCTCAACCTCTTTGCCGGCGCTCAGGCCGGTGGCATCTGGTGGGATGCGCAGTAAACCATCCGCCTGTACCAGATTGAAGATAAGGTTGCTCTTACCGAAAACCGGATCGACCAGATAACCTTCTTGTTCGACCGAAAGCCGTACCGGCACCCAATCCTCCCGACCTGCCTGGGAGGCTAGGTTTGTAGCCAAGCGTCCATGGATCACTGGCTTCGGGCGTCGCCGGACAAGTCCCAGCAGGGCTTCGATGACAGGAACGATGAACAGCCCAGCGATCACCAAAGCACTGACTGGATTACCGGGTAAACCGATGGCAGCTTTTCCATCACAAACAGCCAGAATAGTTGGCTTGCCAGGTCTGACATTGACACCATGAACCAACACACCCGGAGGCGCTAGCTGGTTAATAACCTGAGAGGTTAAATCCCGGGCGCTGGCCGAGGAACCAGCTGTAATTACAACCAAGTCACATTCTTCTAATGCCCTTTGCGCTTGAGCTCTTAACAAACCCAGCTCGTCCGGAATAATTCCATAGCATAGCGCCACACCACCAGATTCTTGAACTAGGGCAGAAAGGGTGTAGGAGTTAATATCGCGGACCTGTCCAGGCTTCAATTCTGCTTCTGGTGGAACAATCTCATCTCCGGTAGAAAGGATGCCCACAACAGGGCGTTTAGCTACCAAAACTTTGGTAATCCCCAAGGCCATTAATCCGCCAATGTCTGCCGGTCGTAAGCGCTTTCCGAGCGGGATAATTTCATCATTTACATCAACATCCTCCCCAATTCTTAGTACATTTTCTGCTACTGCAACCGAGCGCAATAATTCTATCTCCCCTGGACTGACGCTCTGGGTATTCTCCAGCATTACAACTGCATCTGCGCCAGCTGGCATCATACCGCCCGTATGTATCAGAGCGCATTTTGCCGGTCCGAGCGAAAATTGAGGCACAGACCCCATAGGTATTTCACCTTGGAGGGAAAGATAAGCCGGCAGGGATTCGCTGGCCCCATAGGTATCAGCAGCGCGCACAGCATAACCATCAACCGTACTCCGGTCAAAGGAAGGCAAGGCATGCGGCGCCAGCACCGCAATTGCCGTCACCCGGTGTAATGCCTGGGGTGATCCAACTTCTTCAGATTGTGGAATAGATTGAAGATGGTCAAGAAGCTGCTTAAGCGCCTCGGATGGGGGAAGTAAAGTCAAGAATTCTGGCATGGCTGACCACTAATAGATCATCTTGTCCAAAAGGCGAACGTAAGCAGATATGCCGTACTGGCAAATACCACCACGGCATTCAGAGTGAGCGTGCGCCAATTTGGTTTAGCGCCTGCGGCGATATTTCTCATCTGCCATATTTGAAGTATACCTAATGGTAATGGTAAGAAAGCGGGAAGAGCAATGGTAGTTGGCAAACCAAAAACCGCTGCCATCCCAAGGATTAAGAATCCAATCAAGATAAGCAAATTATGCAGTGCCATCCCATTTTTCCAGCCAAGTCGTAACAGCAAGGTTTGCTTCTTATATTTTATGTCTGTGGCATAATCGGGAAATTCAAACGACATCATCATTGCCAAATGTAAGGCGGTAAGTGGAAATGTGCTCATCGCCAACAAACGGTGTAGATTGCCATACTGTAGAAGAAATGCAAACGCTGGAACCAAGTTTGCGACCAGGATCGAGGTAGTTAATTCTCCATAACCAGTAGAAGCTAATTGTACCGGTGGTGTAGAGTAAAAAATCGCCGCCAGAACACTGATAAGCCATAAAAGGATAAGAACAGGAGTCAGCGAGATTTGCTCCGACAAAACCACCGTCAGCGAAGCAGTAAAAGTGAGCGTGGTGGCAGCTGCGATCAAGGGCGTATTTCGGGATAATTTACCTGGCCCGACGGTTCCGCTTCCACCCGAGATAAAGGTTCGGTTTGAATTTTGGACATCACGGGTAGCGTCGAAATATTCATTGAGATAGTGAGCACTAAGTTGCAAGGTCATCACCCAAGCTTGGCCTAAAAGGTACAAGCCCCAATCTATAGCCACTCCTAAATAGCGGGCAATGCCCGCACCCAGAGCATACAACAATACAGCACCCAATAAGAAAAATGGTCGCGAAAGACGTATGAAAAGCCAAATTTTTTCTTTGGTCATATGCTATCTTATTCTGATTGGTATGTTGGTCAGCCCTTTTGTCGAGTTTCAACAATCCTTGGAAATTTTCCTCCTAAGGCTCTACCGGGTAACCAGCACGAGTCCATGCTTGAAAACCGCCTAATATTGGGTTTACCTTAGAAAAGCCATTGTCCAGGAGGATGCGCACCGCACGGGCGCTGGATTCTTCGGATGGTCAGGTGCAGTAAGTAATGATCCAATTGCTTGGATCAAGTTCATCGAGGCGGTTTACCAGATCTCCCAGTGGGATGGAAAGAGCTCCAGGTATGTGGCTCTGAGCATAGAATTCATCTCCGCGCACATCTACAAAGACAGCTTTGCCCGAATCATAAGCGAATTTGGCATCCGGAAGATTTACACGCAGTATCTCTGGGTAGCTCTGCTCCGCCACTACGCCCGTGGGTATATCTTGGGAAGGTGGAACCGCAAAGTTCCATACCAATACTGCCAGGATCGCAGCGATAATTAATAGAATCCCCCCCACCAGTAGAACAATCGGTCCCAAGGACCGATGTGATCTTCGCGCCATAACTCCTCCGTGGGTCAAGCTGATTCATTTAACTGTATTGGTTTTCTGATTGAAAACCCGTTTTAAATTAAATAGTACCTTTAATGATATCTTTCCGAGGTTGCATCATATCATAACTCAAAGCTGGTATTTCAGTAACCGCAGGGAGTTCAATACCACCAGCAAAGTGCTGCCTTCGTGAAACAAGATCGCTGTTCCGATTCCGACAATACCACTCATGGCAAAAAAGACCAACCCGGCAATCACGCCCAAGGCGATGATCAAGTTTTGGCGGATTATGCGCCTAGTCTCCTGGCCAAGCCCAATAGCGAAAGGGAGTTTGGAAAGATCATCCGCTATCAAGACCACATCTGCCGTTTCGAGGGCGACATCCGTACCAGCTCCGCCCATCGCAATTCCAACCGTGGCACTTGCTAATGCTGGGGCATCATTCACACCATCACCCACCATAGCGACAAAATGATGCTCTGCTACCAGCTTCTGAATAGCATCCACCTTGTCCTGAGGCATCAAGTTGGCCAGAAATTCTCGGATGCCCACCTGCTCAGAAATATGTTCCGCTACCCGGGAATTGTCCCCCGTCAACATTACCGATCGTTGCAAACCCAGAGATTTGAGGGCACTCAGGTACTGGTTCAAATTAGGACGGATCGTATCAGCAACCGCGATTAGACCGATTATCTTTCCATTTCTGGCAATCACAATAGAAGTTTTACCCTGACTATCGAAATCCGCCACCTGCCTTGAAAGGTTACCTGGAACTTCCCTTAGGGATTCGTTCGGTGCTCCCTTATCATCACCAGCACTTCCTTCGATGACGAGATCCAGGCTCCCAACCCACACCTGAGCTCCAGCTACCATGCCTTTGGCTCCCAGACCGGGTAATGAGATAGCCTGGGTAACTTCCTGGATTTTCAAGCCAGCTTCTTGCGCAGCCCGAATGATCGCCTCCGCCAATGGATGGGTAGAACGACTCTCAACCGCTGCCGCCCATCGGAGCACCTCTCCTTGAGTAATCTCGGGTTCAAAAACCGATATATCCGTAACTACTGGATGTCCACTGGTGATGGTTCCTGTTTTATCAAATGCAATAGCCTTTAACCTACCCAGGTTTTCCAGATGCACGCCACCTTTAACCAAGATACCGTTACGGGCTGCTTGGGCTACCGCCGACAGAATGGCAGCAGGCGTACCCAGTACCAGTGCACATGGGGAGGTTGCCACCAGTAAAGTCATGGCGACGGTAAAGGATTTGGTAAATGGGACTCCAAATACAGGAGGGATAACAATTAATAACAAATCGCTTATTAAGACAATAGGGACAAAATAGCGCGTAAATCTCTCGGTGACCCGTTGTGTGGGAGATTTCTGGGCTTGAGCTTCAGCCACCATGCGAGTTATCCTAGCTAAGGTACTGTCTCTCGCCAACTTGGTAACTATTACTTCCAAGGCTCCGGAACCGTTTACCGAACCAGCAAAGACTTTATCCCCCAATTTTTTATCTACCGGCATCGATTCGCCTGTTACAGGGCCCTGGTCAACACTTGACTTCCCCGCTACGACCTCACCATCCACTGGGAGCCGCTTGCCAGGCTTTATGATGATAGTATCTTCGATATTAAGTTCATCCGCTGGCATTTCTACCTCTACCCCGTTTCGGAAAACCAGGGCTGTATGAGGAGCCAGTTCAGACAGGGATCGAATTGCATTACGAGCGCGATCCAATGTGCGCTCTTCCAGGGCATGACCTAGGCTAAAGAGGAAGAGTAGCAAGGCTCCTTCAGCAAAAGCGCCAATTACAGCAGCGCCCAATGCCGCCACGATCATGAGAATGTCTGTATCGAAACGATGCAGCTTCAAGGCCCTAAAAGCATGCTGAATCACATCGTAACCTGTGAAAATGTAAGCTGCCAGATACAAACCCAAATTCAATCCAAATGGAATATTCAGATACCTTTCCCCAAGCCAACCAGCCAATAATGCCAATCCCCCTGCCAGGCTGAAGAGTAATTTTCGCCTCTCACTGTACCAACCATGGACGCCCCTTGGAGGGATGCGATATCCAAGGCTAGCGATGCGTTTATCGATTACGCCTCGATTGATCTGGTGAGAATCATACGCTATCGACATTGTCTGCGCGGCGTAATTAACACTGACATGCATGACGCCTTCCAGTCGGGAAAGGCTGTGTTCGATGACCAAGGCACAATCCGAGCAATCCATCCTTTCAATTGGTAGGATTCTATGGTGGTAGCGATTGGTGATGCTCGCGCCGGCGCGTTTGGCGATGCGCTCAACTTCTCCAAGAGAGATGATATCGGGGTCGTAATGCAAACAGAGTTGGATGGGATTTTCACCTCGCTTCATATGTGCCCGTTCAATCCCGGGCTTATTCTGCAAGAGAACTTCCAGGCGATCCAAACAGCGATCGCGTTCGTCATCCACCCCCGGTAGTAAGATATTGGTTTCCAACTTTAAAATGCTCTCGTTCAAATTTTATACTTACCTCCACTTATCCAAGAATAAATACTTGCCTTGAATTATCAACCATGCTGCACATGATCCAAACCACGATTATACAAATCGGCGATGTGATCATCATCTAAGGCATAAAAAACTTGTCGGCCTACCTTTCGTGATCTCACCAATCGCATATGACGTAAACCTCGCAAATGGTGAGAGATAGCCGACTCGCTGATCCCAACTTTTTCTGCCAAAGGGCTTACGTTCATTTCACCTTGTGCCAAAGCTGCAATGATCCGCACCCGGGTAGGACTACTCAGAGCGCCAAAAAGGTCAGCTATACGATTGGCAGTGTGCTCATCTGGAATGGTTTGACCGGATTTCATGGTATTAACTAAATATATGAATATATGTTCAATTATTTGTAATATTATAAGCCAAAACCACTTGTTCGTCAACACCCAGCGAGGTCATGCAAAGCAAGAAACGATAGAATACCATCGCTAATTGCTGCTGCCTACTGAACGATATTGAGGCTTATTTATGGAAGAGGTTGCTGAGAAAGAACCACAGGTTCGCGGGCCTTTCAGCCAAACGCCGCGTGAAATAAGGATACCATTCGGTACCAAATGGCACATAAACACGAACAGGATATCCTTCGCTGGCCAATTGCTGCTGCAAATCACGCCGAATGCCGTGGAGAAGCTGGAACTCGAGCGCAGTTACTGGCAATCCAACTTTCTGGATGTAATTCTTAACGAATTCGATGCGTTTTTCATCATGAGTAGCGATCGCTGGGATTGGGGGAATCTTACCGTCATTGCTGATTTCGGGTGAACCTGCCGCTAGGGCACCTTGGATGAGCATGGCTGCCAGCTCATCATAATTGGCATCGACGTCACGTTTCTTAGGAAAAGCGATTTCAGCGGGTTCGTCATAAGCCCCTTTACACAGGCGTACCCGGGTCCCTTGGGTTACCAGAGAGGCGGTATCTTTTTCGCTGCGGAATAGGTACGCCTGGATGACTACGCCCACATTCTCACAGTTACATCCTTCGTGCACATATCGAAAGAGGTTTATCGTCTTCTCCGTCCAGGGAGAATCTTCCATGTCAATACGTACGAATGTAGCATGTTTTTCAGCGCTCGCCAGGATGTGTTCCAAGTTTTGTCTGCATAGGTCCTCATCCAGGGCCAATCCGATTTGAGTGAGTTTGATCGAAACATTAGACCTAACACCGGCATAATCGATCGCTTCAAAAACATTAACGACTTCTTGGGTCGCCTGAAGTGCCTTATCCGAATTAGTGGTGTGCTCTCCAAGCAAGTCGAGGGTGGCGTTGATACCTCTTTCATTCAGTGATTCGATAACACGGATAGCGTCTTCCAATTTTTCTCCAGCCACAAAGCGAGAAGCCGCTCTCCCCGCGAAAGACCACCTCGTCACCAATTGCCGCGCCCAAGTGGCTCTAGAAAGGTAAATCAGAAAAGAACGAAGCATTGTTGGAAACCCTTCTCAAGTTTCTGGATAAAAAAAGGCGATCAAATCACAATCTGATTTGATCGCTGAAGTTATCAGGATTCCTAATGTTATCATTCGGGATATTTTTAGAATCGAGGCGAGTTCGAACGATCATGTATACAATTCCGGCTTCCCGAATTTTCCTACACATTTAAATCCCAGCCTCATGAGGCATTAGAACTCAAAGTACGGTCCATTTTAACATAAATCACAGATTGTGATATACTAGCCAACCGTCAATGGGTGTATGTCAGTTCTGAGGTAAATAGGGTTTGGGGTGTTGTGGGG
>Ga0307435_1001026_pt1 | contig 11966 bp, 6 predicted proteins | sample SalMarWE160470MG_FD_202164 | JGI IMG/M metagenome (GOLD analysis project Ga0307435, IMG submission 202164) | Salt marsh sediment microbial communities from the Plum Island Ecosystem LTER, Massachusetts, United States - WE1604-70 | ecosystem: Environmental > Aquatic > Marine > Intertidal zone >... | reverse complement strand
AAGACCCTTGTAAATCCCTGGTTTAGTTTATCTACCTGCGCTATATGCCTGAATTCGTGCAGTGCCAGTTGTTCCAGCCAGTCTTCCCCGTAGCTGTCCGGGGGAGTAGTAGTAATAAACTCCATGCGTTTTGGAGCCCAAGATACATAACCATTGGATAATGCGGAACTATTATGAAGAATAACCGGGACTTTCCCTGGCTTCCTGTCAAGGCTTTTTGTTATAGGTTCATAAGAATAATCAAGGAGGTTTGCCAGTCTGTTTGACTCTTTATAAAATTCTTTCGGATAAATTATCCTGAAGTGCCGGGTATTTATTTGTTCCCATGAAGTTGAAAAAGGATCCTGTCCGGTTGAAAAAAACTGTGTATATCCTTCTGAAAAAAGCAAAACAAGCAAAGTAAGAGCAACAAAAATTTTTTTGCAATTGCAGCCTTTAAATTTCAGTTTCACTAGTCTCAAGTTGAATTATCCCCTATAAATAATCAATTTATAATCTTTTATGCTTCTACTATTTTAAACAGTTTATCTGATCTTCTTATAATCCGGTCAACCGGAATTGAGAATCTTTCGCCCTGTGTTGTCTGCACTACATTTTTTAGATCAACTCTTATTTCTTTAACAAATTCCTGTATAACACCTGTTGTCGGCCCGGTAATAAGTATCTCATCACCTACACTCAGTGTATTTGCTTCACAGGTAAATTCCGCAACTTTAATTTTATCAAAATAATTTACTCCTTTCCCTATATATATTTTCTTTTTGGTAGCTTTTGATCCATATATGTCACTCCATTCCCCCAGTTTTTTCCCCATGTAATATCCGTCCCAGAATCCCCTGTTAAAAACCGTGGATAATCTTTTTGTCCATTTATCTGCTTTGTCTCTTGCAAATGTACCTGCCAGATATGAGTTTATTGCCTCGTTATAACACTCAGTAACTGTTTTAACATATTCGGGGGGCCTAGCCCTTCCCTCTATTTTGAGTACACTGACTCCTGCTTCAAGGATTTTATCCAGGAAGTGTATAGTACACAGGTCTTTTGGTGACATGATATGCTCGTTCTCTATATCAAGCTCAAATCCCGTTTCTTTATCCCTGACTGTATACGTGCGGCGGCAGTCCTGCAGGCATTCACCCCTGTTAGCCGAATAGTTATGTTCATGAAGACTCAGGTAACATTTTCCTGAAATTGACATACACAGGGCTCCGTGGATAAACAGTTCAAGCTTAACATAGTCCCCCGATGGACCCAGAATTTTATCCTTTATTACATACTTCGCAATGTCAGATATTTGCTTTAAATCGAGTTCCCGTGCGAGGACTATTACATCAGCATACTTTGAAAAAAATTTAAAAGACTCAATGTTACTGACATTTACCTGGGTAGATATATGGATGCTCATCCCCGTACTCCTCGCATAGTCAATAGCTGCCAGGTCAGATACAATTACGGCATGCACTCCTGCTTTCCTGGCCAGATTTATTATTTCTTTAATCCTCGGCAGTTCGGAATCATATAGTACGGTGTTTAGGGCAAGGTAAGCCTTGATATTGTATTTATCACAAAGATCTGTAATCTTATCCAGGTCATCCTCAGTAAAATTATATGAAGATCTCGCGCGCATATTAAGTTTCCCCAGTCCGAAATATACCGAATTTGCTCCTCCCTGAATAGCGGCCATCAGCGAGTCAAAGGACCCCGCAGGAGCTGTCAAATCAATATCTTCTCTTTTAATCTTCATTATTCAGATAATAAAAATCCCCGACAATACTTTACAATCAGGCCGCAGTTGATTCAATCCCTGTATCCGTGATTTTTACAACATAATAATCCATACCGTTAAACGGATAATCTAAAAGTCCATTTCAGCATAAACCGGGCAATGGTCGGAGTGGTTCACCTTATTCAGTATGCCTGCACTTCTTAACCGGGCTCTTAATGATTCGGATATTAAAAGATAATCAATGCGCCAGCCCAGATTCTTTGCCCTTGCATCAGCCCGGTAGCTCCACCATGAATATTGTTCAGGTTCTTTATTAAACTCCCTGAATGTATCAATAAACCCGCTTTGAATAAAATTATCAAACCATTCTCTTTCTTCCGGCAAAAAGCCCGATGATTTTTTATGCGTTTCAGGACGGTTAATGTCTACAGGTTTATGACAAATATTAAAATCCCCTGAAATAATAATATTTGGCTTTATTTTACTTAGGTTGCCTATATATGTTTGAAAGTCCCCGAGGAATCTCATTTTAAAATCCTGCCTTATTCCTCCCAGTGTACCGGAAGGAATATACACGCATATTAAGGTTATATCATTGTAGTCAGCTCTTATTAGTCTGCCTTCAATATCATATTCCCTTATATTCATTCCATACTGTACCGATTCGGGTTTATCCCTTGTAAAAAGCGCTGTGCCGCTATAACCTTTCCTTTCAGCAAAATGCCAGTAAGTATTATACCCGTAATTTTCAAAAGTCGCTTTATCCACCTGCCCTGCCTGAATTTTTATTTCCTGTATACACAATATATCCGGTTTTTCTTCCTTTATCCAGCATGCAAAACCTTTGCCGGAGGCCGCCCGTATACCGTTTATGTTGTATGAAACAATACGCCTGATCATAATTATTTTATTTAATTGATAAAAATAATAAATATATTATTTAATTTGAGTATTAAATATTTGTATTGATCTATCATAAAATACCAATTGGAAAAAGGTCTTGTAATAAAATCAACCGGGAGCTGGTATACTGTTAAAAATGGCCATGATATTATAAAATGCAAGATTAAAGGTATATTCCGGATAAAAGATATCACCACCACAAATCCTGTTACAGTAGGAGACATAGTTAATTACCAGGTTTTAAGTGGCAATGATATAGGCATAATCACTGATATACAGGAAAGAAAAAATTACATTATCCGGAAGGCATCAAATCTGTCAAAGGAAGCACATCTGATAGCATCCAATGTTGACCAGGCATTTTTAATGTTTACCCTTACTTCCCCCGAGACCCTGCTGGAATTTGTTGACAGATTTCTTGTTACTGCAGAAGCCTATCACATATCGACGATATTAATAATTAATAAGATTGATTTATATGACGATATAACTCTTGAAAGGATGAATTCAGTCAAAGCGATCTACCGTAATGCAGGCTACCGGTGTTATGAAACATCAGTAACAGAGAAAATAAATATTGATATTATAAAAAACCTGATGAAAGATAAGATCAGTGTTATATCAGGAAATTCAGGAGTCGGCAAGTCAGCTCTTATCAATGCAATAGATAAAAATCTAAATTTAAAGGTTGAAGAAATATCATCATACCATAAAAAGGGCAAGCATACCACTACATTTTCCGAGATGTATGAACTGAAAGGCGGGGGTTATATTATTGATACTCCGGGAATAAAAGGATTCGGACTGATAGATTTTGAGGAAAATGAAATCAGCCTTTTTTTCCCTGAAATATTTAAACTATCAAAGGATTGCCAGTATTATAATTGCAGTCATATTCATGAACCCGGATGTGCAGTTAAAAAAGCATTGGAAAACGGTTTATTGAGCGCGTCAAGATATAAAAGTTATGTTAATATTATGGACAAGGATGCTGGCAAATACAGAATATAATAACAGAATAATAATTTTTCACCCTGTTAAAGAATTTATAAGTATTTTTATTTTTTATATTTATCTTAGTTTTTTCGCTTTTTAGTATATTTTCTGTTGCAGACTATTGGTTTAAGAAAATGAAAAAACTATATATATCTCTTATAATTGTAACTGCCGGAGTTATTGCCCTTAACATATTGTTTTTTTACCAGTCTTATTTAAGGCAGATATCGTATCAACGGAATATCCTCTTTCAGCAGGCTGAAAATGCGGGGAATGAAATAGAATCTGTTGTTGCTGCCTTTGAAAGCGACATAAACAAAATCCTGTTTTATGATGACATTGCTGAAATTTTCGGCAGCAGTGATATAAAGGAAGGCGGGATGAGAAAGCTGAAAATGTTTTACACGACCTATAATCATCTTATTAAGAATATATATATATACGACAAAAATAGAAATGTACTTAACCTGTTTAAAGACAGCAAAGAAAACTTTATAATTGACTATTATATTGCGCAGCGGCAGGCTGTGCTGGAAGAAAGAGATGTTGTCAAATTAAAAAATAACAATTACCAGTTTTACCTGCCGGTATTCAAAAAAAATAAGGTGTATGGGAATATAATTGTTGCAGTGGATTTTACGAGATACATGAATTCCGTTCTTGATAAATATTATCTCGAAAATACAATGTGGCAATGGATTATAGACAGCTCGGGAAATGTATTATCCACGAATATCGGATCTGAAGTTAAATTCACTGAAATCCGGGAAATAACGTCAAACCTGAAAAAAGACCTGAAAAATTTTATAAAACATGCTGCATATATTAATAATAAAAAAGAAACACTTATTTCAGTATATCATCCTGTCAATATTTTAAGGCAGAATTTTGGTATCGTTTTTTCATTAAAAAATAGTGTTATACATGATTATATATTAAAAAAGATGTTTTTATCGGCCGGATTGAGCCTGGTTATCCTGTTTTCATCATTATTTTTCCTTCTGCAAATAATTCACAGGAAATCAAAAACAGGACAGGAAATTGCTTCAGAGATGAAAAGGCTTGAATTAATCATAGATAACCTGCCCATTGGATTATTAATACTTGACAGTGACAGAAAGGTCAAAACAGTTAATAAGACAGCAAAGGAACTATTATTATTAAAGGAAGATGAAAATGTTATCGGCAAAGATGTTTCAGACAGATTCCTGTTATCAAAAAACTATTATTCCGATGAAGATAATATTTCAGCATACGATTCAAACCAGTTTATACTATACCAGAAAGAAGGCAATGAAGTTGTTGTCTATAAAAAGGAAGTTCCTTTTCCGCTGGATGGCAAAATAGTTTTTCTTGAAGCATTCATAGATATAACATCAGTAGAGAAATCAAGGAAGTATGCTGTAGCTGCCAATACTGCCAAATCTGAATTTCTGGCCAGCATGAGCCACGAAATCAGAACCCCTATGAACGGCATTATTGGTATGACAGATGCCCTTGATCAGCAAAATCTTACTCCTTCGCAAAAGGAATATGTTGAAATTGTAAAAAAATCAGCTGATTTGTTGCTAAATATCATTGATGATATACTGGATTTTTCAAAGATCGAATCAGGTAAAATGCAGCTGGAAGAGATTCCCTTTAAACTAAGGGAAGAAATAAAACTGTCATTAGACTTGTTCCGCCCGATAATAAACGAGAAAAAGCTTAAACTGACAGTTGATATAAATCCCGACATCCCTGAAAACGTTATAGGCGATTCCTTCAGGTTGCGGCAGGTTTTATCAAATCTTATAAGCAATGCAGTGAAGTTTACACATGAAGGAGAAATTGCCGTTGGCGTAAAACTTGAAGAAGAGTATTCCGGGAATCTGACATTATTATTTTATGTTGAAGATACAGGTGTTGGCATACCTGAGAAGAAAATCGAAAGTATATTCAGTTCCTTTACGCAGGCAGATGATTCAACGTCAAGAAAATACGGAGGGACAGGTTTGGGAACAACCATTTCCAAACAGCTTGTTAATCTTATGCACGGAGAAATCTGGGTAGAAAGTCCGTCCAGTATCTCGGCCAGCAAAAAGTATCCCGGTTCAAAATTTACATTTACAATTGAAGTATTCTCAAATGAGAAACTGGACAAAAATTTGAATTTTGATAATATCACTGATTTCAGTCAGGTTAACGCCCTGGTTCTCACAGGTAATATTGAAAGTAAAGTAAGGCTTGTCTATTTCTTTAAGCAAATCGGATTAATATTTGAAGCATTTAATTTTCACGTAGATAAACTAAAGGATCTGAATAATAAATTGAAAGAAAAAGGTAAGGATTTCAAACTAATATTTATTATGGATGAACCTAATTACAAGGGATTTGAAATTGCCCATAAATTAAAGGAAACCTCAGTATCAAATTCATATATAATCTTTATAATAAGCTCAAATCATAAACCCGATAATTATATACAGGCAAAACGTGAAGGGATTGATTACTATTTAATACAGCCTTTTGAGCATGAAGATTTATCAGGCTATTTGCATGACACTTTCCCAAACGTTAAAGTAATAACAGGGGAAGAGGCAAAAAAGATAAGAACTGATTTATCCATACTGGTAGCTGAAGACAATATTATTAATCAGAAAGTAGCGGAAACGATATTCAATAATCTCGGTATGAAAATTGATATTGCCAGTGACGGAAAGGAAACAGTTGAAAAATTCAGTAGCAAGCACTATGATATCATATTTATGGACCTGGTTATGCCAAATAAAGATGGCATTCAGGCTACGGTTGATATCCGCGGAAAGGGCAGCCAGGTTCCTATAATAGCTATGACAGCCACTGCCAGCAAGCAAACCCAGGCTCAGGCAATAGCATCAGGCATGAATGATTATATTATAAAGCCGGTTAAGCTTGAGACGGTGAGAAGTATTTTATTAAAATGGTTTGCATAGTCTTTAATGAGCTTCTAACCAGTTATCGCCGACCCCGGTATCTGTTATCAAAGGGACTTCCAGTTTAACAGCGTTCTCCATCTCATATTTTACCAGCTTTCTTATATCATCCAGCTCAGTCCTGTGCACATCAAATATCAGTTCATCATGAACCTGAAGAATCATTTTGGTTTTATACTTCCCTGCCAGCTTCTTATGTATATTCACCATTGCAAGTTTAATAATATCAGCTGCCGAGCCCTGGAGCGGGGTATTTATGGCGTTGCGTTCAGCCATTCCTCTTATAAAGGAATTCGCAGAATTAATATCTTTAAGATATCTTCTTCTTCCGAATATTGTTTCAGCATAGCCCTTATTCTTTGCCATATCTATTGATCTATCCATATATTCTTTTACCCTGCTATATGTATTAAAGTAATTATCAATCAATGTTTTAGCCTCTGCCCTGGAAATATTAAGCCTTTGCGATAAACCGAATGATGATATCCCGTATATTATCCCGAAATTTGCAGTTTTTGCCTTCCTTCTCATTTCGCCTGTAACATTCTTGGGTGATACATTATAAATTTTAACTGCTGTAGCCGAATGAATATCTTCATTATTCATAAAAGCTTCTATCATGTTCTCATCCTTGCTCAGGTGTGCCATCAGCCTAAGTTCAATCTGCGAATAATCCGCCGACAGAAGGACATGGTTTTTGTCTGAGGCCACGAATGATTTTCTTATCTCCCGCCCTCTTTCTTCTCTTACCGGAATATTCTGAAGATTTGGATTCTTTGAACTTAGCCTGCCCGTTGTAACCCAGGCTTGTTCGAAAGAAGTGTGTATTTTCCCTGTTTTATTATATATCAGCTTTGGCAGTGCTTCCACGTATGTTGAAAGTAATTTTTTCAGTGCCCTGTATTCCAGTACCTTATCAACTATTTCATGTTTGTCTTTTAACCTGACAAGAACTTCTTCGCTGGTTGAATATTGTTTTGATTTTGTTTTCTGCGTTCCCCCTGAAATATTCAGCTTTTCAAACAATATTTCTCCCAGCTGTTTCGGTGATGATATATTGAATTCTGTCCCTGCAAGCCTGAAAATTTCCTTTTCCATATTAATAATCTGGCTTCTCAATTCAATTGCAAACTTGTTTAAATCTTCCGTATTTATCCTGAATCCGGAGTTTTCCATATCAGATAATACCCTAATCAATGGCATTTCTATTCTTTCAGACAGTTCGGTCATCCGGTTGGTTTTTAATTCATCTGCAAGTATTTTATATAGCTGCCATGTCAAATCCGCGTCTTCCCCTGCATATTCACTGATAGTATCTATGTCCACACTTCTCATACTCATCTGGTTTTTCCCTTTTTTGCCAATAAGTTCCTCAATAGACACAGGGTTATAGTTTAAATAGTTAGCCGCTAGATATTCAAGGTTATGTTTAAGATCGGGCTGAATTAAATAATGTGCAATCATAGTATCAAATAGCTCGCCGTTAACTTCTATATCATAATTATTTAAGACCTGGATATCGTACTTGATATTCTGCCCTATTTTTTTTATCTGATCATTTGAAAACACATTTTTAAACTCAGTGGCTATAGCCCCGGCTTGTTTCTGATCAGCAGGAACAGGCACATAATATGCTTCATGTGCCTTGAATGAAAAGGACATTCCAACAAGTTCAGATTGATGCACATCCAGGCTTGTAGTTTCAGTATCAAAACTAAATTCCTTAAGCTTTGACAGCTTTTTTACCAGGTCTTCTCTTTTACTTTTTGTGTCGGTCAAATAGTACTTATGTTTAACCGTTGTAATATTATCTTTATCAGCAGTTTTTTTAGGAGGCTCTTCAATTTCGTTGCTTTCAAATAAATTTTTCTGGACCGCCACAGAGTCATTGGCGAGCATTATATTCTCTATATTCAAAATTCTTGAGGCCAGGGTTCTGAATTCCAGTTCTTTAAAAACTTTCATCAGGGATTTTCTGTCAGGTTCCTTAATCCCGAGGTCATTTATTTTAATATCAACCGGAACATCAATGACGATTGTCACCAGTTGTTTTGACAGTGCAACCTGCTGCCTGTATTGTAAAATATTATCCCTTTGTTTTCCTTTCAGTTCATCAATATGGTCATAAATTTCCTTCAGATCATTGTATTTTTCTATCAGGCTCTTGGCCGTTTTTTCTCCGATGCCGGGGACTCCCGGTATATTATCAGTGCTGTCACCCCATAGTGCCAGTACATCGGTAACATTCCCGGGATCCCTGACCCTGAAATTCTCTTTAACTTCGTCAACTCCTATTATTTCATTCTCACTTCCCGAACGTCCCGGTTTATAAATAAAAATATTTTCCGAAACCAACTGGGCATAATCTTTATCTGATGTCATCATAAATACCCTAAATCCCTCTTTTTCAGCCTTTTTTGCAAGTGTCCCTATAACATCATCAGCCTCATATCCCTCTATTTCAATCACATTAATATTATATCCCCTGATTATCTCTTTGATATAGGGAACTGATAACTTTATTTCTTCCGGTGTTTTAAGTCTTGTTGCTTTATAGTCTTTGTACATCTTATGTCTGAAGGTAGGAGGAGGAGGATCAAAAACAACGGCAATATGTGAAGGCTTTTCCTTTCTTATAATTTCGTCGAGGGTACTTGTAAATCCAAAAATTGCCGAGGTATTCAATCCTTTTGAATTTCTTATGGGCCGGCTTATAAAAGCGTAATAGGCACGAAAAATTAGTGCGTATGCATCAAATAAAAAGAGCTTTTTATCAGTCATGACAGAGAATAATTTTAATTAACAGACATATACAAATATATGGCTAATTTGAATGCAAATAATTATTTCGCCGGCATATCCGCATTTTTAAAATATATTGTTAAATTAAAATAAATATCGGCGGCATATGCTGCATTTTGGTAAAACCTTGGTAATTATTATTAAATTTGGATTTTGAAAAATATTTCTATGCCTGATCTTTCTGCAATAAAGACAACAATAGCCCCCGAATTAAAATTGTTTGAAACAGAGTTCAAAAGTATAATGAGGAGCAGGATTCCCTTGCTGAACATTGTCACTAACTATATAATTCGCAGAAAAGGCAAGCAAATTCGTCCCATGTTTGTCTTTCTTACTGCTAAATTATTGGGCAATGTAACCCCTGCGACTTATATAGCTGCAGCCCTTATTGAAATACTGCATACAGCTACTCTTATTCATGATGATGTCGTGGATGATACGCATGAAAGACGGGGATTTCTTTCCATTAATGCAATCTGGAAATCAAAAATAGCTGTGCTTGTCGGTGATTATTTACTTTCAAGAGGCTTGCTGCTAGCTGTAAATAATAAGCAATATGAGCTTCTGGATATAGTATCCGGTGCTGTAAAAGAGATGAGTGAAGGGGAATTGCTGCAGATTCAAAAATCCAGGAAATTAAACTTAACCGAAGAACAGTATTATGAAATCATCAGGAAAAAAACTGCCGCATTGATTGCATCCTGTACGGCATGCGGCGCAAAATCCGTATCAGCGAGTGAAGAAACTGTTAACCGGATGTGGAAATTTGGAGAGAATATAGGGATGGCATTTCAGATTAAAGATGATCTGCTTGACTACCATGACAGGAATATAATCGGAAAACCAACGGGTAATGACATAAAGGAAAAGAAGCTGACATTACCATTGATTTATGGATTGTCAAATAATAACAAAGCAGATAACAATAGAATTTTAAGGCTTATAAGCAATAACCACAAGAATTCAAAAAAAATAAGAGAAGTAATTGAATTTGTCAAGAGGAATGGAGGAATTGAATACTCACAAAATAAGATGTCAGAATACAGGAATAAGGCACTGGAAATAATTGCTGATTATCCCGATTCTGAAATAAAAAAGTCACTCATTGATCTTGTAAATTTTACTACTACAAGAACTGCCTGAAAAAATTATATACAACCTTTGCTTTTTTTTCACCTATAATATCAATTAGCTGCTCTAATCCTGCGTTTTTAACAGCGCTCATATCATTAAACCTGTCCATTAGCTTCTGAGCAGTTATATCTCCTATCCCAGGAATATTATCGATTTCAGATCTAAGTGCAGATTTTATTCTTCTGTTTCTATGAAATGCTATTCCAAATCTGTGTGCTTCGTTTCTTATGTTCTGAATTACTTTTAAGCTTTGCGAGTTCTTATTGAGATAAAGAGGGACGGAATCCCCCGGGAAATATATTTCTTCAAGTCTTTTTGCTATTCCAATCAACCCTGGTTTTTCTTTAATTTCAAGTGTCTGCAGGCTTTTCAGAGCTGCATTAAGCTGTCCTTTTCCCCCGTCAATTATAACCAGCTGGGGCAAGGGCTCATTATCTTCAATTAATCTTTTAAATCGCCTGTATACGACCTCCCCTATTGAAGCAAAATCATTTATGCCGCTTACTGTTCTAATAATAAAATGGCGGTATTCTTTTTTGCTTGGTTTTGTATTTCTGAATACAACACATGAAGCCACTGAGTCAGAGCCCTGAATATTTGATATGTCAAAACATTCAATATGGTATGGTAAATCTTTGAGCCTCAGGTCTTCTTTAAGGGTGATTAACAGTCTTTCTGTCCTGTTATCTGTCTTATTATCAGTCTTTTGCCTTATTCTTTCAAGCTGGTAATTCTTTGCATTTCTATACGAAAGTTCAAGTAATTTCTTTTTATCTCCTTTCCTGGGTACAACTTTTTTTACATTACTAAAATTAACATCCAGCTTAAATGGCAGTATGATTTCACTGGAATCACTCTTAAGCCTCTCCCTGATTTCAACAATAGCAAATGATAGCAGTTCTTCCTTTTTCTCCTCAATCCGTTTTACCATTTCAATTGTATGAGACTGGATAATTGCCCCTTTGATTACTTTAAGATAGTTTACGTAGGCTATACTTTCTTCATCAACCATAGAAAACACGTCAATATTGTTAATATTGGCATTAACCACAGTTGATTTGCTTTTGAACTTTTCCAGTACTTCAATCTTTTTCTTTATTAATTCAGCCTCTTCATATTTATATTCGGCAGCATACTGTCTCATCAAATCCTTCAGGTAGTATATTACATTTTGCAGGTTGCCTTTCAGAATTTGTCTTATTTGTTTTATTGAACTTTCATAATCTTCTTCTGTCTGTAAGTTTTCGCAGGGACCTTTACAATTTCCCAGGTGATATTCAAGGCATATCTTATATTTTCCTTTTTCTATATTTTCTTTTGACAGGTTATACTTACAATTACGAAGATTATATAATTGCCTTATCAGGTTTAATAAAGTCCTTACCATAACTGCTGACGTATAGGGGCCAAAATACTCGGAGCTATCTTTTTCCGGTTTTCTTGTAAGGAAT
>Ga0307435_1001024_pt1 | contig 11975 bp, 12 predicted proteins | sample SalMarWE160470MG_FD_202164 | JGI IMG/M metagenome (GOLD analysis project Ga0307435, IMG submission 202164) | Salt marsh sediment microbial communities from the Plum Island Ecosystem LTER, Massachusetts, United States - WE1604-70 | ecosystem: Environmental > Aquatic > Marine > Intertidal zone >... | reverse complement strand
GTAGGGGTGCTGGATGGTCGGAACGTCGAACTCGCGCTCGATCTGAATCACGTGAATCTTTCCCATGTCGAGAGCATAGCCATCGGAGGAGAACGCTCCCCACAAATCAGCCAGAAGGCCGCTAGGCTGAGCGATTTCCGGCTCGCGCAGCATAATCCCCACGTAGTAATCGCCTCCAGGGGCGTCCGGGGGAATGCGCAAGGCGTGCTGCCCCTTCACTATCTCGCCCTCATCCCAAAAGCTGGTGGGGTATCCACCGCCGGCAGGCTGAATCACCGCCTCGGCCCAAAGCCGCTTGTGCTCGTCCACCAGACGAAAGTAGAAGGAGTAATCCTCCGCCAGCTTCTGCGTGGCTTGCCAGTATGGCCGCACCCACACCCAATCCCCCGGCCGGTAGCTCCCCTCAGCCAAATCGTAACCCAGGAGCTGCAGGTCTCCAAAATCCATAACCCGACGATGTTCCAGGGGCAATGAGGCCAGCGGGGGCGGAGAGGCTGGCTTTTCCACCTGAAGGGTCCCGATGTCCAACGTCGTCCTCTGGGGAATGGAATCTTCACCGACCACAGCCAATGGCCGGCTGCCGTCGTGAACCACCATCTCCAAGTGGTACCAGCCCGGCGGTGTGCCGACATCAATCAAAAGCTCGTAATCGTCCTTGACGATCTGACCCGGCAGCCACTGCGAGGTGGGGTAGTGGCCGTTGAGGGGGGCGCGATCGGCCTGCCCCCAAAGGCGATTCTCTGCATCGAGAAGACGCAGCGAGACCCCGTAATCCTCCCCCAGCCCCCCTTCCATCCCCCCCAACTCTGGGGGAGAAAGAGGGGGGGCTTTCCAATACAGGTTCAGATGCACGAACTGTCCACCAGTGGCGGGCCTGCCCTGCAGATCATAGCCCAAAAACAGGAGCTTGTCTCCGAAGTTGGCCTCCATCGGGTGCTGTACCTCAGGCAAGGCACCGAGCGCGGGTGGACTGGTCAGAAAGCAGAAGGCTTGCACCAGAGAGGCGTAGCTGTGAAAGCTCCGCTCATCCACCAGGAAGGCATTCTGCTCCAGCCACTTCTTGGGCAAAAGCTCCGGATCGCCCCAGGGTGGGGTGTAAGATAGGGCTAACCAGATGCGGTCGTACCCGGCCATCAACTCCTCAAGCGCGGCGATAGTATCTTCGTCGGGGCTGGTCAGCCGTGGCAACCCCGTCCAGGGCAGGCCAGCGTCGGCGTAGTAATGATAAAGCTGGGAGGTGTGGGGCGGGTCTACCACGATGACGTCGCCCGGCTGGGCGTGGTCCTGGAGGTACTCCCCCCAGGCCCGGTGATCGTCCTTGGCGTATTTCTCGTTGCAAAAATACTGCTGGGTGGAATGGGCCGAGCCAGCGATCATCAAGGCCAGGCAACTGGCGGAGACCAGCGGCCATTTCTGCTTGATGGTCACCAGCCCCACGGCCATAGTCAGATAAAAGGCGGGACTGATCATTATCAGATGGCGGATATTCATATAAGCTGGTCGGACGTAGGAGAGGAGGTAGACCGCCAGGATAGGCATCAATAAATAAATTAAAGCTGACAGGGGTTTGCCGAAGGCTGGATATGGGATATTGGATATTGGATATTGGATATTGGAGGCCTGCCCTGAGCCAGGTCGAAGGGTTGGAGATTGGAAGTTGGAGGCTGGAGGTCGTTCGTGAGTCTCAGACTTCAGTAGGTTCAGTTGAGCCGCCGAACGGCGGAAAGTCCTCCAGACTATGACCAGAGACCCGATGAGAAAAACGCCTCGGAAGACCCAATGGACGGCCAAAACCTGTTCGGCCTTGACCGATATCCCTAGACTGCAGGAGTCGGATACATCGCGCAGAAGCTCGAGCAGAGCGATGAAGCGAAAACCAGCCATCTCTCCTTTGGGCAAAATGGAATATCCGTAGTAGAGGACGGGCAGGGCAATCAACAGCACGCCAAGCATCGGGATCGCGACCCGCCGCCACCGGGCATTCCGAATAGACGAAAGGAAGACGACCAGTTCAGCCAGCAGGATCAAAAAGCTCAGATAGTGGGTGGCCAGCATGGCCACGGAGGACACAATGTAGATTATGGTCAGTTGGAGGTTTGACGTTTCACGTTTTACGTTTGACGTTTCACGTTTTACTTTTGGGGTTAATATCTTCAACAGGGAGTAGAACGACAGCAAGCCCAAAAAGGTGAGCATGGTGTACATTCTCGCCTCGTGGGAGTACCAGAGGTATAAAGGGGAGATAGCGCCGAAGAGAGCAGCCAGTAGCCCTACCCGCCGATCGAAGAGGCGCTTCCCCAAGACGTAGAGCAAGGGCACGGTCAACACACTGAAGGCCAGGGAGGGAAAACGCAAAGCGAACTCGCTCTGGCCCGCCAGCTTGACCACGAAGTGCAACAGCAGGAAGTAGAGCGGAGGGTGATTGTCGAAAGTGATCACCTGCCTGGAGGCATCGGTGAGGACGATCTCGTTGGACAGGACGAGAGGCAGATCGTAGTTGGCCCGCTGCAGGCTCAGGCTCTCGTCCCACCAAAGGCTTTGCGCCCCCAATCCGTAGACCCCTCGGGTAAAGGCCAGGGCTATGAAAAGGATCAACAAAAAAGAAGAACACAGATTGGCAGAATTTACGGATCGCTTGGTCGCTCTATCAACACTAGATTCCAAAATATCGCTCATTTGACGTTTGACGCTTGACGTTTGAATCAGTCCGCTTCTCTCCACAGTTGCAAGCGGAACTTGAACAAATCCTTAAAGGCCCGCAGAATAACGCGGACGTTCGCTCCAGTCTGTTCTCCTGCCAGGCGGGGGAAATGGCTCACCGGCACCTCGACGATGCCAAACCCCTTTCTCTTCGCTCCCACCAGAAACTCTGTGTCTATCATGGCCCCTTTGGAGGTTATCCGCACCTGGGAGACAACCTCGCGTTTGAACAGCTTAAAAGCGCAGTCAATGTCGCGAGAGACGTAGCCAAACAGTAGATTGACCAGCGTGGTCCAGCCCCAGGCAAAGAGGCGACGGATGAAGGGGTCCTGCCGGTCGGCCCGATAACCGATCACCAGATCAGCGCTTTCGACATAAGGCAACAGTTTCTTTACTTCAGCGACATCGTATTGATTATCGGAACTGGTGAAGAAGATCAGTTCACGGGTAGCAGCTTGGAAACCAGAATTCAAGGCCCCGCCATAGCCCTGATTTACCTCGTGCCGCACCAGCCTGACCTGGGGATAGCTCTCCGCCAGCTCCTCAACGACCTCCGAGGTACGATCGCGGCTGCCGTCGTCCACCACGATGACTTCGTAGTCAGGAGTGAGAGGCTCCATCACCTCCAGCACGCTTCTGACCGCCTGACCAACGTTCTCCTCCTCGTTGTAAGCGGGCAAGACCACTGAGATGCTTCTCTGAAACGTGAAGCGTGAAACGTGATTCTTCTCCCTTCGCTCCAAAGTCTTATCCTCAACAGCTTTCGCCATTCTGTTTCCTCTCGATTAGTTTTAACTTGTCGGTTCTGGCCAGGCGGCGGATGGCCGCTTCTCGCCTTTGAGCCGCGCTCCTGGTAGGCTGCTCCTCGCGGTACACCAGACGGACCGGCCGACGCCCACAGGTGTACCTGGCGCCACGTCCGCTGTTGTGAGCCTGCAGCCGCCGCTCCAAATCCGTCGTCCAGCCAGTGTAGAGCGTCCCGTCGGCGCATTGCAGGATGTAGACGACGGCCACCGCTAGTCCTGCTCCCGCCGCTTGCCCAGCCTCCCCAGGCCGAAAAGCTGGCCCATGAAGCTCCCCATGCCAGGTATCTCAGGTGGTTGCCCTTCCCAGTCGCCCTGTTCCCTGGCCTTCAGCCACTTCTGACGAGCTATCATCGCCTCCTCGAAGAGTTGGCCCAGTTCCTCGGCGTCTCCGGCCAGGATGGTCTCTTTGAGCTCCCCTAACTTCCCCGAACAGGCGTCAATCCAGCGCACAATGTTCTCCCCGTTGACGAGACAGGCATCGCGATAGGTAGTTGAGTCGGCCGAGACAAAACGGGTAGCGTTCTCGAAGGCGCCCCCGGCCAGCCTGCGCATCTCCCGCCAGGACAGGCTCTCGGCAGTGACGCCCATCAAAGCGGCAGACAGAACAAAGGGCAAGTGATCAACCCCGGCCATGAGACCATCGTGCTCCACGGGATCGAGGAAGTAGGGCTTGGCGCCCAACAGGTAGACGAAGTCGGAGGCCAGCCGCACCGCGTCGGGCGCCGCACCTGCCGTCGGGGTGAGGCAATAGATCGCTCCCGAGAAAAGGTCGGCTCTGGCCGCGTCAATTCCTCCGGATGTCCCCACGTCGCCGACGATAGGATCCCCGCCCACGAAGTGCACTTCCTTTGGAAGTATCTCCGCCGCCCATTCGACAACCGGCGACTTGATGCTGGCCGTGTCGGTGATCAGGCAACCTGGCTTGAGGTAAGGGCCGATAGCCGCCAAAGTGTCTTTGATACCCCCCACCGGGATGGCCATGACGATCAGGTCCGCGCCCTCGCAGGCGGAGATCAGATTCCAGTCGGTCTTGTCCACCGCGCCGATTTTCCTGGCCTGGTTGGCTGCAGTCCGTTCTCGGTCGTGGCCGACTACTTCGAGCTCGGCTTCAGCCTGGTGCAGGGCCAGCCCGATGGATCCACCGATGAAGCCCAAACCCACTATCGCAATTCGCGGTTTACTCATTTCAATCTCCTCCATCAATATCTAAGATCGCTAATTCACCCCATCGGCCTCCTGCAAGGCCGCCAGCAATTCATCCTGGCGAGTTCCAAACGGGTTGCTGGCGGGTGGCTGTTGGTGACGTCGAATCAGCTCTATGGTGATAGGCGAGCAGCCCGCGACCTGGGCCAGCTCGGCCCCCCGCTCAGGATGGTGCTGGTGGACGAAGAAGGGATAGCGCCAACTGCACGGCTCGTCCGCAGCCAGCCCCCCCTCAGTCCCCCCCAATTCTGGGGGGGAAGCCAGCCTGCCAAGCAGTTGAGGCCAGAGAGCTTCGATCAGGACGATGAGCACTCGATGCCACAGCCGCAACCTCCCATCACTCTTTCCCACGTCGTGCAAAAGGGCCACCGTCAGCAGGTCACGGTCGTGGTGCTGCTTTCTCCGCAGGGCGTGGAAAACGTCCAGGCCATGGCGCTGGTCACAGCGCGGCATCTGTAGAAAAAGCTCGGCCTGGGGGGGAGTCAGGTATTCGCTTAGCAGGCTGAGCTCCCGTTTCGGCACCCAGGCCGTCAAAGCCCGGAAGAACTGGCTGACCCGATACACCTACAAGCCTATCATCAAACGAAAGAGGAGAGAAGCTGGCCGCCCAAGAATCAGATCCAAGATGCTGATGGGCAAGATTTGATCAACCAGGATCAGCAAGACAAAGATCATGTAGCCTTGAGCTCCTATTCTGTCCAAAGCATCTGAAACTCGGTAAGCCCAGGGTGCTCGGATGATGCCGAGAATTCCCTGCAAGATACTGGCGCCATCCAGCGGGGGTATGGGCAACAGGTTAAAGAGGGCTATGCCGATGTTGACGCTTATCACGATTAGGAGCAAGTTCAGAAGCGACCACGACATCGTTAGACCGAGTCTAAGGGGCACAGCCACTATAGCAGCCAGCACCAGATTGGACAGAGGTCCCGCTGCTGCTACCAACCCCATGCCCACCCGCGGCCCTCTGCGTAGATACAGCGGATTCACCGGCACGGGCTTCCCCCAGCCGATGCCGAATCCGGAGAAAAGGCTGAACAACATCATCATCGTGCCCATCGGGTCCAGGTGAACCAACGGATTCAGAGACAGGCGTCCATAATATCGGGCTGTAGAGTCGCCCAACTCGTTGGCCATCCAGGCGTGGGCGAACTCGTGCACGTCAATGGCAATGAGTAGCGAGAGCAAAAAGGCTACGGTTTCCAGTAAACTACGCCCTGCGAACATCTTTCCCCCTTCGTTTCACTACCGGACTTTTGGATAGACCGAGGTTATTATAGCACAAAACAAGGAGGAGGCAAAGAAAGGGCTCGCGAGCGTATCGAGTTTGGGACAAGATCGCTGTGGTCTCCCCAAGAGATACCTGATGCGCATCCCTTATCTTGTGTTATTTGGCGTTGTTAGCCACAAGATGTAGAGAGAAAAGCCACAGTTGACCGGGGTGTTCATTATGGGCAAACGCTGAGCCCGTTTTCGGCCCTTTTACGGAGCTCGGTGCTCTCTTTTGCCTACCTGGATGTCCCCAGCGTGATACGCTCACAGGGCTCGGATTCGTAATATCGGGCTGGGTGTGCTATAATAAAATCCGGGGAGGTAACAGGTCATGCCCATGGACATCCGCTTAGGCGACGTCGTGCGATTGCGCAAGCAGCACCCCTGTGGGGGCTACGAGTGGGAAGTGGTGCGGCTGGGAGCCGACATCGGCATCAAGTGCCGCACCTGTGGCCGCCGCCTGCTGCTACCCCGTCGCAAGTTCGAGAAGAGCGTGAAGAAGTTGGTTGGTCGGGGGCAAGAGCAATTTCTTTGATGTCCAAGAAGGTTCTTTTCCTCATGTCCGACACCGGCGGCGGACACCGCAGCGCAGCGGAGTCCATCGCCGGGGGGTTGGAGCGCATCGGGCCAGGCGAGTTCGAGGTGCAGTTCCTCGATTTTATCGCCGACTGCACCCCTTTCCCCCTGAACCGCGCCGCACGGATGTACCGACCTGCTGTCACTTACGGCGGCCCGCTGTGGGGCTGGTTCTGGCGCGTGAACGACGACCACAGGCGGATGGCGATTCTCCTGAAGCTGTTCACCCCCTGGGCCAGGAGTAGGCTGACCCAACAGCTTCGCCAAACGATGCCCCAGGCCGTGGTCTCCGTCCACTCCCTGAGCAATCATCTGGCCGTGCAGGCGGTGAGAGGGCTGGACAAGGCCATCCCCGTGATCACCCTGGTCACCGACTTGCGACGGGCCTACGCCTCCTGGTTCTGCCCCGGCGTAGACCTCTGCATCGTCCCCAGCGACACCGTCCGCCAGAAGGCCCTGGCCTGTGGCCTATCACCTCAGCAGGTCAAAGTGGTGGGGCTGCCGGTGAGCCTGAAGTTTGGGCAGGAGTCGGGGGGGAAAAGCGAGCGGAAGGAAAAGCTGGGCTTGAAGCCCGACCTGCCAGCCCTGCTCCTGGTGGGCGGCGGAGAAGGGATGGGCAAGCTCTTCCCCATCGCCAGAGCCATCGCCGAGGCACGCCTGCCCGCCCAACTCCTGGTCGTGGCCGGTCGCAACGGAGCACTGAGACGGCGACTCGAAAGGGTGGCCTGGGAGACCCCGACCACGGTCTTCGGCTTTGTGGACAACATGCCGGAGTTGATGGCCGCCTCTGATGCCACCATCACCAAGGCCGGGCCGGCCACCATCAGCGAGGCCATCGCCTGCGGACTGCCCATCATCATCAGCGGGGCCATCCCTTATCAGGAGGACCTCAACGCCGCCTACGTGGTGGAAAACGGCGTCGGGCAGGTGGCCGAGAAGCCGGGGGAGATAGTCAGCCTCCTGCGGGAATGGCTGCAGCCAGGGAACGAGGAGCTGAGCCAAATGGCCGGGAATACCCGCAGCCTGGCACGACCGGAAACGACTTTGGAAGTCGCTCGTTTGATCGCTGATCTTTGTTAGTTGGAGGTTGGAGCTTCCCTCCCAAAGTTGGGGGGGATTGAGGGGGGGCTTGTCGTTGGAGATCGGAGCTTCCCTCCCAAAGTTGGGGGGGATTGAGGGGGGGCTTGTCGTTGGAGACTGGAGCTTCCCTCCCAAAGTTGGGGGGGATTGAGGGGGGGCGATGATCGAGATAGAAGAGGCACGACAGTATTACGCCGACACCGACGCAGCCCACGACTTCGACCACGTGTTGCGAGTGCTGGTCCTGGCTGAGCGCATCGGCCAGGCCGAAGGGGCGGCGATGGAGATCGTGCGGGCAGCCACGCTCCTCCACGACGTGGCTCGGGCTGAGGAGGAGCGCAGCGGGACTTGCCACGCCAGGGTGGGAGCCGAGCGGGCCCGGCAGATCCTGGCCGACCACCCCGCCGATAAGGTCGAGGCCGTGGCCCAGGCCATCGCCTCCCACCGCTTCCACGACAAAGTCGTTCCCCAGACGCTGGAAGCCAAAGTGCTCTACGACGCCGACAAACTGGACGCCATCGGAGCCATCGGTATCGCCCGCGCCTATGCTCTGGCCGGCAGATGTGGCCAGCGACTCTGGGCCGAAACCCCCGCCGGCTCCCTCGCCGAGTCACAGTCCACCGATTACACCCCCGTCCACGAATTCACCTTCAAGCTCTCCCGGCTCAAGGACACACTCTTCACCGCCACCGCCCGTCGGATAGCCGAGGAGCGCCACCGCTACCTGGTCGAATTCTTCGCCCGTCTGGAGGAGGAAGTGCACGGAAAGCGCTGAGTCACGGAGCGAGGATTCGAACCTCACTGTGTCGCCATGAATCCGATTGAAACCGCTCGAAATTTTAAGGTTTGCCAGGAAAATTTTAAGGTTCGCCCCTGTTTTTTGTTTGCTTGCTTAAACGAAAGCCTGTATAATATGGTCATGGTACAACTCCTGACGTGGGGACGCAGGAGCCTAATTTCAGAAGGCGAGGCCACTCCTCCGAGCCTCCGGAGGCCTCGCCTTCTACCCTCACTTCAAAAGGCTTATTCATCATTGTTCTAAGTCACGGCACCGGCTACCGCAGATTTGTCTGCAAGGCCAAAGGAGATTACTAAATGGAAAAGGGGGACGAAATGTTAGATGACAGGATGACTCTACTCAATGCCAGGGAGGCTGCTCAGTACCTGAGGGTGAGCCTGTTCACTTTAAGCACGATAGAGAGAGAGGGAGGGCTAGTTCCCTTCCGCACACCTGGGGGACATCGCAGGTATAGCATGAGGATGTTGCACGAGTACCTTGAAAACAGCCGTAATTCCTGGACTCCCAGAGGCAATGTCACACCGCACCAGCAGAGGGCCACTAGTGCTAAGGATATCGAAAGGTCGCAGTTGGAGGTAATTCAAGTCTAATCCCCCTCCAATCAAAAGATGCAATTGTACCAGGGCATAATCTTGTGGAAGTACCGAGCATAGCCGAGGTCTCTCGATCTCGGCTCTTTTCTTGAAAGTGGATAATTTCAGCCTTCTGTGATATAATTGGTGTAAGCGTTACGTGGGGGGCAAGAAACCAGGTTTTTCGTCGGGCAGGCCCCCTCCTGGCAGCAGGAAAGCACCTGCCGGCAGTACTACTTCGCTTGCGGAGTACCAAAAACCTGGTTTCTGAGGTGACTTGGGGGAGGAACGATGCTGAGGCGAGGCAAATCCCGGAGCTCTAGCACAGACCACGAGAAAGAGCGGGAGCACATGGTCGAGAGCCAGTTGGTGCAGCGTGGCATCAAGGACGAACGGGTGCTGGATGCCATGCGTCAGGTGCCTCGCCACCTGTTTGTTCCGAAGGACGCGCGTGGTCTGGCTTACTGCGATGCCCCCCTACCCATCGGGCAAGGACAAACCATCTCCCAACCCTACATCGTGGCCCTGATGACCGAGCTCCTGGGTCTCAGGGGGCAAGAAAAGGTGCTGGAGCTCGGCACGGGCTCCGGCTACCAGGCAGCCATCCTGAGCCGCCTGGTCCGTCAAGTGTACAGCGTGGAGCGTCACGCCGCGCTGGCTGAGCAAGCCGAGCAAGTCCTCTCCCAACTAGGCTACGACAACGTCGTGATCAAAGTGGGCGATGGCACCCTGGGTTGGCCGGAACACTCCCCCTACGAGGCCATTATCGTCACCGCCGCCGCGCCAGATGTCCCCCAGCCTTTAACGGACCAGTTGGCCGACGGAGGGCGCCTGGTCGCCCCAGTGGGAAGCCGATGGTCCCAGGTGCTGGTCAAGATCAAGCGCCAAGATCAAACACTGACCAGGGAACACCTAACCGCCGTAGCCTTCGTGCCCCTAGTGGGGAAATACGGGTGGTAATAGTAGGTGATCTTTGCAGAAAAGAGATTATGTAAAACCCCTTGACATATCACCACTATTGTGATATAATATATATACCTTGAGAGTAAATGCGACTGAGACCCATCTTGAAGACGCTCAATCACCGGGGGCACCATAGGTCGCATTTTTTGTGTGTGAGTCTCTCAAGTTATGCTGGAAGAGGACAGGAACTAGATGATAAGGCTCAACCTGGCCAGCTTGTTGGAAGAGCCCGTCGGCTCCAGAATGAGCTTCGAGATAGACGAGGCCCAACAGAGGCTGGCGGAAGACCTGTGCGTGGATTTCGTGCGAGGGACCGTTGAGTTCACACGCATTAACAAAGGCATCTTCTGCGAAGGACAGTTACGCAGCCAGGTACAACTGGAATGTGCTCGCTGCCTGGAGACCTTCGCCCAACCACTCGATCTCCATCTAGAGGCCCAATTCGGCTTGCCCCCCATAAAACCCCAGGGGGAGACGATATTCCCCATCGGAGTGAAAGGCATCCTAGACCTCGCCGAGTCCCTGCGAGAACAGATCATGCTGGATCTGCCCATGCGACCACTTTGCAAACCCGACTGTCGTGGGTTGTGCGTCGAGTGTGGGAAAAATCTGAACGAGGGGCCTTGCGACTGTGTAAAGGAAACCCTTGATCCTCGCCTGGCAAGGCTCAAGGATCTACTGCAGAACGGAGATTGAAAAGGTGAACATATATCCAAAAAGAGAAGAATCGGATACCGTAGCGGAGCTTCTGGAGAGAGCTGAAATGCAGGGGTACCTTACCCTTGATGATGTGCTGGAGACCTTCCCCGAAGCGGAGGAGAATTTGGATCAACTGGAGGAGGTCTTCATTTACCTTCAGGATGCGGGTATTGATATCCACGAAGACGAGGAAGGAGAAGTCACCGACAAAGGAGAGGTAAAAGCGAAGAAAGCAAGGGATGAAGAAGACAAGCCGGCAGAAAAAGATATCCTCGACTTGAGTGGCATCTCCAGCGATGATTCCATTGGCCTGTATCTAAAAGAGATGGCCCGTGTGCCCCTCCTGTCCACTCAGGAGGAAATAAAGCTGGCCAAGCTTTTTGAAAGAGGCCAGGCAGCCCAGCACCGCCTGAGCAAGGACGGTCAGGATCCAGAAGAGCAGAGGAAGCTAGAGCGGACCATTGACGAAGGCAGAGCAGCCAGAGAGCACCTCATTAAGGCTAACACCCGCCTGGTGGTCAGTATCGCTAAGAAATACATGGGGCGAGGCGTACCCTTCCTTGATTTGATCCAGGAAGGCAACCTGGGGTTGATGAAAGCCGTCGAGAAGTTCGACCATACACGGGGCTACAGATTCAGTACCTATGCAACGTGGTGGATTCGCCAAACCATCACCCGGGCCATCGCCGACCAGGGGCGCACCATCCGCGTCCCTGTTCACATGAGTGACCGCATCAGGAGGCTCTACAAGGCAGCAAGACACCTTGAGCAGGAAAGGGGCTGCAAGCCCACTCCTGAGGAGATAGCCGAGGAATTAGAGATTGAGCCGCGCAAGGTGCGATGGATGCTCAAAGTGTCGTGGCGTCCCCTCTCCCTGGAGAAGCCCATAGGTGAAGAAGAGGATAACGAACTGGGAAGCTTCCTCGAAGACGACAACACTCCCACCCCCACCCAGAGCGCGTATGAGCACCTGCTGAAGGAAAAAATGGAGGAGGTACTGACTACTCTTACCCCCCGCGAGGCTCGCATTTTGCGCCTGCGGTTCGGTCTACTGGATGGAAGAAGCTACACTTTAGAAGAAGTGGGGCAGAAGTTCGGACTGACACGGGAGCGCATTCGCCAGATCGAAGGCAAGGCCCTGCGCCGCTTGCGCCACCCTCGGCGCAGCCGGCAACTGAAAGAGTATCTCTCTTAAAGAAGTTATGGTGCCCCTGTAGCTCAGAGGATAGAGCAGAGGTTTCCTAAACCTTGTGTCGGGGGTTCGACTCCCTCCAGGGGCGCCTCTCATCCAACCAGCAGCAGAAATTT
>Ga0307435_1001022_pt1 | contig 11989 bp, 7 predicted proteins | sample SalMarWE160470MG_FD_202164 | JGI IMG/M metagenome (GOLD analysis project Ga0307435, IMG submission 202164) | Salt marsh sediment microbial communities from the Plum Island Ecosystem LTER, Massachusetts, United States - WE1604-70 | ecosystem: Environmental > Aquatic > Marine > Intertidal zone >... | reverse complement strand
ATGAACCCTGAGCTTATAGACAGTGAATTCCACCCTGAACTGATTCCCCGTCGAGGAGAACTAATCGCCTGGGCTTCCGCTTTACTCGTCGGCATAGCCTGGCTCATCTTGCATCTGGCAGATCAAAAAATCAACTCGGCAGTGCCCATTTTAACGGTTTTCCTGGTGCTGGCTGCCTTAAGCATCAGCCTTGGGAATTGGATGGACCGCCAGACTAGGATTTGCATGGATCAAGAAGGCCTCAGCTTTAATAACGGTTTGCGCCACGTCCGGTTAACATGGAATCAAATCCAGCGAATACAGGTCGAGTCTTCTGGTTGGGGTAATAAAGTCTTTGTCGTGGGACAAAACAAACATTTTGAGTTCCACACTTTGGGTGAAGTAAAAGTTTATGGAGAGCTCAAAGGGCGCATGGGGTTTGCTCAAGGAGAGCATATCCTGCAAACTATCCTGGCTCGGAGTGGGTTGAAAGCACAATATTCGAATGTCGGTAAAATTTATGCGCGTAAGTAGCCTGGCTCTGCGGTGAGTATTGTGCGCTCTCTCCGCGGAGGGCGCGTTTTTATTTTTACAGCTCGCTTATCGATATTTCTTGGCAGGCAGTTCTTATCCGGATTTCAGCTTCATCGAATCCTATTTTCCAGGAGGCACATGTGAACATCGATGAACAAGTCAGATACCTGATGCAAGGTACGGAGTATGGTGACGATGACCTCAAACAAGCCATGGCTGATGAACTGCGCCAGAGGCTGGCGGAGGCTGCGCGGGAGGACCGTAAGTTACGTGTCTATTGTGGTTACGACCCTCGTAAACCAGATTTGCATCTTGGGCACACCATTACCATGCGAAAATTACGCCAATTCCAAGAGCTTGGCCATCAGGTGACTTTCTTAGTCGGCACGTACACATCATTAATCGGAGATCCATCGGACAAAGATCAACTACGCCTTCGACTCACCCCTCAAGAGGTTGAAGCCAACGCCCATACTTATGCAGAGCAGGCTTTCAGAATACTGGATCGGGATAAGACCGAAGTTCGCTACAACGCCGAGTGGCTCTCGAAATTAACCTTTGCTGATTTGATCGAGCTGGCCTCGAATTTTACCGTACAACAATTTCTCACCCGCGAAAACTTTCGCCAGCGTTGGGAAAAGGGCGATGCTGTTTACCTGCATGAGACCTTCTACTCCATCATGCAGGGTTACGACGCGTACGCCTTGCGAGCTGATGTACAAGTCGGCGGCACTGATCAGCTTTTCAATATTGTCACTGCAGCCCGCAAGATTATGACTTATCTAGGAGTCAAACCCAATATCGCCATCATTATGGGCATTCTCCCCGGCACAGATGGGATCGTGCGTATGAGCAAATCCCTGGGAAATCACATCCCCATTCTCGGGCCCCCTGAAGACATGTACGGCAAGGTCATGAGCATACCAGATATGGCCATGGGAGACTACTTCCGGCTAGTTACCCGCTGGAAAACGGGTGAAATTGCCGAGATCGAAGAGGGCTTACGCTCGGGCCTCACACACCCACGCGACGCCAAAATGAAACTGGCACACGAGATCGTCGAGATTTTCTTCGGTCAGGAGGCTGCAACCCAAGCCGAACAGGCTTTTGTGCATGTTTTCCAGCAGGGTGACCTTCCTGAAGAAATGCCCGAATACCAACTGCAACCCGGTCAGACGATTTTGGACGTTCTAGAAGCCAGTGGTTTGGTAGGCAGCCGGAGCGAAGGGCGGCGCTTGATCGATCAAAAGGGTATCCGTCTGGATGGAGAAACCCTGACAGACCCAAACCAAACCTTCCCGCACCCAGGCGTGCTTCAGACGGGTAAACGGCACTTCTTGCGGATCGTAAAATAACCCGAAATCTCCGGAGAGCATAACTAATTCCAGCAGCGGCGAAGAGCAGGCGATTGCCCTCCCTTCACCGCTCTTTTAAGAGCTACTACCTTTTCTCCACCCGGCAACTAAAAGCAGTGGCTGTGCTCCTCAACGCCTGATCATACAAACTGCTCTCTTCTGGGGTGTCTGTCAGTTCTGGGGCAAAAGGGGTTCGGGGTGGAAACTCGCCCTCAACCAATGCACCCCTCTTCTGGCTTGCCTTGACATTAGAACCTATGTTCTATATAATCATTACAAAACCTGATGATTTTTTCAACACCTCACTCCTATGTCTCTATGGCAGCGTCTCCTGCGCGCCCTGGGCTATAATCCGACCCCACGCGTATATTTTCCGATCGACCTGGATCTGATTCAATCTCTTCAGCAGGTCGCCGACCAAGAACAGCGCCCCAGTGATGAAATCGTTGCTGACTTGCTCTCCATTGGCCTGTCCCAGCACCATGCAACCAACGACTATTTAGAACGCTGGCACAGCCTAACAACGCGCCAGCAACAGGTAACAGCCCTGACCTGCCTGAACTATACCAATCGCCAGATCGCAGCCCGCCTGATGATATCTCACGAGACAGTCAAGACTCACCTGCGCAACGTTTTACACAAATTCAGACTGCACACCAAAGACGAACTGCGCCAATCTTTCGCCGACTGGGACTTCAGCGCCTGGGATGACCCCCTTTTCTGAAAACCCCTCCGAGGGGGCCTCCGCCAATCAGATCGATCGACTGGCCTCTCCCGGTTAACCCTTTAGGTTACCCCCAGCCTCAACTTCTTTTCCCCCTATAGGGGATTGTATTCTTTCTCCTTTTGCGCTAAGGTAGGGGCGTGAATACGCTTCTTGATCCCCTTCCCGGTAATTTGTTGCTGGTCGTGGCGCAGCGCGCGGCTGGAGCCATTATGCTAGATCTGATAGCCCGCCTGGCATGCCGGGGACCGCTGCGCCTGCTGGACGGCGGCAACCGTTTTGACCTGCACAAGTGCAGCCTCGCCATAGCGCGCAACTTACGCCAGCGCAGCGTAGATTTGCCCCGCATCCTGGAACGCATCCAACTGGCGCGTGCCTTCACCTGCTACCAGATGGTCACCCTGTTGAAAGAAACACCCTCTCAGGCCACGCCCACTCTGGTATTGGACATGCTCTCCACCTTTTACGATGAAAATGTCCCGACCCCGGAGAGCCAGCGTCTGCTACAGGCTTGTATTCTCAATCTGCAGCGCTTGAACCGTCTGGCACCGGTAGCCATCAGTGCTCAACCAGGGCCAGCCGGGGCGCGGCCAGAATTGCTCCAGGCTTTGCAAGCCGCAGCCGAGCAGTTCTGGACTTTAGAACCTCATACCCCTTTGCCGCCCCTTCGATTGCTGTAGAACCTCCGGTCGGTCATGGAGGGGAGTCATGCTGTTATTTAAATAACGTGAACTCGGGTTTAGAGAAAGATGGTCATAGTCGTTATCCCGAACCGGCGTTAAATAGATTACAGGATCATCGACCTCATTAGAGCATCTATGGGACGCACACTGCCATCCATCACCCAGACATTTTTACAGGAGCAGGAAGCCTTTTCCCGTTTCCGGCGCGCTTTACGTCATGCCGATCAGCAGGCTCTGGACGACTTGTTCGCCGCTGCCCGTAAACATTTGGCCGCGGCCGCTTACGCCTCCCACACGCTCCCTTTTGAAACCTTTTTGCTGGCCATGCTGCTTGAAGAGCACAAAGAGGTCATGCGGCTGCGCCAGCTGGTCGAGGGCTTGCAGGGCTTTCACGAGGGTTGAGCCCCACCATGTTGGATATGCAACTCGCTCCTTCCCTGATAGAGCGCACCGGCTGGCTGTTCGATCTCTACGACTGTCCCGAGCGGGACCGGCGATCCCGCCCCCACCGAGACCAGGAGGGCGCTTCTCAAGGCGGCGTGATCCTGTGGTTGCTGGGTGATGATGGCTTGCGCTACCGCCTGCACCAGCCCTTTCCCATCACTTTTTACGCGGCCGGACCCGCAGTGCGCTTGCGGGTCTTATGGCGTTATCTGCAAACTCAGCCCTTGCCAGTCGAGCTGGAGCGAGCGCAGCGCCCTGACCTGTTCTCCCAGCAGCCGCTCACTGTGCTGGCTATCCAGGTAAAACAAGCCGCCGTTCAGGCACACCTCTTCCAGCAAGTTATGCAGCGCTTCCCCGATCTGAGCTACTATGATGCTGATATACCCCTCTCGCTGCGTTACGCTGCCCGCTACGGCGTCTTTCCCCTGGCTCGCTGTCGAGTGCTTACCGATGATAACAACCGGGTACACCACATCAGCGCCCTCGACTCCCCATGGGATCTAGACCCCCCCGCCCTGCCCTTGCGCCTGCTCTCACTTGAGCCAAACTGCGACCCCTCGCAGGCGACCCCTTCCCACTTGGACATACGCTTTGAGCGCTACGACTATCGCCTGTCATTGAAGCCAGAGCGCCCCTTCCTGGTTGGGTTGGTCGCCATCCTGCGACGGCACGACCCAGACGTGCTGCTCACTTCCTGGGGAGACACCTGGCTACTCCCACATCTACTCAGCCTCTCTCGCCGCGCCCACATCCCATTGCCCCTCAACCGCGAACCCCATCGTGGCGTAGCGCATCGCCCGGCGCGCACCTATTTCTCGTACGGGCAGGTGATTTACCGAGGGCGCCAGGTGCACCTCTTTGGCCGCTGGCACATTGACCGCTATAACGCCATGCTCTTTCACGATTATGGCATGGAAGGCAGTTTGGAAATGGCGCGCATCACTTCCCTGCCAGTACAGACCGCCGCCCGGGTCTCCCCCGGAACCGGTATTTCCGCCATGCAAATGCTGACTGCTTTGCGTTCCGGAATCCTGGTTCCGTGGCACAAGCAGCAAGCCGAGCATCTCAAAAGCGCCCTGGACCTGCTGCGCGCCGACCAGGGCGGCCTAGTCTACCAGCCGACCATCGGCCTGCATCAAAACGTAGCAGAGATCGACTTCATCTCCATGTATCCCAGCATCATGGTGCATTTCAACATCTCCCCCGAAACCGTCGGCTCCAGTCGCAACATCGCGCAAGCAGCCCCTCAGCTGGGTTCGCCAGGTGATCCCGACGAACCACCCGGCCTAGTGCCCCAAACACTGGCTCCTCTCCTAAACAAACGCCTGGCCCTCAAAAACCGGTTGGCTGATTTGCCCAGCTGGCACCCTGATCACCGCACCTACCAGGCGCGCGCTTCCGCCCATAAGTGGCTGCTGGTCACCTGTTTTGGCTACCTGGGATACAAAAATGCGCGGTTTGGACGCATCGAGGCTCATGAGGCCGTTACCGCTTACGGGCGCGAGGCCCTGCTGCGCGCCAAGGAAGCTGCCGAAGATCTGGGATACTCAGTACTTCACCTTTATGTTGACGGACTGTGGGTGTCAAAATCCGGCGCTGCCAAAGTCGCCGATTTCCAGCCGCTTCTGGAAGAAATCATCGCGCGAACCGGCCTGCCGATCGCCTTGGATGGCATCTACCGTTGGGTGGCTTTTATGCCCTCACGCCAGGATCAGCGCGTGCCCGTCGCAAACCGTTACTTTGGCGTCTTTCAGGATGGTTCGCTCAAAATTCGTGGTATCGAGGCCCGTCGCCGGGACACACCTCCTTTCATCGCTCAAACCCAGTTGGAGATGCTGCAAATACTCGCCCGGGCACGTTCGCCAGACCCCGCAGACATCCCCCTCTTCCAGGTGCTGGCTTTGTTGCGCCGTCAGCTGGCAGCCTTGCGCGCCGGTCGAGTCCCGCTGAAGGACTTGCTGGTATCCCAAAAGCTCAGCCGTACCCTGGATGAATACCGCACGCCCTCCCCGGTAGCCCGGGCGGTCGCTCAGCTGGTCGCGGTGGGCAAGCCAGTCAGCCCTGGGCAGCGAATTCGCTTCCTCTATACCCGTGGTGAACCGGGCGTGTATGCCTGGAACCTACCCCTACCACCTAATCCCGCCAGCGTGGACGTGAATCGCTACAGTGAGCTTTTCTTGCACGCCGCCAGCGCTGTTTTACAGCCCTTCAGAGTAAGCGAGGCGCGCTTGCGCCACTGGCTCTTCAGCAATGCGGCTTACACCGCCCCACCGGGAGCTGTACCATCCAAGGCCTTCGCATTGGGGCTTAGAACGCCGGTAGCCTTACCACTATGGCTACCGCAGCCAGCCCAAGTCGAACGGCCTTAGGCTTTCATGATCAGATATCCGTATCGAAGTTTGGTGGGGACCGTTAAAGTAACAAGTCTCTTGGCAATGACCTACTCTCCCAGGGGGCTACCCCCCAAGTACCATCGGCGCTGGCGGGCTTAACTACCGGGTTCGGGATGTTACCGGGTGTACCCCCGTCGCTCCAATCACCAAGAGACTTGTTCATCACGTCTCACGTTGAGGTGTAAATGTGAGCTAAAAGCCCAATTGACAGACCCCTCCTAAGACGTAATTGACAAAACCATTAGATTTAGTAGTTACGTAGTTCAGGGGAAAATCGGGGGTGTTTTGGGGGGGGGGGCCCCCCCCCAACCACCCCCATCCTCCCACCAACTGCGTAAATCCTAAGATTGTTAAGACTTACAAACTGAATAGATCCTTACGAAAAGGTTCGAGTTCTCCGCACCACTGGACAAGTCCTCGGCCATTAGTACGGCTTAGCTGAACGCATCACTGCGCTTACACTTGCCGCCTATCAAGCAGGTAGTCTTCCTGCGGCCTTACTCCCTTAGCGGGATGAGGGACCTAATCTTGGAGCGAGTTTCCCACTTAGATGCTTTCAGCGGTTATCTCTGCCAGACATAGCTACCCAGCGATGCCGTTGGCACGACAACTGGCACACTAGCGGTCTGTCCACCCCGGTCCTCTCGTACTAGGGGCAGCTCTCCTCAAGTCCCTTACGCCCACAGCGGATAGAGACCGACCTGTCTCACGACGGTCTGAACCCAGCTCGCGTACCGCTTTAACGGGCGAACAGCCCGACCCTTGGGACCTTATTCAGCCCCAGGATGCGATGAGCCGACATCGAGGTGCCGAGCGAGGCCGTCGATGTGAACTCTTGGGCCTCACTAGCCTGTTATCCCCGGGGTAGCTTTTATCCGGTAAGCCACGGCCCTTCCACTCAGTACCGTGGGATCACTAAGCCCGTCTTTCGACTCTGCTCGACGCGTTGGTCTTGCAGTCAAGCTCCCTTATGCCTTTACACTCTTCGGCTGGTTTCCATTCAGCCTGAGGGAACCTTTGGGCGCCTCCGTTACCTTTTAGGAGGCGACCGCCCCAGTCAAACTGCCCACCAGGCACGGTTCCCCACCCGGTTAACGGTGTGGGGTTAGGGTCTAGACAGAGTCAGGGTGGTATTTCACCGATGGCTCCACCGAGGCTAACGCCCCAGCTTCTCAGCCTCCCACCTATCCTACACAGACTGTGCCCAAACTCAATGCCAAGCTGCAGTAAAGCTCCACGGGGTCTTTTTGTCCTGCTGCGGGTAACGCGCATCTTCACGCGTATTTCAATTTCACCGGGTCCTTCGTCGAGACAGTGCTCTGGTTGTTACGCCGTTCGTGCGGGTCGGAACTTACCCGACAAGGAATTTCGCTACCTTAGGACCGTTATAGTTACGGCCGCCGTTCACCGGGGCTTCGGTTCAGAGCTTTGAGCGAGCAAGCTCGCCCTAACCCCTCCCCTTAACCTTCCGGCACTGGGCAGGCGTCAGCCCCTATACATCGCCTTTCGGCTTAGCAGAGACCTGTGGTTTTGTTAACCAGTCACCAGAGCCATTTCACTGCGACCTTTCAACGCTCCAGCTGATATTAACTTTCACGTCAAAAGGCACCCCTTCTCCCGAAGTTACGGGGCAAATTTGCCGAATTCCTTAACGAAGGTTCTCCCGTTCGCCTTGGTATACTCTACCCGTCTACCAGTGTCGGTTTGCGGTACGGGCACCCAAAAATCAACGCTTAGAAGCTTTTCTCGGCAGCAAGGCTTAACCACTTCTGCCTCAAGGGCTCGCACTCGTGCCTCAGCTCGGTCCACGGATTTACCTATGGACTTCATCGCTTACACACTTACACCTGCACAACCAATCGCAGGCTGGCCTACCCCGCTGCGTCCCTCCATCGCTCAAATTGGGTGGTTCCGGAATGTTGACCGGATGTCCATCGCCTACGCCTTTCGGCCTCGGCTAAGGACCGACTAACCCGACGCGGATTGACCTGCCGTCGGAAACCTTAGACTTACGGCGAACACGGTTCTCACGTGTTTTACGCTACTCATGCCTGCATTCTCACTTCTGCCCGCTCCAGCCGTCCTTTCGGTCGACCTTCCCTGCTGGCAGAACGCTCCCCTACCGCCCCAGTCTACGACTGAGACCCATGGCTTCGGTGCCAGGCTTAGCCCCGTTATATTTTCCGCGCAAGACCACTTGACCAGTGAGCTGTTACGCACTCTTTAAAGGATGGCTGCTTCTAAGCCAACCTCCTGGTTGTCCGAGTAGTCTCACATCGTTTCCCACTTAGCCTGAACTTGAGGACCTTAGCCGATGGTCTGGGCTCTTTCCCTCTCGACTACGAAACTCATCTCCCGTAGTCCGACTGCCATGCTCTAGAGTATCGGCATTCGGAGTTTGGTTGGGTTTGGTAAGCAGTAAGCCCCCTAGCCCATCCAGTGCTCTACCTCCGATACTGAACGCATGACGCTAGCCCTAAAGCTATTTCGGGGAGAACAAGCTATCTCCGAGTTCGGTTGGCATATCACCTCTACCCACAGCTCATCCCCTAATTTTGCAACATTAGTGGGTTCGGGCCTCCACGAGCTATTAAACTCGCTTCACCCTGGCCATGGGTAGCTCACCCGGTTTCGTGTCTAATCCCTGCGACAGTGCTTCTCCGAAGAGAAGCGCACGCCCTATTCAGACTCGCTTTCGCTATGGCTCCGGGTGTCACTCCCTTAACCATGCCACAGAGATTAACTCGCAGGCTCATTCTCCAAAAGGCACGCCGTCAGGCATAGCGGCGCGCTTCCGGCTTTCGCCAGTGCACAGACCCGCCATTAGCCCTTCGACTGCTTGTAAGCTTACGGTTTCAGGTTCTATTTCACTCCCCTCACCGGGGTACTTTTCACCTTTCCCTCACGGTACTTGTTCACTATCGGTCGCCAAATGTATTTAGCCTTGGAGAGTGGACTCCCCAGCTTCCCACCGGATTAGCGTGCCCGGTGGTACTCAGGTACCTAGCGAGAGTCACTCTACTTTCGCATACAGGACTATCACCTTCTTTGGTTGGCTTTCCCATACCATTCTGCTAGCAGAGTGATTTGTAACTCTCATATGCCAGGCCCTACAACCCCGCTAAAGTAAACTTAAGCGGTTTGGGCTGATCCCCGTTCGCTCGCCACTACTAAGGGAATGATCTCTTTTCCTCTGGGTACTGAGATGTTTCAGTTCCCCAGGTGCCCCTCCCATAGCCTATGTGTTCAGCTATGGGATGCCGCTGGATCGCAGCGGCGGGTTTCCCCATTCGGAGATCCTCGGATTAACGCCTGTACACGGCTACCCGAGGCTTATCGCAGTGTCCCACGTCCTTCTTCGGCACTTGGCGCCAAGGCATCCACCGTAAGCTCTTAGTAACTTATCACGTGATGCGGAGAAATCGAAACTTTTCAATTATGCGCTCTATTCAGTTGGTAAGGTGCTGTTTGGCAGCCATTTCGTTTGTCAGCTACCAAGGAGTACCTCTCACGTTCTTCGTCAGGGGTACTGCTTGAGTGCCAACCCTGGCTTTTACGCAATACGACCCGGCTCATCGCCGGGTCGCTATTGGCCGCACGATGAAGCCTGAAACGTTTTTAGATGATCAGATCGTTATTCAAATCCAAATTCACATGCCTATGTGTATGGTAGCGCAGGTGGAGATGAGGGGATTCGAACCCCTGGCCTCCGCCGTGCAAAGGCGGCGCTCTCCCATCTGAGCTACATCCCCAAAAAGCACCTTTCGGGGTAGTGGGCCTGACTGGATTCGAACCAGTGACCCCTGCGTTATCAGCACAGTGCTCTAACCAACTGAGCTACAGGCCCGTTGAACGGACCTTAGCAACTGAGGAGTGATAGGAAGTGCCTAGTCATCCAGCATCTCGGCACATTGCGAGAATGAGTAAGCGTAGAGAAACAATCTGCACCACAAGAGTGCTGGAATGTCGCTCGCGGCTCCTAGAAAGGAGGTGATCCAGGCGCACCTTCCGGTACACCTACCTTGTTACGACTTCGTCCCAGTCACCAGCCCCACCTTCGACAGCTCCCTCCTTGCGGTTAGGATACCGGCTTCAGGTGTTGCCAGCTCCCATGACGTGACGGGCGGTGTGTGCAAGGCCCGGGAACGTATTCACCGCACTAATGCTGACGCGCGGTTACTAGCAACTCCGACTTCATGCAGGCGAGTTGCAGCCTGCAATCCGAACTGAGACCAGCTTTCAGGATTGGCTCCACCTTGCGGTTTTGCAACCGATTGTACTGGCCATTGTAGCGTGTGTGTAGCCCCGGATATAAAGGCCATGCTGACTTGACTTCATCCCCGCCTTCCTCCGGCCTTAAGCCGGCAGTCCTGTATGACACATGTAACATACAGCAAGGGTTGCGCTCGTTACCGGACTTAACCGGACATCTCACGACACGAGCTGACGACAGCCATGCAGCACCTGTACTGGCTCCCCGAAGGGTCGGTCACCTTTCGGATCCCTACCACCAGCATGTCAAACCCGGGTAAGGTTCTTCGCGTAGCATCGAATTAAACCACACGCTCCGCTGCTTGTGCGGGCCCCCGCCAATTCCTTTGAGTTTTAGCCTTGCGACCGTAGTCCCCAGGCGGTGAACTTATCGCGTTAGCTACGGCACTGATGGATTTTACCCCACCAACGCCAAGTTCACATCGTTTACAGCTAGGACTACCGGGGTATCTAATCCCGTTTGCTCCCCTAGCTTTCGCGTCTGAGCGTCAGGAACGGTCCAGGAGGCCGCCTTCGCCACTGGTGTTCCTCCCGATATCTACGCATTTCACCACTACACCGGGAATTCCACCTCCCTCTACCGCCCTCTAGCCCGGTAGTTTTGAACGGCTTCTCCCAGTTGAGCCAGGAGCTTTCACGTCCAACTTACCGAACCGCCTGCACGCGCTTTACGCCCAGTGAATTCGGATAACGCTCGGATCCTACGTGTTACCGCGGCTGCTGGCACGTAGTTAGCCGATCCTTATTCCTAGAGTACCGTCCTTCCTCTTCCTCCAGAAAAGCGCTTTACGACCCGAAGGCCTTCATCGCGCACGCGGCGTTGCTGCATCAGGCTTTCGCCCATTGTGCAATATTCCCTACTGCTGCCACCCGTAGGTGTCTGGCCCGTGTTTCAGTGCCAGTGTGGGGGGTCACCCTCTCAGGTCCCCTACCCGTCGTCGCCTTGGTAGGCCATTACCCTACCAACTAGCTGATGGGACGCAGGCCCCTCCCGAAGCGAATTACTCCTTTAGTCGCAGAGATTCTAAACCCTACGACCACATGGGGTATTAGCAGCCCTTTCGAACTGTTATCCCCCACTTCGGGGCAGGTCACCAACGCGTTACTCACCCGTTCGCCACTAGGAAACCCTCGTACGAATACAAAGGCTCCTCGTTCGACTTGCATGTATTAAGCACGCCGCCAGCGTTCATCCTGAGCCAGGATCAAACTCTCCGCAAAAAAACGCATCATTAAGATGCGATTGCATCAGATTTGTGTTTTTCGCTGGAATTGTCAGGCTTTCTTCTTCCTATCACTCTTCAGTTGTTAAGGTCCTGCCATTGGAGCGGGCAGGATTGTACCAGCCCGCCTCTTGCCTGTCAAGGGCTTTTAAGAGCTCAACTGCCGATATCTCATTAGACATCGGCAGGTCAGACCAACGAGCCTGATGCTCTGGTCTCTGACACAGGGGTATCTCTTCAATTGTCAGAGATCTTCCCACTTTCGGGCGAGATCTACATTGTTAGCGTTCTGATTATTATTATATACACTTCTCGGTACTTGGTCAAGGGTGCATGTCAGATTGTGTTAGCCCAAAGTAGTAGAGTCCCCTTTTGCCAAAGT
>Ga0307435_1001020_pt1 | contig 11992 bp, 9 predicted proteins | sample SalMarWE160470MG_FD_202164 | JGI IMG/M metagenome (GOLD analysis project Ga0307435, IMG submission 202164) | Salt marsh sediment microbial communities from the Plum Island Ecosystem LTER, Massachusetts, United States - WE1604-70 | ecosystem: Environmental > Aquatic > Marine > Intertidal zone >... | reverse complement strand
TCACAGCTTTGTCCCTGAATTAATTGCTGCAGTTGCAACGCGGTTTTGGTGACATTGAAATTCTGTTCAACCTGCTGCCGGGCGGCACGACCAAATCGTCGGATTCTATCGGGATTGGAAAGCAAACTCCCAACGGCATCGGCCAGAACATCAGGGTCTTCTTTTTCCACAAGAAGTCCATTAATATTATGCTGCACAAGCTCAGGGATGCCGGAAATCCGAGCTGAGACCACCGGCACCTCACATGCCATTGCCTCCATCATTGCTACGGGGATACCGTCCATATCGCCACTTTCCGTCTTAACACAAGGCATGAAAAATAGACAGGCCTGACTAAAATATGGAACGAGTTGGTCGTTCGCCTTCGGTCCAAGTAATTGAACCTGGTCTTCCAAACCTAATTTGTGAATTTGTCCCTCAAGATGTTTTCTTTCGGGGCCGTCACCGATAATCTGGAAATTAAAATCAACATTTTTCCCCTTCAGCTTAGCGCATGTTTCTACAGCCACGTCCAGACCTTTTTTGCGGTCAAGTCTGGCCACGCAAATCATCCTACCCGGCTCAGATCGGTGCAACCAGAGCGAAGCTCTGGACTGGATCAAACCCGACTTCGTCGGGCTGAATTTTTCCATATCTATGCCACAATGTACAACGTGACATAAATCCGCAATGGAATCTCCACAGGTGCTTCTCAAATATTCGATATTAAATTGTGAAATAGAAGCTATAAATTTGCACTTAGCCAATCGCGGCCGCAGGCTGCCGGCGCTTCTGGTGAATATATCAAAGGCATGAACTGTGCACGATACGGGCAAATCCGTCAACATCCCCAACATAATCCCAAGGCTTAAAGACCGGCTGGCGAAATGTACGTGAATATGCTCGACGCCGAACTTTCTGCAGTGAAAAGCAAAATCACAAACAGCCGTTAATTCATAAACAGCCTTTACGAATTCGATGGGACTATAATAGAGCAAAGTCGCCACCCAAAAACAAACCTTCCAGAAGCGAAAAGGATGCGTAAACATTTCTCGCAGGAGCGCCCACATCTGAATAAAGACATTCGAGCGATAAATAGTCTGCCGGCACCATTTAATCATAACCTCAGACCAGTCTTCATATTGCTCGCGTTTGCAACTGGCTAACGGCAGAATCTGCCAACCGGCCTGCTGGTGCGCCTCAATTTCGCTAATAACAAAGGGCAATTTCATGCCCGAAACAACATACGCAATCTTCATAATCTCAATATCTCGTGGCTTTCCTGGCCAGGATGTGAACAGTTCTTGTTGTCAGGTCTTCTTCAGACCATTGGCGGAACCGTGGATTAAGCTGCTCTCTGGCAAGTCCGGTGTTATCGACGGTTTTCAACTCACAGACTATTTCAAAACCTGATTGCTCCAACAAGCGCTTGTGAGTGGAATAAGGCTCACGATTTAAAAGATAGGTCCTCCTGCCCTTTACTAATTTCCAAGACAGGTCCGAATATGCCCAGTGGCCGTTCCAATGCTCCGCCAGATGGTGACATCCAAAATCGATTTGATGACTCATAAAACCATCCGCCTTGAGCCAGCGATAGAATGTCTCGTATGTATGAGCTAGGTCATCGACGTGCTCGAGCACCGCCTGGGAGAATATCATATCAACAGATTCCCCTTCTATTATGTTATCATCATGCCATGGCACAATATAACGAATTTCCATATCGTCCCCATGCAGACTGGAATCGGCTAACGATTCTCTTATAGTCTGAATTCTGTCAACGGCTAAGTTTTGCTCAAGCCTCTCATCCGTCAGAATATCTTGTGGAAACTCGTATGATTGCAGATACGGCTGGATTAAGGGAAATTCCTGCTGTCCGGGAATCGGCTCCTTTTTTGCAAACAGCGCGGCCAACTCATCAAGGATGTCAAGATTTACAGCGGTGTCGGCATATTCCACTACATCAAACGCATAGTACTTCTGTGCTCCCGAGAGCAGTGCCGCCAAGCCGATGCCTAAAGAGTCTCCAGGACCAAACTCTGCAACAACTCTCGGACAGGTACTAAGATTGGCCTTTTGTGCCAAAACAAGATGCCTCAGCCAGACCGAATAACAATATCGAGCGGAACTGGTTCCGCCCGTTCGGTTAGGCATCATTTTTTCAAACTCCGGGACGTATGTTAATACGCCTCTTATTATGTGTTTGAGGCCCATATAAGTGTTCTATCCATATCAGTCGGCGCGTGAGCTGGTGCCGGGCTATTTATTCCCGATAAAATTTCACTGTACACCTGTAATGTTTGCTTGCACACAACCGACGCCATAAACCGACATTTTGCAATCTCTTTAGCCTGCTGACTCATAGAGTAAGCAAGGTTCCGGTCCGAAAGAATTTTCAAAACTGCATCAGCGATGTCTTTTATATCGTAAGGGTCGACCAACAAACCCGTTTTGCCATCTTCGACCATCTCCGGTATACCTCCCACCTTAGACCCGACCACAGGGACACCTACAGCCATCGCTTCAGCGATAGTCAGCGGCGCGTTTTCCTGGAAAGAAGGTATAGCCAGACAATTTGCTTTAGATAATTCCAGTTGAATGTCATCAATACTGAGATTTCCAAGAAAGGATATGTTGTCACTCAAGCTGTTTGCTTCAACTTCCCGCTGGCACTGGCTCAGATACGCAGGTTCAGCAGCTCCTGCGATGCGAAGCTGTGCGTTTGGAGAACTTCGTATAACAATGGCGAATGCCTTTATCATACCAACGATGTTCTTTAACGGCCTGATTCTGCTACAACAAAATATTCTGCCCGGCTCAAATTGCCAATCGATGTCGAAATATGAATCTGCAATAGGATTGTTAATCAGCCAGGTCTTGCGAATATTATTCTTTGCAAGCAGGAATTTCCTAACATACTCGCTTATCAAAATAATGTGCGGGACCCGGCGGCGTCCATATTCTTCCGTTTGCTTCAGTAGCAGCCGCTTGACCCATCGAAGAGGCCCCCATCGCATATCCCACATCGCATCCCTTTCCACAATCCCATGGATTGTGAGAACGTGCGGATACGAGCAGTTTGCCGCCAAAAAAGTGCCGTTTTGAAAGTGTACAATGTCAGGATTTACCTGTTTTAGAAGGGCTTGTATCTGCCGTTTGCCCGCAAATATATCATAAACAGTCCCTGGCAAAAAACGCCAAAGCCCTTTCTTTCCCATTCTGCAAACATTAAAATTTTTAAATCGCTCATAGGTAATTTTTCCAGTAGCACCTTTTGGAACGACTACTGTCAACTTGACATTCGGCTGCTTTATAAGCTCATCGACAAGATACTTGGCTACGCCGGCTACGCCACCGTCAATGTGATCAGCCCCTGCAGGAAACACTGTCACCATGGCTATGTGCATTTGAAAAATCCTAAACCCCGCAATAAATTGCGGGGCTAAATATCTCTTGCCCCAATTCGAAACGCTTTTTCAAACTTCGATTTCCTCGTTTTCGTATTCCAGCTCATCTTCCGGCGGGGTGAAGTATGTAGCTATCCGCTCGCCGGCCATTACAAATACAAGAAACACCCAGAAGTGCTTCTGATATAATTGCGGGACGTCGAGCCCCATCACTAACAAAAACGTTAAAATTGCACGGGCGTATAGCTTCTCCCATCCCAGTGGGATTCGCTTGACTGTGAACATCAACATCAGCACGAAAAACACAAAAAGGCCGGCAGCAGGCACACCGTAGAGACCGAGAGCCAAAAAGAAGTCATTATGCGGTATGATCCGAAGCCCACTGTATTCAAACCAGCCATAAAAGCTCGTGCCAATCGGTTTTGCTACTATACAACTCAGCGCCTTTTTAATAGGCATCATTCTGTAACTGACAGCTTCTTCAGCACGGTATAAGTCCGTTAATCGCTCAGAAACGCCAGACTCCAGCCCTCCTCGGCTTACTACAAACCCAGCCGAGATTGAAGCCAACAAAATTACTATGAGCATCAGTACTGCCAGCGCAGGCCTGTGTAGGACCTGTCGTACAAACAATAGTGGTGACAACATAGTAAATGCCAGAGCTATCAAAGCGCCACGAGACCCTATCTTAAGCAACATAATAGGTAGGGCCAGCATCGAGAAGAGATACACTAATCGCCATAACAACTTTTTATCGCGAGCGAATAAATAAATAGCGGCCAAGAAAGCAAGGCAGACAAGGCTCGCTAACATATTCGCATCAATCGCCTGACCGACAGTAGCGGAATATCTTGCCTCAGAGGTTTCCTCGACCGACCTTATCGCAGCACCTGTTATAACCGCTAATGCAATCGTGCCCAATGTTCCGAGCACATAAGCTCTCAGAGCCCAGTAGAAGGTTCTTACGTCATTTGTATGAAGCATCCAATATACAATAAAAATAAGTGCTAAAAGCTGAACATGAGTAAATACACGCCGTAATTCCAACGCAAGATAAGGCGCCGCCAGCGATACTAAAGACACCCAGATTGTATATAGCACAAGCACCCATAGTGCCTTATTGCTGAGACGCAGGCTGGGACGAGTTATCAGTAAATTTAAAACAAAGCTGACCGCAACAGCTAAGCCAACGCCCCGATCGAGGCTGAAATCCACTGCTGCGCCAACACCAGATCCCGTCGGCAATACTAACATCATAATACATAGTGCAAAGGTTGGTTTAATGACCATGCCGATAAATGTAGGCAACGCAATTATTACGATGCCAGCTATTGTGTTTCTGCCAAGAAAAATCACGGCAAGGCCTATCAGGGAAATCACCGCCCAGATCGCCAGAAGAAGAATATTAATCACTGGCGGCAATTGAATATCGGATGTCCTCTCCGGCTGCTCGTACCACAAATCCTCTTCGGCTATCAAATTTTCATATACAGCATCCATACGGAGCTTTCGATCTCACAATTCATATTTGCGCAAAAATCTACGAAAACGGGTGTACAAAAATATTTGTGAACAGATATAAGCCGCGGCCTTGGCCAGTGATTTTCGTCCCGCAAGGAACCAAATCTTTTGCCTCTGTAATCGGAATATCTCCGGTAAATAATTCTTAAACCCGTCGGAAATATCTTGCAAACTCTTCCTGGCGTAGCTTCTTAAAAATACATCAGCCACCATCTCGGCATTCCATCTCGTAAATCTCATACCCGTTGCGCTGCGGAACATGCAGGCGACAAACCAGAGAATATCAAAATATTGACTGCCAAAAGTCGGGGTTCTTCCTACAATCGGCGCCGCAGACCAGTCTAATATGACCAGCCGACCCGATGCTTCGTGAAGACATACATTAACACTTGCAAAATCACCGTGGATAAAAACATTTCGATCCGGGCCTGCCCCTGCGTCTCCTGACGCAAGTCGGGGCAGCGGGCCACCGTTCGAATCTGGAGCTATCCATCCAGGTGGAAGGTGGTACTTTATTTTGTCGGGCAGAACCAATTGCTCATGAATGACCGCCAGCGCCCAGCCGGCTCTATTCGCTAATTCAAGTAAACGAGCGTCTTTATTAATTGCCAACCGCAGCAGCGTCACCAGGCCTTTCAGCCGCTCCAACTCAAGCACGCCTTTGTTTCGGTCAAAGTCCAACACTCGCGGGACATAAAATAATCCGCTTTCTCTGCCAATTTCCCCCGCCCGCACGGTCTTGGTCGCCTCGACAGCCAACAAAGAAGCATCGCCAACCTTGCGTACAACATTACCGGAAAATTCTATCAATGATTTTCTTTGAACATCAACTATCATCTTCTCAGTCCGTTGCGCCAACTGCACACAGCAATGGGACTCTCCGATAATCGGGCCAGAGGCTTGAGCTTGCAGCATAACTTCTCAACCGCGCCGGTCACAGCCTGTGGGGCTGCAATCTTCGGCGGATGGAAAAAACCTGCTGGATAAAGCTCTACTATCTCCATCCCAACATCTTCGACAAGCCTGCTCATTTCATCTATAGTCATTACATTGAATATGCCTTGGGGGTTTTTCTGCTGATGGCGCATATAGAGCAGCTTAATCCAAGGTGAGTCATAACTTTGGTGATTGTTAAATACAAAATAGCCATCTTCGGAAAGCAACCTCGAAAGAGCTTGCATTGCGGCTGAACGCAGTGACGGCTCAGCATTGACAAAAAACCTAAAGGCTGTAATCAGATTAAACTTTCTCTCTGCAAATACGTTGTCAACGGTTATGTCAGCCTCGATGATTTCCGTTCTTTCAAGTTTTTCTCGCGCAATTGCCAGCATAGAGCCGGATACATCAACACCTGTCGATGTTTTTACGCGGTCTTCCAAAAAACTTGTTATACGTCCCGTCCCACAGGCAAAATCAAGCAGATGGATGTCCCTTCCAGCAAAGTATTTCTCTAAAATCCACAAGATAATTTCCTGCTCACGGGTCCAAAGAAATTTTTCCCAGAGCTGTGTCTGGTAGTATGTCTCGTACTCAGCGCCTTTAGTCAAATATTTATGAGAGTCTCTGTAGGAACAATCTTTCATCATGTCCCGATGCTGCTTAAGCATATTTTAGTTGCTATATTTCTTTTCCCAGAGCAATATGGGCAAATCGTTTCCGTTCAATTTCTTTAAGACTCAGGAACCAACTACTTAAAAGAGTCAGAGCCGTTGCAGCAATTACTACACCCAAGATTTCAAACCAGGAATCGGGTGGGGCCAGACATTTCCAGGCCGTAATCAAAGCTACCGCCGGTAGCGACCCCGATAAGGCCGGCTGCCATACATGGCGGATACTTTCCACCGCAGGAATTTGCATTTTCCGATTAAAATATATCGGCATAACAACGCCGGATACAAACGCCATCGGTAGCAAATTGGACCAGGCTATACCAAGCAGTCCCCAGTTCAGTACCTTCACCGAAATAATAGCAGCCGACACGCAAACCAGAGCCGTCAAAGCTGTTAGAATGCCAAAGATTCTATGTTGTCCCCTGCCTACCAATACGAGGAAGTTACTGTGCTGTGCCAATTGTAAGCAGTGTCCCACTGCTAAGACGGCCAATATAACGCTCATCGTATTTATAACAGCCGGGTCCTGGATTTTTTCACCTACCCATATCGAGAGAAACTCCTTGCCCATTATTATCAGGAAACAGCCGCCAGGGATTATCATCAGAAGGCTATATTTTTGTGAAAGAAAAGATATTTCCTTGACCCGAAGATGGTCATTTCTGGCGTCAAGGTCGCTGACAGCCGGCTTAATAGCCGCGGTGAAGGCCTGCAGAAATTGCGAGAGCAATAAAACTCCTGCCGCTGCAATCTCAAACCGGCTTACCTGTGCAGTATCCAGAAAGATGCCGATTATTATGCTGCTTGCCTTATAGATGATAATCGCACCTGCTGCATACATAAAGGTGTTTATTCCATAACCCAGCATCTCCCACAGAAGCTCGAAATCTATATTCGCAAAAGATAAAGAAGCTGCTGTCAGGAACTTCCTGACAAAAAAATAGTGTAATGCCCTCATCAAAACTTCGCTGGCTCCAAACGCAAGCCCCATTGTAAGAAGGCCATAACCCCGCAATAATAATACAATCAACAGTATCGTTCGCACCAATAATGTAGCCATCATTGCCAGGTTGATAACATCGAACCGCTGCAGGCCGCTCAATATCGCGGTAGCCGGCTGCAAAGGCATGGCAACAGCAAAAGAAAATCCTACCACTAACACTAATACCGCAGCTTTTCCAACAAGCTCAGGTTCAATAGCAAACCACGAGCCGACATTGTAGTATATCACTACACTGGACAAGGCAAGTACAACACCAACGAACAAGAAGAAAAAAAACGACGTGCTGATGACTCGTCTAACACCATCCTCATCGTTTTTCGCCAGATAAACCGGGATGTATCTGTTTATAGAGCTATTCAATCCCATACTCAACAAAGCTGCATAGCGAAAGACTGAGCCTGCAATCAACAACCAAACACCGTATTTGATCTCGCCGAGCTGACCGAGAAAGAAACGAATCAGGAAAAAACCAATTAGCGCATTGCCTACCAACGCCGCCATATTGAAAATGGTATTGTGAATCAGCCTCTTGGACGTTGTAGCATATTGTTCATTCATACTTGGAACCCCGCTCTGCGGGAACCCCCTTTACTACCCGCCACAGAAGTCCAGCCGGAACTAAATTATAATTATCAAGAACAAATGACGGACAGTACCCCGGCTGTTGTGAAACGACATATACGGCTCGACCCTGCAGCAATTGCTCAATCGTATGCTCATTAAAACTTGGCGCATCTTCGCTGCTTACAACGCCTGAAACAACCTTCACATCCGGACGTTTGCCTTTGATTTCCTGTATCAATAAAAGCGGAGCAACGGTAGAGCTGTCGGCAAAAACAATTGCTTTATTTTCCACTACATCCAATGCTTCCTCGGCAAAACGTTCGGCTCCTCTGTAGCCGGTCTTCCACGGCTGCAAAAAATACTTGTAATCATTGCGGTAGGGAACATTATTCCTTGTCCCAAGATTAATCCGCATTTTCTCCGCCCAAGCCGGCACAACTGCATATACGCCCACCGGTAACATGCAGAAAAGTAAAATAAGATAAGCAAAAACTTTGCGATTTACTCGCTCTTTCAACAAATATGCTCCAAGACCAACAAAGATCGAAGCCATACAATAAAATGGCAGAAAGAAGGCATACCTATCAGGTACGTTATATCGAAAAGCGAAGATAAAAAATAAAACAATCAAACCCAATAAAATGTTTCTATAACTCCGGCTCGGTGAAATCTTATATAATCCAAATAGTCCTACAAAAAACAACAAAAGATTGGGCGTTGGAAAGTTAAGTAAAATAAATAAATAATTCTCTCTAATTATTTCTTTGGACAAAGCTGCATTGAGGACCGCCACTTTCCATCGAACACCAAAAGCGGCGGAAGCCAGGGTGCCGGTGACATCACCGGTTTGTATTATGTTTTTGATTATCAAATACTCATAAGGTAGCGCCCCGATAATCCATAAAAGAGCAATAATCGCTAAGTTTCTAAAACGAATATTCTTTTTAACCAAAAGAACTATAACAAATACAGCATAACATAGAAACGGCATTGAAGCGAGATTATGAACGGCTATCGCAAGACCGTTAAGTAAACCCAGCCAATACAAATAGACCACTCGTTGGGTCTTCACATATTGCAGCAGTATTATCAATTCGGTGGTAAATATAGCAGCCCATAAGGTATAAGTTTCGATAATGCCGGCATGGCTCCAGAATGTATGAGAGACAGCCAAAGTGACAGCTGCCACTACTGCCGGCAAATTTCTGTCCAGCCACAAACGCACAAGTAAAAATACATTTGCAATTGTCACCGCCCCTGCGATTGCTGAAACTAAATTAATTCTATAAAAGAATTCGCCCAGAGGTACATACTTTACAGCGATGGCAATTATGTAAAATAACGGATGAGAAAGAGCCAAACCCAGCGGCCCTTCTATATCATTATGCCAGATACGGTACTGGATAAGACCGCTATCCTGCCACAAAGCCCCTGGCGCACAACCAACTACGTAAAGCGCAAGGGCGCAGCCAAGCACACCAACATACCACCAGCTTAGTTTTGGCTTTTTACCTGTCACAGGGGTACTATCATGAACTCCTCAATAAATTGGCGGGCTAAATATTTAAACTTAAGTTTTACTGGGGGTCAATTGTTTTCGGTTTGCCTTATACCATTCTATGGTGGCTTTAAGCCCTTCATCAAAAGAGGTTTTGGCCTCAAAGCCGAAGTATTTTTTTGCTTTTGAGACGTCCAGCCTGCGTCTGGGTTGACCATCCGGCTTGGAGCTGTCCCAGCGAATCTCGCCTGTAAAGCCTGTGAGCTTCACAATTTTTTCAGCAAGCTCTTTTATCGTTATCTCAAAACCGGCTCCTATATTGACCGGCTCGGAGCCATTGTAATGTTCCGTCGCCAACAAGATTCCCTCCGCAGCGTCGGCAGCATAAATAAACTCACGGGAAGCACTGCCTGTTCCCCAGCAGTCGATATGGTCCTCACCTCTATCAATAGCATCTACACACTTCTTTATCAGCGCTGGTATTACGTGACTGGTGGCGGGATTAAAATTGTCACCGGGTCCATAGAGATTTACCGGCAGCAAAAATATCGAATTAAATCCATACTCCTGACGATAAGCCTGCGATTGAACCAGCAGCATTTTCTTGGCTAAGCCGTATGGAGCGTTGGTTTCTTCCGGGTATCCGTTCCAGATGTCCTTTTCCTTAAACGGCACCGGCGTAAATTTCGGATACGCGCAAATAGTGCCAAGAGCCACGAACTTTTCGATTTTTAGGATTCTGGCCTGCTCTATAAGCTGCACACCCATCATCAGATTTTTATAGAAAAACTCGCCCGGATGCTCACGATTTGCGCCGATTCCCCCTACTACAGCAGCCAGGTGAATTACAATATCCGGTTTCATATCTTCGTACATCCGGATAATGTCACTCATGTTAACCAGGTCATAATTTTCAATCTTTGGAACGCATATATATTTACATTTGCGTTTTTTAAGCCCTTCGGTGACATATCCGCCAAGGAAGCCAGCTCCACCGGTAACAACAATCCTTCTCTTGGCAAAAAAATCGCTCATTATCATTCCTTTTATTATCTCTGCTCTTTGAGTATCTTTTCGTCCCTGGCGATTTCCATATCGGCGTCTGTCATCATCTTGGCAAGCTCTTTGAAGGTTACCTTCGGTTCCCACCCGAGAACCCTTTTTGCTTTGCTCGCATCGCCCTGCAGAAAGTCAACTTCAGATGGCCTGAAATATCGTGAGTCGATTTCAACATACTTTTGCCAATCTAAATCAAGGTAGCTAAAAACTTCCTCCACAAATTCTCGAACCGAGTGGCTCTCGCCCGTAGCTATGACATAATCATCAGGCTTGTCTTGCTGAAGCATCAGCCACATCGCCTCTATATAGTCACCTGCGAAGCCCCAATCTCGTTTGGCATCCAAATTTCCCAAGTACAGCTTATCCTGCAGGCCGCATTTGATTCGCGTTGCAGCCCGCGTGATTTTTCTCGTAACAAATGTTTCGCCTCGCCTCGGCGATTCGTGGTTAAACAAAATGCCGTTACATGCAAACAAACCGTAAGCTTCCCGATAGTTCAAGGTCTGCCAAAAACTGTATGCCTTAGCGCAGGCATATGGACTACGAGGATAAAACGACGTCTTTTCTGTTTGCGGGATTTCGACAACCTTTCCGTACATCTCGCTGCTGGAGGCTTGGTAAAACTTCATCGGTTTATTGCTCGAACGAATCGCCTCAAGCAACCGAAGCGTCCCCAGCGCATCGGTATTAACCGTAAAGATAGGCATATCAAAACTTACGCGAACATGGCTCTGGGCGGCTAAATTATAAACCTCGTTAGGCTGAATTTCATTTATAAGTGCCGACAGATTGCTACCGTCGGTCATGTCCCCATAGACCAGCTTGAGACGTGGCTTTTCATGTGGGTCTTTGTACAAATGGTCTATTCTGCCGGTGTGGAACGAAGAGCTTCGCCGAATAATACCCCAGACCTTATAACCTTTCTTTAATAAAAATTCCGTAAGATATGAACCATCCTGCCCTGTAATGCCGGTAATCAATGCCTTTTTCATAATCTACCTCTTATTTGGCTCCGGGTTTTACGCAGCGTTTTTCCTCGATAATCATCCGAAGCGTATCCGTCAGAGGCGTTTTAGGCTCCCAGCCGATAGCTTCCTTGATTCGCGCTATGCTCGGCATTCGCCGCATCATATCTTCTATAGGCCTGCCGTAAGCAATGTCGTAGGGCACAAACTCCTTTTTACTTTTACTCGCCGTCATTTCGATAATTTTATCCGCAAGGCTCTCTATAGTAATCTCTTCGGTTGAGCCTATATTAAATACCTTGCCAGCCGCCTGTTCGCAATTCATCAGGCCGATAATCGCTTCGACGAGGTCGACCACGTAGCAAAAACATCGTCTCTGCTGACCG
>Ga0307435_1001017_pt1 | contig 12022 bp, 14 predicted proteins | sample SalMarWE160470MG_FD_202164 | JGI IMG/M metagenome (GOLD analysis project Ga0307435, IMG submission 202164) | Salt marsh sediment microbial communities from the Plum Island Ecosystem LTER, Massachusetts, United States - WE1604-70 | ecosystem: Environmental > Aquatic > Marine > Intertidal zone >... | reverse complement strand
TGGCAATCTTCAGGTGTTAATCGCACTGAATAAAAAATCTGACTTTCTAATGCTTGATATTATTATTGAAGGAACTCTGCTTGTACAATGTGACAGATGCCTGGAATATTTTGATTATCCTGTAAACTATAAAGACAGTGTACTTGTTAAATTCAGCGAAAATATGGCCGGGCAATCTAATGAAGTAATTATATTACATCCTAATGACAGTGAGCTGGATTTAAAACAGTATATATATGAATGCATAAGTTTAAGCATCCCTTACAGGAAGGTTCATCCTGAAACAAAAGATGGCAATTCCTTATGTAAAAAAGAAATGATTGAAAAAATTCATGAATTTGAAGCGGAAAACCAGGGGAAAAAAGTACCTGCCAATTGGGAAAAGTTGAAATATTTTTTTGAAACAAATAATTAATTATACATAAAATGGCACATCCAAAAAGAAAAACATCCAAACAAAGAAAGAATAAAAGAAGGACGCATCACAAAGCCATTAAGCCTACAATGACTACTTGTCAAAACTGCAATGCAACAGTACAATACCACAGGGTATGTCCCGAATGCGGGCATTATAAGGGGAACCCGGCTATTGAAAAAGAGGTTGCTGCATAATCTTTCTTAATACTGAATTTCCTAAAAATTTTTTTATCATTATGAAAGTTGGTATAGATATTATGGGCGGGGACTTTGCTCCTGAAGCTACTGTTAAGGGAGCATTATTAGCATTGAAATCAATTCCCGAAGAAATCAAATTAGTACTTATTGGCGACGAACAAAAAATAGCCTCAATAAATGAGTTTAAAAAGATCAATTCGTCAAAAATAGAAATTGTGCATACTCCTGAGTATATAACCATGGGTGAGCATCCTGCAAAGGCTTTCTCCAAAAAGCCCAACGCAAGCATAGTCCTGGGATATAGATTATTACAGTCCGGTAAAATTGACGGTTTTGCAAGTGCCGGAAATACGGGTGCTATGCTTGTAGGTGCTATGCATGTTGTTAAATCTATTCCCGGAATAATTCGCCCCTGTATTACTGTTGCAGTTCCAAAACCCAACAATAAACACACATTAGTTCTCGACGTAGGAATAAACCCTGATTCGAAACCTGATGTACTTTATCAATATGCTATATTAGGCACGTTATATGCAAAATATATGTATAATATACAATCTCCAAAAGTCGGATTATTAAATATAGGGGTCGAGGAAGAGAAAGGCAACCTTCTTACAAAATCAACCTACCAGGCAATGAAAGACACTTCTGACTTCAATTTCATAGGTAATGTTGAAGGAAATGATATATTTGATGATAAAGTTGATGTAATTGTCTGTGATGGTTTTGTCGGAAATGTAATTATAAAACAAATTGAAGCATTTTATGAGCTTATTAAACAACGGGTTCCTAATAATGATTTCATTGAAAATTACAATTATGTAAATTACGGAGGCACGCCTATTCTGGGCATTAATGCCCCCGTTATAATAGGCCACGGCATCTCAAATGAAATAGCTATAAAAAATATCATCTTAAATACAATAAGTGTTATTAAGGCAAATCTTATAAATAAATTTAAAGAAGCATTCAGATAATGGAAAAGATTAGAGCAATTATAACCGGAGTTGGCGGATATGTACCTGATTATATTCTCAATAACGATGAATTGAGCAATATGGTTGATACCAGTGACGAGTGGATAATGCAACGAATTGGTATCAAAGAAAGAAGGATACTTAAAGAAAAAAATAAGGCTTCTGCCTATATGGGGACAAAAGCGGTTAAGGAACTCCTTAAAAAGACCAATACATCACCGGAAGATATTGAATTTCTGATTTGTGCTACGATTACTCCCGATATGGTGGTTCCTGCCGTTTCAAACATGATTTGTCATAATACGGGAATCAAGAATGCATTTTGTTATGATATTAATGCCGCGTGTTCAGGTTTTGTCTATTCAATAGAGACGGCAAGAAGATTTATCGAATCGGGAGCATATAAGAAAATTATTGTGCTTGGAGCAGATATGATGTCGGCTCTTGCCGACTATACCGACAGAACCACTTGTCCCCTGTTTGGAGACGGTGCAGCAGCTGTACTTGTTGAGCCGACAACAGAAGACCTGGGTATTATAGACTCTATACTGGCTGTTGATGGATCGGGCAGCAAATACCTGCATATGAAAGCCGGCGGATCGTTAAATCCCGCTTCACATGATACTGTCGACAGGCATGAACATTTTATTTACCAGGAAGGACAGGCAGTATTCAAGGTTGCTGTTTCGCAAATGGCTGATGTCTCGCTGGAAATAATGAAAAGAAATAATATTGCCCCCGATGAACTGTCATGGCTTGTACCTCATCAGGCCAATTTGAGAATTATTGATGCTACAGCGCACAGAATGGGAATTGAAAGAGACCATGTCCTTATAAATATTGAAAGGTATGGAAATACAACTGCTGCAACAATACCACTTTGCCTGTGGGATTTTGAAAATAAGTTTAAAAAAGGGGATAAGATGATCTTTACGTCCTTTGGAGCAGGCTTTTCGTGGGGCTCAATTTATTTAAAATGGGCATACAACGGAAAATAAATGAATTTTATTAGCGTTTTAAGTCCGGTTCAACCCGGACTTTTTTTTAATTTTTTGGTAATTAAGCATAAAGACTTTTAAAATCTAATTTATATCTTTGTTAAAGACTAAATAAAATTAATAATAGTATAATATCTTAACAAATGGCTAAATATACTGAAATAGAAAACAATGCTATAAATTTAATTGGAGTGGGCACGGAGATAAAAGGAGATATATCATCAAACGGAGACATTCGTATAGATGGAATTCTTCAGGGTAATTTAAAAACCAAAGGCAAGGTTGTTATTGGCGAAACAGGATCAGTAAAAGGAGAAATAAAATGCAAAAACTCTGACGTTGAAGGAAGTATTGAAGGTAAGATTCACGTGTCAGAACTACTGTCCCTAAAAGCTACTTCAAATCTTGCCGGTGATATTATAGCCCGCAAACTGGCAATTGAACCGGGTTCAAAATTCACAGGCAATTGTAAAATGACAAGCGATACCGAAACACAAAATGCTCCAAAAGAAAAAGCCGCCGAAGAAGCAGGAAAAGCTAAGTAATTATATGAAATATTCAGGAATTGCCTTTCAAATGATTGCTATAATCCTGATTGGTTTTTTTGGAGGGATGAAACTGGATAAGTGGTTAAAGCCCAGGCTGCCTGTCTTTACTGCTGTACTTACTGCTGTTGCCGTAGTAATTGCCATATACTATTCAATTAAAGAGCTGATACGAACTAAATAAATATTTATGAATTATGAACTAAGAAAATTTATAATTATTAGTATTATCCTTACCGGCATAATTGCATTAACAGGTTTATTGGCTTTTACTACTTTTCTTGCCAGATATTATCTCCCTGTATTTCCCCTCCTGCTACTATTCTTCTTTTTTATAAATATAATTATTCACTCATTCCTTGTTTTCTCATCAGGAAAGAAAAAAATAAAATTTGAAACTGCCTACATGCTCTCTTTTTTCATCAAATTCCTCGGATATATTATCTTCATGATGATCTATATAAAAACACATAAAGAAAATGCAATAATTTTTGTTGCTGGCTTGTTTTTCCTTTATATAATCTACACTTCTTTTGAAATCAAATCGATAGTTTCATTCATAAAAAGATCATCAAACAATTATAAAAAATCAAAATAGTTTTTATTAACTTTATGATGTATTGCAGAAATAATGATACTTAAAGGCTTGGTTGGATATAGATTTTATATCACCTGGATAATATCAGTAATAATTATCCTTAATACTTCTCCGGCAGAATGCAATGATATCCCCGAAGGACAGGCACATAATCCCAAACCAGGGAATGAAAAAAAATTTAACGCAAAAGAATTTTTATTTGATCATATAAGTGACGCACATGAATGGCATATATTTACATACAGGAATAAGCCTGTTTCCCTGTATCTCCCGGTAATTCTCATAAGTACTAAAACCGGAATAGTAGTATTTTCTTCTAAAAAGTTTCATCACGGGTATTCATCATATAATCACAAAGGCTATAGATACAAACTTGAACATGAGGGAGAACACAAAGGCAAAATAGTTGAGTATGCTGCAAACGGCTCTTACAGCATTCCCTTTGACATATCAATTACGAAAAATATTGTTTCTTTGTTTTTCAGCATTATATTAATTACATGGATTTTTATATCTGCTGCCGGTTTATATAAGAAGAACAGGGGAAAACCTCCTAAAGGCCTGCAATCATTTGTTGAACCTATAATTATTTTTGTAAGGGATGATATTGCCAGGCAATCCATTGGTGAAAAGGAATATGAGAAATTTACCCCTTACTTGCTAACCATCTTCTTTTTTATCTGGATAAACAATATGCTGGGTATTATTCCCATACCTCCCGGAGGTGCTGACCTTACAGGTAATATTGCAGTAACCGGTGTATTAGCCTTTTTTACATTGATCGTCACAAATATTAGCGGCAACAAAAACTACTGGAAACACATATTTAATACACCCGGGGTTCCCGTCTGGTTAAAAATTCCACCGCTTATGCCATTAATCGAGTTGTTTGGTGTATTTACAAAACCTATTGTTTTGATGATCCGGCTTTTTGCAAACATAACAGCCGGACATCTGATAGCCCTGGGATTTCTGAGCCTGATTTTTGTTTTTGGAGAAAAAAGCCCGGCGCTGGGATTTGTTTTTTCACCTTTATCAATTGTTTTTCTTTTATTTATGACATTTCTGGAATTACTCGTTGCATTTATACAGGCTTTTGTATTTACTTTTTTATCAGCTTTATATATAGGTATGGCTGTTGAAGAACATCACTAATTTTAAACCAGTTTTATAATGTTAACACAATTTATTTTTTTAGCTGAAGGTTTAGGCGCTCTTGGACCAGCATTTGGAGCAGCCTTTACTGCTTTGGCAGCGGCTTTTGGTATAGGCCGCATCGGCAGCACTGCCGTGGAAGCAATTGCCCGGCAACCTGAAGCTGCAGGTGATATTCGTACGAATATGATAATTTCTGCAGCTCTTATTGAAGGTGTGTCATTATTTGCGGTAGTTGTATGCCTGATGACAATGGGCTAAACCCTGACCAATCCTCAACTAACAGCGTTTGGCTGCTAGTTGGGGATTTTTAATTTTGTATTAACATAATTTAAAAAACTATTATGGAACTAATTACTCCTGACTTTGGTACAATTTTCTGGTCAACAATTGCTTTTCTCATTATTCTCCTTATTTTAAAAAAATTCGCATGGAAGCCTATACTTAATTATTTGAAGGAAAGAGAATATTCGATTGAAAATGCTATGCAAGCTGCTGAGCAGGCGAGAAAAGAAATGTCCCGGCTGCAGGTAAATAATGAAAAGATTATTGCCGAAGCGAAAACTGAACGCGATAATATCCTAAAGGAAGCACGTGAATTAAAAGAATCAGTTTTAGAAGAAGCCAGGGAGCAGGCAATAGATGAATCACATAAATTAATAGATCAGGCCAGAATAAGCATTCAGAATGAGAAGATTAACGCTATGAAGGAAATAAAAAACCAGGTTACGGTTCTTTCTATTGAAATAGCAGGGAGAATACTCCAGAAAAAATTAAGTTCCGACAAAGAACAACTGGAACTTATTGAAAAGTCATTAAGAGATATTAAACTGAATTAATGTTTGTCCTTTAGTTTAGCCGGAATGAACGAAAGCAAAATATCTGTCAGGTACGCGAAAGCATTATTGTCGTTAGCCAAAGAGCAGAAAATATTAACCGAGATAAGAGAAAATGTAACGGCTCTCACTAATTTTATAGATACAACTCCCGGATTAAAATATCTGTTTGAAATTCCAATAATTAAATCATCGCAGAAACATGAAATCATAAATAAATCCTTTAAAAATGCATTCCATCCTGTAATGCTTTCATTTTTAGACCTCATTATTAAAAATAAACGTGAACCTTACCTGTCTTTAATTTTACTGGCATTTACAGACTTATTCAAAAAAGATAATATGATCAGGTCTGTAGTTTTAACAACACCAAAGCCAGCAAGCAGCAGTATAAAAAAAATAATAAAGAACTATATATCGAAAGAATTTGATTTTAAAATCGAACTTACTGAAAAAGTAAATGATAAATTAATAGGAGGATTCATTTTGAGAATTGAAGATCAACAAATTAATGCCAGTGTTTCGAATCATCTTAACAGGATCAAGAACGAATTATTAAGTATATAAATTTATTCAACCCGGATTATGACAATTTTAAAACCTTCAGAGGTATCAAAAATTCTTAAGCAGGAGCTAAAGGGTATAGATACCAGAATAGAATTAGAGGAAGTAGGAACAGTTTTGCAGGTAGGAGATGGAATAGCCAGAATTCACGGATTATCACAGGTAGAATCAAATGAACTTATAGAGTTTGAACGCGGGATCCTTGGCATAGTACTAAACCTGGAAGATGATAACGTGGGCGCAGTTCTCCTTGGCTCTTCCGAAAAGGTTGAAGAAGGGGATTCCGTTAAACGTACTTACAGAATAGCCTCAATAAATGTCGGAGAAGGATTACTTGGAAGAATAATAAATACCATTGGGGAACCTCTTGACGGGAAAGGTCCTATACATGGAAAAACATATGAATTGCCTTTTGAAAGAAAGGCTCCCGGTGTAATATACCGTCAGCCTGTGAACGAGCCTTTACAGACAGGGATTAAGCCTATTGATGCGATGATCCCTATGGGAAGGGGCCAGCGTGAATTAATTATCGGCGACAGGCAAACAGGAAAAACCGCTATAGCTATAGATACAATTATTAATCAAAAAGAATTCTATGATAAAGGCAATCCTGTATACTGTATTTATGTGGCAATCGGACAGAAAAGCTCAAACGTGGCAAATATCGCCAAAACACTTGAAGAAAATGGAGCTTTGGCATACACGGTAATTATACTTGCAACAGCATCAGATCCTGCTGCTTTGCAATTCTATGCCCCTTTTGCAGGTGCTGCTATTGGCGAATTTTTCAGAGATACAGGACGCCCTGCACTAATAATCTATGATGACCTTACCAAACAGGCAGTAGCCTACAGAGAAGTCTCACTATTACTAAGAAGGCCTCCCGGCCGCGAAGCCTATCCCGGTGATGTTTTCTATTTACATTCACGGCTCCTGGAGAGAGCTGCCAAGATTATTGAAAATGATGAGATAGCAGCACATATGAACGACCTCCCCGATACAATAAAACCAATAGTCAAGGGAGGAGGCTCTTTAACGGCACTACCAATAATTGAAACACAGGCCGGTGATGTTTCCGCATATATACCAACTAACGTAATTTCTATTACAGACGGACAGATCTTCCTGGAATCCGGACTCTTTAATGCAGGTATCAGGCCTGCAATAAATGTTGGCATATCAGTATCACGTGTTGGCGGTAAAGCCCAGATAAAATCGATGAAACAGGTAGCGGGAACATTAAAACTTGACCAGGCTCAATATAGAGAGCTGGAAGCATTTGCCAAGTTTGGTTCTGACCTTGATGCCGCAACACTGGCTATTCTTGATAAAGGTGCAAAAAATGTACAGATCCTGAAACAAAAACAATATTCACCTTTGCCTGTTGAAAAACAAATCGCAATAATATTTTGCGGGACAAAGGGACTCCTGAGGGATGTCCCTGCAGAAAAAGTAAGTGAATTTGAAAAGGAATACCTTGATTTTATTGATCTGAAGCATAAAAGTATTTTAACTGAACTGAGAGAAGGGAAACTCACGGATCAAATGGAAAAAACACTGGAAGCCATTGCTTTGGAGATTGCAGAAAAATATAAATAGCTGATAACCAAAAAATGACAAACCTTAAGGTAATAAGAACGCGGATAATGTCGGTAAAGTCTACCCGTCAGATTACCAATGCTATGAAAATGGTCTCTGCAGCTAAACTCCGAAAAGCCCAGGATGCTATTATTCAAATGCGTCCCTACACCAATAAATTAAGAGGTATTTTAAGAGATTTGGATCCGGATCTTAAATCAATTAAAAAGAATATTTATTCCAGGGAAACGGAACCACAGAAAGTTTTGCTGGTTGCAATAAGTTCAAACCGTGGATTATGCGGAACATTTAATTCGAATGTTGTAAAAAAAACCATGCAGATTGCTGATGAAAAGTATAAATTACAAAATGAGAACGGGAATCTCGAAATTATTGCTATTGGTAAGAAAGGAAAAGACTTCCTGAAGTTAAAAAAATACAATATAAAAGAATCATATACTGATATCTTTGAAATGTTAAATTTTAAAAATACCCTTCCCATCGTCACAAAAATTATGGATGATTTTGTTAATGGAAAATACGATATAGTTCACCTTATATATAATCAATTCAAGAACGCAGCAGTGCAGTTATTAATGGAGGAACAGTTCCTGCCCATGACTCACAGGCAAAAAGTCGAGGATCGCTTTGAAGACAGGCCCTATTATATATATGAACCGGCAAAGGAAGATATAATAAGCGAGTTAATCCCGAAATCCTTGCAGGTGCAGTTTTATAGAGTACTTCTGGATTCATGTGCATCAGAACACGGTGCGCGGATGACGGCGATGCATAAAGCGACCGATAATGCAACTGATTTAATAAGAGAATTACAGCTTCAATATAATAAAGCTCGTCAGGCATCAATTACAAAAGAAATCCTCGAAATTGTAGGAGGAGCTGAAGCACTTAATGAATAGCCCTAAAAAATGACGAAAAATGTTATATGCTTAAAAAAGAATCTTTAAAACTGCTCCCTTTTTACCTGTTTTTTATAATCCTTACAATAGCTGTCTCCAATAATTCATTCTTCTGGGATAAAGATATAATTATCTCAAAAAAAGCATACTGGTTTTATGAAAACGGGTTTTCCCTTCACCTGCCCAATTCAATCGATACCGGGTATACTCCTGCGCTGAGCCTTTTACTGGCCGTCTTATGGAAAATTTTCGGGACAAAACTGCAGGTAGGACATTATTTAATGCTGCCTTTCAGTTTAGGCCTTGTTTACCAGTTATATATATTCTTAGACCATTTCTTTGCAAACAAAAGATATATATTTCTAACTCTTGTTCTGGTGGTCATTGATACGACATTATTATCACAGGTTATTGTCGTTTCAAGCGACCTGGTTATGGCCTTCTTCTTTTTTCTGTCAATAAATTCGATTCTTGATAAAAAAAGATATATACTGTATTTTTCTTTAATTGGTTTATCTGTAATACATTTCCGGGGAGTCATTTCATGTATGATAGTATTTATTTTTGACTATTATTACTTTAAATCAAAAAACAGGGAAAAGTATTTAAAAAGTCTGCTGTGCGCTATCCCGCAATATTTACCTGCTGCGTTTATTTATCTGGCTTATCTGGTTTATCATTATAAAACAACCGGCTGGATTTTAAAGCATGATGAATCCCCCTGGGCAGGATGCTTCGAAATTGTAAATTTCAAAGGATTTTTAAGAAATATATTAATTGTCATATGGAGACTGGTTGATTTTGGCAGATTATTTTTATGGTGTATAGGCTTTTATTTTCTTTTTCTTTTTATTAAAAAGAAAATCAAATTTGATGATAAAATAACAGTACTCATAGCTTTAATATCTTTTGCCTTTATCGTGAATCTCCCGCCAATGTTAATTTTCAATCTGCTTACAGGACACAGATATTTTATGATAATTTATATTCTTCTTACTATAATAATTGCTTATCTGGTATTTGAAAAAACAAAAACCCAAAAACAAGCTAATATATTTTATGTAATAATAATTTTTGGCCTGGTAACAGGTAATTTATGGATTTATCCCGATAAAATCGCAAAGGGCTGGGATGCAACTATTGCACACATCCCTTACTATCATCTCAGAAAGAAGATGATAGATTACATTGAAGACAAAGGGATCCCATTCAGTGAGGTTGGCTCAGAAATCCCAAATACATCAGGAATAAAATATATTGATTTATCTGATGATGACAGGACTTTCCCTTTAAAAGATCTAAAAGTCGATAAGTATATCTTCTATTCAAACATCTATAATATGTTTACTAACGAAGAAATAGATGAGCTTAAGCAAAACTGGATACCGGAAAAGGAATACAGGTGTTTACAGGTATATGTAAGGCTATACAGGAATCCGCGTTATCCCGAACCGGATTATCATGAGCCGGAATATCAGGAGCCGGAATACATCAAAAACTCATCTTGAGCCTTAAAAACCCGAGATTAAAATTTTGCTTTTGCTTTCCGCCCTCACTGTCGGGGAACTTGCCGCTGAATACCTGGAAATAAATAGAAAAGTCGAGATTATCCATTAGTGAATAACTTAGTGACGGGCCTATATAATAACCTGTGATATCACCAAGGAAGACCATACCTCCCAGGGTGGCATTCAGCAGAGGGGTAACGGGATAAGTGGCTTGAGAGAATAAATTATATTCGGTAAACGATAAATTTTTAACAGACAGTGGACCTGAATAATACTCCGAAAAGTTTGAAACACTAACATTTTCCGGCATCTGCCTGTACAATGCCTCAACCTGGATCATCAGTGAATTTTTAAAAGTATATTCAGATGACAGGGATACGAAGAAGAGTCCGGTTGTATCCTTAAAATTATCCATAGGATGAAAATAGCTTATTTCGCCCCTGAAGCTGGCTGATTTGATATTCCCCGACCATCCCAGTCCGGTTACATAATCCTCACTATTTAATATCCCTCCCAGAAACTGTATATCGTAATTCCATTTGCTGAACCTGCAAAGTGCTGCAGCTGTTATGTTTTCGGCACTATCCAGCTTAAGGGCAGCCTCAACAGCAGAAGTTGTGCCCGGATAATACTGTATTCTGATTGCATCGCTACCGGGTCTTTCAGGATAATCGAAATCAAAAAAATTATAGGTATTAAAAATATCATTCGGATTCCATACAAATGTCTGACCCCAGTTAATACGCTGGCGGCCGGCAGTAATTTCAAGATTGCCTGCAGTATACTGAAACCATAGTCTGTCTATAAAAAGATTAAGCAGGTATGTTTTACCTTTTGCTATCATCAGGGACAAATCTATAGCTCCATTGTCGCCGTCAATCTGGTCAACATAATTGCTAAATCCTCCCAGTCCGGCATTAAAATTGCCGGGATCCAATCCGAAAGCCGAAGCAATGCCTGAAATAGTGTCCCCGCCAGGTTGATTTTCCAAATCTTTCATTACCTGATCAAGTCTTATCAGGTCGCCGTAAATAAACCTGTTCCTGGTTTGCATGACAAAAGATAAATTCTTTGAAATGTGCCACTCAAAATTCAGGCGGTTATGCAGCTGGTTTTCGGTAAGCCAGATATCATTAAGGTTCTCATACATTACAGACTGCATATTTGAAACATAACCGTTCAATTCCCAGCTTTTTTGCTTTTCATCCTCCTGGCCAAATGCGGTATTGCTTACAAATAAAGAAATAAGCACGATTATAATCGCTCCCCGTTTCATGATTTTATGTTCTTGTATTCAATTGAACTAAATAATAAGAGTACTGTATTTATCATTTCCCGGTCTCATCACTTACTACCCTGCCATCTTCAATAGTAATTACTCTTCTGGCTTTTCTCACAACTCTTGCATCATGTGTTGAGAAAATAAAAGTAGTTTTCTCTTCCTTATTAAGCTTTTCCATGATATCCAGCAGGTTTTCAGTTGACTTCGAATCGAGGTTTGCAGTGGGTTCATCAGCCAGGATAAACTTTGGTTTCGATGCCAGAGCCCTGGCTACGGCGACCCTCTGTTGCTGCCCCCCCGATAATTTTGAAGGCCTGCTGTCAATACGGTCGCTTAAGCCGACTGCTGCCATCAGATCCTTTACCCTCTTTTCACGTTCAGCCTTTGGCTTTCCCTGCAGGTGCATTATAAATTCCACATTTTCCCTTGCTGTTAAAACAGGTATC
>Ga0307435_1001014_pt1 | contig 12032 bp, 18 predicted proteins | sample SalMarWE160470MG_FD_202164 | JGI IMG/M metagenome (GOLD analysis project Ga0307435, IMG submission 202164) | Salt marsh sediment microbial communities from the Plum Island Ecosystem LTER, Massachusetts, United States - WE1604-70 | ecosystem: Environmental > Aquatic > Marine > Intertidal zone >... | reverse complement strand
TTTATGAGATACTGACCAAGCTGTTTTACGGTTTCTTTTATTGGTTTCATAACCCAGGGAATAATGCCTCTACGTTAAAAATATCCATTAATGCATATTTACAGGCGTCCCATCCATGGTTATCTTTGTCCACAATCTTTTCTTTAAGGTTCTGATTGATCTGTGTCGCCCCACTAAAATCAGCAAATCGCAGACGTTGCAATTCCCACCAAAGCCATGAACAACACTGGAAAACTGTAAGCAATGGACGCGCAGGATCTCGCCACAGCTCACTATTAAGCCGCTCATAGCAAGCAAAATCACGCCCCGGCTGTCCCGGAGTCAGTACTACACCTTGCTCGGTCATCAAATCCGCTATACTCATCAGGCCCTTGCTGTCCCGTGCCTCTTGGGTCCGATTCCATAAGCTTGGATCGGCCACAATCTTAAGGTAATCGTTGTAGTATGGACAATTTTTAATGCCTTTGGCTAATGCCTTGTACCCTTTCCGTGCACGGAAAGCCTTATCTGACTCATCATGCTTTTTGGGAGGCTCGTAATACTCCCAGATAATCTGAATATTATCGTCTCCATCCTGCGCCAACAACTCAAAAGCAGACGGATTGCGAGTACCATAGTCAAGGCCGGCTATCAATCTGAGTCCCTGGACCTCATAGGGCTGTATAAATATCTGGTCCTGATATTGAAGTAAGTAGGGAAATAGGAGCTGGCCACCGTGAGCATCGAAGTCGATTTCCATCTCTTTTAGCCAGCGCGGATCAGTTTTGCCCTGGTAGCCTTGGAATTCGGTGGTTAGCCAAGTTGCACCTTGCGGAGTATCCGGGTCTTTGTCAGGATCAGCTGAATAATGAATACGCACCATGCGTATTCCTTCGGAGCTAATCCCGGTTGTGATGCCTTTATGTTCTGTTTGTGTTAACATTTCAACATACTCTTTGAAAAATGTCTGCGAATGCTCCCGGATTAGCTGATGATATCGCTATTAATTGTCCGCCCTGCTTTGCAATCGGAAGCATAGCAGTATACGCAGAATTGAATTCCGGCTGGAAGCAAGCTTCATCTGAGATCACGAGCGAAGGCGTATAACTGCGTATTTGATCTGCACCTTCAGGAATACCAACGATTTTTGAACCATTAGGAAACAACAATTTCCCATATGCAGGCTCAATCCCCTCATCCTGTAACCAAAAAGGCAAATGCTTCTCGATGAAGGATATTCTGGCTGCATTCCAATTTTTGCCAGACCGGCCACCGTTGAACACGAGATTCACCGCATCTTCCTCTTTTTTGGATTGGAGAAAAATCAGTCTATGAGGCGCTGACTTGGCCACAAACAGCGCATAAACGCAGCACAGCCACGTCAACATAATCTGCCTGGACTTGGCTATAAAATAGATAGACTGTAGTTTTTTGTACCACATATCCAACAGATAAGCAATATGAGGCTTATCGGGGAACGGCTTCACTGGGTAGTTCTCGTCGTGTTCGTCTTTGGTCGAAACCCAGGATATAAAACGTCGGGGATGCGATAAGGCATCTATCCTAAGCGCCGAATAGGCCAAGCGGAGATCGGCCTGACTCATATCTTGAGTTTTCGTAATTGTTCTATCTCCTCAGTTGAGAGTGTTGGCAAAAGTGGTGAGCCGTTTTTACCGGTATGCTCAAACTGTTGTTTTTTTAACCATCTCTCCGGGCTCCTATTATAAAGAAAAGTTTTGAGCGCGTTAGTGTCTGGAGGTATATGCCTTTTGACTACTTTAGTTATCACCATTTTTTTTTGGTCTTTTTTGTCAGGTTCAGAATATACCTCATTATAAAAATATCCCTTGAGACGTTTGAGAAGACTGGCTTCAGCTACCGTGATATGATATTTATCGCGCCCATCATCTATGGCCTTTTTGAACTCAGAACATTTTTTTCGCCATCGGTAAATAGTATCTGCCGTAACATCAAAATGCTCTGCCAGATCCTTGACGGAGGCCCCTTTAGCACAAGCCTTTTCAGCCTGTTCTATGTATTTTTCTTTGAGTTTTGAGCCACTCACTCCTTCTCCCTCAATATCCTATCATGAACTATATCTAACGTAGCCAGAGCTTCTTTTTTTGTCCTTTCGCTACATAAAGTAATTTTCCTTTACATTATGGATAGTTATTTGTCAAGTATATCACGCATTCACAATCCATTTTTGTTCTCGATATACCCGCCCTCTCGCCTTGGCCGATGCAAACAGAGGCCCTACCGGATCTTGATAATCATAAACCCTTGGCTTTTTCCCATCTACCGGCCGCAGGATACGACCGATCGTTTGAATCATCCGACCTTTGAATGAAATCGGCGTGGCCATAAATAAAGTAGACAACCCAGGACAGTCGAATCCCTCACCAATAAGCTGTATTGTGGATATCAAAACATTGACTTTGCCAGTTCGAACCTGCTCGACAATAGATATACGTTCTACAGCCTTTGTCTGACCTGTCAATATGCGGACACTTAAACTATTGTCAAGCAGGTTTGCAAGTGCAAGACAATGCTTAACACGATCAGAAACGACAAGGATAGTCGTCCCCTGAAAAATTCTGGCCTCTCTGAGAATGTCTTGAGCTATTTGGATATTGCGCATCTCATCTTGAGTGAGTGTGCTCAGCATCTTAGAATAATCATTTTTGAACTTATAATGAAAATCCGTCTGCCTAGTGATAATTTTGGGAACCAGGACGGCACCTATATTTTGGAGATTTGAAGAATCTATCTGGTGGACTAGAGGTCCAATGAACCAATGAATTAGCTTGGTTAACCGATCTCGCCTGTAGGGCGTCGCGGACAATCCTAGCATATAACGGCAATCGCAGGCCCGAATAATCGAACCAGCCATCACACAAGGAATCTTGTGAGTTTCGTCACAAATGACCTGACCAAAATATTGAGGCAACTCAAGGTGTTTACAAACCGTGTTAATAATTCCTACGGTCACAGGCTTAATCTTGTACTTACCATCGCCTATCAATCCGGACCCCACCCCCAAAAACTCCGCAATCCTATCCCGCCACTGATACAGAAGTGATTTATTATGCACCAGGATCAACGTCGGCTGACGCCTGGCCGCGATGATTTTAAGAGCTACTACAGTCTTGCCGGATCCAGTTGCGGCACTCAAAACTCCAAAGTCTTTACGCAGAATATCATCCACGGCCTGCTGCTGATAAGACCGCAACTTACCGCTGAATTTAAAATCAACCTCTGGCAAGGTACGGCGGTCATCCTGAAAAGCAATTGACTTGCTTGTAATATCCAGCGCTTGTCGCATAAAGCCGCGAGGGAAGTGGAAACCTCCATCCGTCTCAGACCAAAAGACTAGTTCTTTTTGTAAGTTGCCGGTCCAGCGCCCCTGACGCAATGCTTCCTGGTAGGCCGGATTTTTTATGGTCAATACGGACCGCAACTTTGTTAAGATTTGCGAGTCCGTATTGACCAAGGTACATTGATTATCAAGTAACAATTTCATTCTTTCACAGCATTCAATCCTTTTGCCATTGTTTTTTACCTCCATTTTTTTGTTATCTAACTACCCAATATCTCAAACCTTTTTGTTAAACTTACTTTTTTGCACCGTTTTTGGGCAAAAATTCAGTAATTTGATATTGGCATAACAAATCACCTGTCTTTTTTTTATTCGGTCAAAATATTTTGATACACACCAATTTATCGCTGGATCTTCCCCTCTCTCAAACCGGCTACAGGAGCGACACTCCGAAAGAATTGGCTTTTTTGCACCGTTTTTGGGCAATGTTTGAGGTTTTTTGTGATTATCATACTTAGCCTTGAATTGTTCAGCAAAAGTCATTCCCCCCACCTCTATACTACTCGCGCGCGCGCGTGCGCGAGCACACACATTTGGTTGTAAGATTCTCTCAAACCAGCATAGCACTAAGAAACCCTTGGTTGTATTTTTGGTTGTATTTAGGTTGTATTTAGGTTGTAGATTAATTAGCATAAAAGTTAAGTCCTTAATATCATTATACATATTTGGTTGTAAAACTAACTAAGTGTCTAATATTGTTATATATTATTTTTACAACCAACTTACAACCTGTTTACAACCTGTTTACAACCTGTTTACAACCAAAAATACAACCATGAATATATAATAATAATAATAACTTAGCTGTTTTTTACAACCAAATAAAGGTATACGCGCGCGCGCGCGAGACAAACTACCTTTCGCCTCATTTTTTTCAAAACCCTTACAATTCTCCATTAAATATAGTTTCCTTTTTGATTTTTGAAATATATTGTTGAGATACTTTAAAAATTTTAACAATTTCTTTTTGTGATATATCATCTTTCAAAGCCCGGATAATTTGCTCCCGGATAGCACCTTTCATGTCTTTGAAAATCCAATCAGTTCCGATGAACTCAACGTCAATTGACCGTGCCTTTGGTCCGTAAAGATTCCGTCCTTTTTCAAATCTAATTTCAAATTTAGCTCCCTCCTCTTGAGAATATAAAACGTGTTCTTTCAGACTGATCACCGTATTCATAAAATCTTCACGCTTGCTTGCTCCACGCTGATCGCCTGATTTGCCTGAATGATGGATCAGAAGCACCGCTTTGTTGATGCCTCTCAATTGTAATAACCACTCCTGCATGGGCTCCCAGCCTATAGACTTATTCTCATCGCAACCCCGTTGCAGGACTGACAGGCTATCAATAATGATCAACTCTATATCCTCAGTGATTCCTGCGTTGATTCGTGCCTGGCCCTCTGGTGTACCGATATTAGGTATGCCGTGAATGTTAAGCCCTGCCGGATAAAGCCGGAGTCTTTTCAGCGGCGCCTGTCCACTATGATTGGCTATGATCCTGGCGAACCTGTCTTGAAGCTCCTTGGCGCTCATTTCCCCGTCAACATAAAGGACGCCTCGTGGCTTAGGAGCTTCCCAATTTAGAAATTTGATGCCGGATGCAATCGCATAAGCTATCTCGCATGTAATCAAAGTCTTGCCCGCCCCTCTTTTTGCGTGAATCATGCAAAGGCCCTGAGTGGGTAGCCAGGGGTCCATAATCATTTCGATGTCTGGTATATCCATCAAAACATAATCTGTAACGTCGATAAAGGTATCTTGTTCCTCAAGAGTCTTCCGCGTCTGTATTAACGGTAACTTGCCTAATTCGTCTGGATCGTGTTTCTGTAGAAAGTCGAAGACATCATCACCGGATCCAAGACCTAGTTTTTTAATATCCACAATCTCAATAATTGCCGGAGGCATGAGGCCTTCAAGCTGGGCAACTACACCATCAAGATATATCTGTCCGGCCTTATCATTGTCTTGCCATATCCTGATTTTACGACCGGCCAGTGGGGACCAGTCTGTATATGCCGGTGATCGCGTTCCTCCTTGGGACGTAACCGCTAACCGGCGAACTCCTTCTGGTAGTTGCTGTAGGACGTCGGCACACTTTTCGCCCTCGACGAGCCAGATCGTAAGACCTTTTGGAGCTTTTCGGAGTAGGTGTAGACCAAACAGTGGGCGACGAGGACCAGGGAAAGAACCTGCAGACCATTTACTTGCAGAAAATTTATGCGTAAAAAATGGTATAATCTCTTTTTTCCCACCGTTCTTATCTTCATAGCGGACTACATAACCAATAATTTTGCCTTGCTCATCCTTGTAAGTCCAATACTTTTTAAAATATTTTTTGCTTAATATCTTTCCGGTATTTTTGTCTTTCGTAATCCATTCGGCAGGTATTCCAGGAGGAAGGCTATTTTTTAAGGGAGTGTGCTGCGAAAAATTAGCCCTGTGAGACATTGCTGTTTTTTGGGATGGCAGGTCCGTCCAAAGACCTCGTGCTCTCAGAGCATCAATTATTTCGCTTTGTGAGCATCCGGCAAAACAGTGAAAAAGGATTTTATTGTCTTTTAGTGAAATATGTAGCGAGGGGTTGGTATCATCATGAGCGACGCAATGGCAGATATATGAGCCGTCTGTCTGCTCTCTTCCGTTTAGCTCATGAACTATTTTTTGGAACAAATCAAACAAATCAGCCTCTAAAAAAGAATGTCCCCAGAGTATGCTAATAACCAGAAGGGGAAGGTGCCGGAAAACCGACCTCTGGGGACAAATCTGTTTAAATTTTTTTTAAAGGGATAAAATTCTAATTATTAGCATATTTTTTCTTTATCATGCTTTTTCTAAAAAAGCAATTCTTTTCTGAAAAAAGATTGAATTTTTGGGTATCCTGAAAAAAAGACTTGACAAGTTTTTCTTATGAGTATATTTTAAAAATAAATATTAATATTATAGATAAAATTACTAAATCTTGGGAGGAAGAAATGAATAAACACAATTATGCCGTCTATAAACACAATAAAATTGTATCGCTGCATAGAAGCTACGACGCAGCAAAACGCAAAACAGGAAAGGGCGGACAGGTACTTGACACACTGCCTGATGGATATCCGCCATATTCAGGAAAATACGGGGAAAAATATCAACTTTTTTTTGCTCCGGCAGAAACAGGGCATCATTATGTCAGCCTTGCTGGATTTTGTGAACCGATATATTAACTTAATGCCCTGGGCAAGGAGAAAAAAACTGTGAAAAATATTGAACTTACCACTCAAGAAAATACTCTGATATTAACCATCAACCTGAACAAATCCCAAGGCCCCAGCGAGTCCGGCACCGGCAAGTCATTTGACCATGCCCTGGATTGCCTAACAGTAATCGCTACTACTAGCGGTAGCGGGAACAAAGAACTTGCAGTTGAGTGGAAAAATCACCAAGGAGGCGATGAGGCTATTGAACAACTGCAGGCTATTGTAGAAGAGAATTCATGAAACTTTTAGGCTTAGACGAACTTCTAAAATCAGTTTTTAACAGTGGTCAAAGGAGAAACAAATCATGAAAACCTTAATTGCAACAATCCTATTAACCTTAGCCTTTTCCTCTCCTGTTTTCGCCTATGACGACTATTACGAAAATCAACAAGAATTATATCGCCAACAACAACAAATGCTCTATCAACAACAGCAGGTGCTTGAACAGCAACGAAACATAGAATGGGATCTCCGGCAAATGAGAAACGAACAAGAACGCCAAAATGCCATTGAACGAATAAAAAGAGGCTATTAGATTAGTAGTTGACACCTGCCTCAGTTTATACTATAAAAAATCTATCTTCATTTTTCTCCTCCTTAGAGCCCCTAAGATTGCAAGGATTTTAGGGGCTCACTTTTTGTGGCAGGAAGGCGGCCGGTGCCAATGCGCACGCACGCAGGTTCGACTCCTGTATTCCTGCCACCATTATCACTTTGTCTCTCATTTATTCCCCTCAAAACTTTTTTAAATTTTCTTTTCCTTTAGTTTCATCCACCTAGTCCCCCTTTTCTGAAAATAATTGCCTTTTTGGGCATATTGCTATTGACACGTTAATCGCTTTATGTTAACTTGTTTTAACGGCAAAAAAAGAACTAATTAACCTTAAACCCTGGAAGGAATAAAAATGAAAAAGACAACATGGTGTCTAACAGAACAACAAATCGAGGGCATTAAAGCTCTCTCTAAGATCACTGGATTAACCCAAAGTGAAATGGTCCGGCAGGCAATCACTGAATACCTGAAAAAAGAAAATCAGGCGAGGAGGCTTGAAAAATGAAAACACAAAACACAGGAATTAGAGTTGAGACAATTAAGGAAATCAACTCAAATGGCGAAAGAGGCTATCGTATCACAAAAATTGAGGCACTCTCTTGTGAAAAACTGCCGAATCTCTATCTGAAAAATCAAAAAAGAAGGCCGATAGTAATCAGAAATATTGATAGTCTGAAGGCAGTAACGGGTCATTTTTTTGAAGACGGCAATTATCATCAATCTTCAGACTGTCAATCAGATTATATGGCTGTTGATCAGTTCTGGCCCATTGCTGAGTTGGAAAAAGCTATGAAATATATCGCCGCCGCTGGACAACATCTCGCCGAATGTAACGCCGAACTTGCTAAAAAACGAGCTGAATGGAATGGCAAAGTTGTTTTTGTAGATGGCAAGCTTGTGTCCCAATCCCAGGAAAACCTTGGCGCACCTATAGACTTAGCAGTAAAACTCGCTAAACTATGGGGCGCTGGACAGTTGCTATATCGAGATGACAAGGGCCAAATTAAGAAATTTGCTTAATCCAGATCTTATAATCACACCTGCTCGGTTTCTGGCCGGGCAGGCTCCCCATTATGTGCCGTGATAAGGAGAAATCATGCCAAAAATCTTAGAATATAGAACTTGCTCAATTTGTGGAAAAGAAACGCTGGCCTGTTACTTTGGAGATGGAATCAAAGCACCCCTCAATACTTGTCTTGATTGTATCTACAAAGCAGAACGATCCGCTTCACCAAAGAAGGGATTTGATCCGATACAGAAGAAAGGAAATCAATGAAAAAAATAGTAAAAATATGTGGAAGCGTGATAATCGCATTTGCTTTCAGCCTTATTTTTTGGGTTCTTTTGCTGACAGGCTTTCCAGATCCCCAGGTCCAAGGAACTGCCGCCCCAGCCATGACCAAAGAAGAAGCTTTTTCACTCATGGATTATCATGGTGTAAAGGTGATATACATTCAAAATGGTGAATGGGTTTTTGACAGAGATGGTAAGACTTGTTCGCTTTTAGTACAGTAAAATTTTCTTTTCGCTTGGTTTTGCGTAGTGCTTCCGGCAAGACTGCGGGGAATTTCCGTGTCCTTTTCCCCCCCTGCGGTAATGATGACGCTACCCGGCTCTCCGTTGCCTCGGAAAGCGCATGGAAAAGCGCCCGCCGCCAGCCAATACCGGCACGCTGGCGAGGAAGCACTGCCTTGGCAAAGAGCCACCATCTTTCTTCACGGGCCAGTTCCCGCCAGCCGTAGAGGATCGCTTCCAGGCTGTGCTCTGCACCATCCTCCATAAAAGCCCACAGCAGTACCGCAAGTTCCCGGCCCAACAGAGGGCTCATCCGATTGATTCCAATGTTGAGGGTTGGGGCTTTTTTTGCGCGCTCGGCTTCTTCCATGCCAGCAATAAGTTCACGGGTGGCCCGCACACTTACCGCTTTCCAGATGACAATCGGAACAGTGGCAATTACAGTACGCTGTGGTCCACGCTCGGTCTGAACAATGGATTCCAGTCGGCATTCGGAAGTATCATCGGCGCAACAGTGGAATTCAAAAAAATCACCCTGGTCGTCCACAATGCCGAAATGGTGATACCCGCGTTGGCTCATTGGCTTACCTGGTTCAATTTAATATGTAATTTTTTTCATTCGGTTTTTGACCATATGTCTGGCCTAAGCTCGCTTTTTGTCACAATATGACCAGGCGTCAGCTTTTTTGTGGCTGTCTCAATCTTTTTCGCCAATCCGGCCGAGGGTCTGTCGTCAGCTACATGATAAAGGTAATTAGTTGCACACCCCACAACCTTAGCCAATTTGCGGAGTTCTTCTGTCGAATGTTTTTTAATCCATTTTTTAAATTTCATATTAATTCCTTTTTTATCATAATATTTGTTGACATTCTTAATTCGATAATTATAGTAGATACTATTAATTATAATTTTTAATTTGTCAAGAGGAAAAAACAATGATGGACCCCGGATTCTATCAAGATATTTCTTTTCATGACTATTTGGCAGATTCTGCTATTAACAACAGCAGCCTAAAAGTTTTTATGCAGAGTCCGGCCAAATCTAAGTATTGGAGTGAAAATCAAAAACCAGGTACGACTACGCAGCTCGAGGGTTCGGCTCTACATACCAAAATTTTAACTCCCAATCTTTTTGAAAAAGAATTCGGCAAGACAGCCGCTCTACGAACAGGAAGTGCGGCAAGGGTAAAATGGGACCGGATGAACCCAACTGCCATGGCGTTGTCGCCTGCGTCCTGGGCAAGGGTACATAATATGACCGAAGCCTTTGCCAAAACCGATTATACTGTAGCCAAGGAATTGCTCTCAGGAGGATTACCCGAATTGTCTATTTTTTTTGATGATCCGGTTACTGATCTACGATGTAAAATTAGACCAGACTATTTAAAGGATGACAACATTATTATTGATATCAAAAGTACTCAGGCAGGAAGTCCACAAGGGTTTTTGAGAGAAGTCCGTCGCTGGGGATATGATCTGCAAGCCAGTTTTTATATTCGCGGACTAAACGTCGCTTACCGTGCCGCTGGGGTAAACAGACAAGCACAGGCATTTTTGTTTGTGGCTATTGAAAATTTTCCCCCACATGAAGTGGCCGTTTACGCATTATCTGAGGACATGCTGCGGGAGGCCGGCGAACGAATTGACGCGGCGCTTGCCGCTTATAAAATTTGTCTTGAAACCGACAACTGGCCCGGATATGCTAATGGCGTTGTGGTTTTAGGCGAGTAAAAAAATTTAACTTTCACGCCCTGGGCAAGGCATAAAAAGGCCCGGAGAAAAAAAGATGAGTTACTATTTGGATAAGACGGGCATATGGCAGCAAAAAGAGGGCGGAGATTTTCCTATTGAAAGAGTATTGGAAGAAAAGATAGGTTTTGTCTATCTCTATTTCAATGGGGAGTTTGCCGGTCTCATGAACGTGGGAGATGGAGGAAATTTGACTTTTGGAGGAAAATTTACATGGGTAAAGAGGAGGAAAAACTTCCCACTTTTGAAAATTACAACGAGGAAATAGGAGAACAGTTATGATAAAAAATCTTTTCCCCAAATTGGCAGAGATAGGCCGCATAAAAACCGGGAAACTTGGATCAGAACACAAAACCAGAGACGGGAAGTCGACCTACAGACTACCCACCCGACTCAACCATTTTCTGATTACAACTAATGAAAGGGATAATACCGGCAACTTTGCTCCCGACCTTTCCCTCATGGAGAAAATCGCCGAACAGACAGGAGAAGACCCCGGATACCTGACCACGATCCCGGTCGTTTTGCTCTACGATGACATAGATAGTAACCTATATACCACCTATGTAGCGTACAAAGGACGTACACTCATGTGCCAGGGAGACGGAGAAACCGCTATCGTTCGCGCCTCAGGAGAGGAGAGGTCTTGCCCTTGCGAAAGATTAGAGCAAGACTACAAGGGGCCTGTAAAATGTAAAATCTTCGGCAGGCTTCAAGTGGTGATTCAAGATATGGATATCATTGGAGGAATTTGGGCGTTTCGCACGACCTCTTGGAATTCAACTAGGGATCTTATGGGATCAATGATCCTTATTTCGCGCATCGCTGGTCGCCTAGCAGGCATTCCCCTTATGCTCAAATTAACTCCCAAAACAGTGATTTTGCCCACGGGCCAAGCAACTGTTTACACGACGACCTTACTTTACCAGGGTTCCCCTAAAGCTCTTATCGATGCTGCGGGTAAAATTCCGATGATCGGGCATGAAAATGTAGTTCTTGATCAAACCATTACCTCCGAAGAAGAGGCCGAAGTCCAGGAAGAATTTTACCCTCCCACAGGAGCCGAGGAAGATACCGCCGCAAACATAGCAGAGCAAGTCAAGAAAAATCGCTCGGTCAAAACTAAGACTCCAGAAAAGACAGCCGCAGAACTAGCTCAGGGAAACAAGAAGACCCAGGCCCCGGAACCACCAGAAAAAGAATTTCCGGAATCTCCCATAGACACAATCATGCAGACGGCCAAGGAAGAAAAGACCAAGGCTCAGACCAAAACCAAGGCCTTAAAACAGGCACAAGCCCAAGCCAAGACCCAGCCAGAATCAGAAAAAGAGAAGCCGCCCGCCACCGCCCAGGAAGAAAAGGAACCTGTCGTTGATGAACCCCCTTCTATTGAAGAAGGAGAAATATTAGACGAACCGGCCTCAAATAGTGATTTTGGGTGGGTATGAAAATATACACAGAAAAACCGAAAACACGCAGGGCAATAAAAAATGAGAAACCAACCGGGTCTATCTTGGGGCTACGATATGCCTATAAATCTGATTAGGCATCCGAAAGGATGGTTAGCTTTTTTCTGTCACAGAGATGGTTCACGGGAAAAACTTAAGATTTTCAG
>Ga0307435_1001010_pt1 | contig 12059 bp, 11 predicted proteins | sample SalMarWE160470MG_FD_202164 | JGI IMG/M metagenome (GOLD analysis project Ga0307435, IMG submission 202164) | Salt marsh sediment microbial communities from the Plum Island Ecosystem LTER, Massachusetts, United States - WE1604-70 | ecosystem: Environmental > Aquatic > Marine > Intertidal zone >... | reverse complement strand
GGATAGAGTTCGGCGGCGGCTTCGGGCGCTTTATAGCGAATCTTGGCTGTTACCTCCATCGGCTCTGGCGGAGACTTACCCGAAACCCAGCTCAGTTGGCGGGCAACTAGCACATTATGTAAAGCCTGTTCCCTACTTCCCACCGTGATTCTATTGCTCTCCGCATCTATTTTAAGCACGTAAAGCGGCTCGTCCGAACTAAGCCCCAGACCCTGTCTCTGGCCTATCGTATAGAGGGCTAAACCCCCGTGTTTACCTAAAACCTTACCGTTTATGTCAACTATTTTCCCTGCTTTGAGGGGCACATGCCCGGCGATAAATGACCGGTAATCGTTATCTGGAATAAAGCAAACGTCCTGGCTGTCGTGATGCCCGCTGGCAGGTAAATCCAGCTCCCTTGCCATGCTCCTGACCCTTTCCTTGGTCAATTCGCCCAGCGGCAGGAGCAAATGTCGCAGTTGTTCCTGCCCTAAACTATACAGAAAGTAGGACTGGTCTTTGGTTATGTCAACCGCTTTCTTCAGTTTATAGCCCTCCTGGGTAGCCTCAACACAGGCGTAATGCCCCGTGGCTAAATACTCTACCCCTGTCTCCAGCGCCCTCTCCAGGACAATGTCGAACTTTATATATTGATTGCAGGCCACGCAGGGATTGGGTGTCCGCCCCCGACCATACTCCTGGCAGAAGTATTCGACGACCAGTTGCTTAAACTCCCTCTCCAGGTTTAGCTTATAAAGCGGTACATCCAGTAGCTTACAGGTGCGCTCCAAATCGGCCAGGTTATTAGACATAATGTCCGCTCCCAACCTCATATGGATGCCGCTGACCTCATAACCGGCCTGCTTCAGCAGTGCCGCCGCCACCGACGAGTCCACTCCCCCACTCATGGCTACGGCAACCCGCTTCCGTTTCATCCTCAGCCCCCCTCGGTAAGAAAAGCCCAAACGTCTTCACTGAACTGACGGCTGTTACTGAACATGGTATTGTGCCCGAATCCTTCATAGAGAACCAGACTGGCATTGGCTATCCCCTCTGCCGTCTCAGCAATGGGGTAGAAGTAGTCTTCGGCGCCGCCGATGACCAGGGTGGGCATTTTGATATCGGCCAACCGCCTCATGAAGTCGTGCTTGTCCTCGGCTTCGATTTCCACCAGCCCGTCCGAGGGGTCTTTGGGCGCGCCCATAGCGCCGAAAAGCCACATCAGGCACTTAAAAAGGTGCTTCTTAAAGCCTCTGGAATAGATACCGGTGGACAGCATAGCGTAGGCCGCCCGCCACTTGCGCTGGCGCGCCAGGTCAGCCATAAGCCTCTGTAATTCCGCGCCTCGTTCCGTCAGGCGATAGCCGGACAAAGCCAGTACCAGGCGGCGGACAAGCTCCGGATGGTCGATAGCGAAGTACTGCGCTATGGCCCCTCCCGTCGATACCCCCATTACATCAACAGGCGCGCCTATCTCCTCCCTTATCATAACGGCGTAGTCGTTGGACATATCACGCAGCGAATAGCCCTCAGGCAGTCCCGCCTTCCGGCTCACCATATAGACGGTGAAGTCCCGGGCCAGCTGCTTAAAATTGTTGCTCGTCATTCGCAGCATAAAGCCCGACGGCGGCTTGTGGTCGAAGTCCAGCCCCCCGAAGACAACCAGCTTACGGGAGCTGTTGCCCATACGCACGTACGGCAGTCCGTTCTGGGAATACCCCGTCTCTAGCTCGGTCTTTGCCATCGAGCACCTCTCGTATCGCTATAGAGAATCGTTAGTGGAACAATATGGTAGTTTTTAATCTCGGGAAAGCAGTCGGCTCACCCGCGGCCAGATAATCTCGGCTATTTTAGCTCTGGACTGGCTGGCGTCCACCACCAGCCATCGCTGCGGCTCGTCAGCCGCCAGCTTAAGGTAGCCCTCCCTTACCCTGCGGTGGAAGGCTATTGCTTCCTGCTCGAAGCGGTCCCGTTTATCCGTTCCCTTGCGGGCAAAACACACCTCAACCGGTGCATCCAGGAGCACGGTCAGGCCGGGTGTCAAGCCCTGGGTAGCCGAACGATTTACCGCCTTTACCATGGCTAAGTCCAGCCCCCGCCCGTAGCCCTGATAGACGGTAGTGGAATCGGCATAGCGGTCGCTGATAACCACCTTGCCGCTTTTCAAGGCAGGCTGGATGACCTCAGCTACCAGTTGGGCACGGGAGGCGTTAAACAGCATCAGCTCGGTCAGCGGTGATATATCGGTATCCTGCGCCCATTTCAGCCAGCGACTTATTCTCCGTCCGAAGGGGGTGCCGCCGGGCTCGTGGGTCAGCAGTACGGGGACAGCCATCTTGGATAGCTTTCGGTACATGGCTTTAGCCTGGACGCTCTTGCCACCCCCCTCCCCTCCCTCAAAGGTAATAAATAGGGACATTTAGTGCCTCTCCTTCGGGTCTTTATTTCCGCAGTTCGGCATACAGGGGGTCTATCTTAATAGCTTTTGAGTAAGAATCCTCCGCGGCATAAGTCTTCCCCATTAGTTCCAGGACTACCCCTTTGTTATACCAGGCATCGGCATTTTGCGGGTCCAGCTCGAGGGCTTTATTAAAAGCATCCAGCGCTTCCTCATACCTTTTAAGCATAGCCAGGGCGCTCCCCCGGTTATGACGAGCCGCCGCATCTTGCGGGTTTATCTCAACGGCCTTATCGAAAGCGTCCAGCGCCTCTTCATACCTTTCCAGCTCTTTAAGAAGCATCCCTTTGTTATACCAGGCAGCGGAATCTCGTGGGCTTATTTCAAGAGCGGCGTCATAGATATCCAGCGCTTCTTCATACCTGCCCAGTTGCTTAAGGACATCCCCTTTGTTACACCAGGCATTGGCATCTTGCGGATTTATCCCCGTGGCTTTAATAAAAGCTTCCAGTGCTTCTTCATACTTGCCCAGCTTGCTCAGAACGACTCCTTTGTTGTGCCAGGCTCCGTCAAATTGCGGGTCTATCTCAACAGCCTTGCTATAAGCATCCAGGGCTTCTTCATATTCGCCAAGCGTGGTCAAGGCAACACCCTTTTTATTCCACTCCTCGGCTGTCATCTTATCTTCCATTGGCTACCCCTCAACCCTTATAAATCCTCACCCTCCGGTTCGGGTCCTTGCCTGTGCTCTGCGAAGCCAGTTGGCTGCGCTGGGCGAGCAGGTGTTGAAGTCTCCGTATATAGGCGCTCTGCGGACTGAGTTCTACCACCCCCTGCCCATCCCTCACCCGTCCGACGGCTTCTTCAGCTTCACCGAGGGCAAGCTTAAGCCTGTTTTGCTTCTCGGCTCCGGCCTTGGGATAGACGGTATCCAGCAGTTGCCTGATTTGAGCCGGTGTGTTGCTCCTGAGGACGTAGATAGGCAGCTTTAAGGCTTCGGCGTCGCTGACCTTTTGCGGTTTGCGCCGATAGTAGGCTTTAGAGATGACAAACAGGTCGGCTTCCTTTAAGTTCCCCACGACCTCGGGGCTTAAACGCATATCCTTAGCTACCTGTTCTATTCGCCCCCGATTCACCCCGAAGAGGTAGAGCTTGGGCATAGCTTTGCTGGCGACTTGCGCTTTGATGGGAATAGGTCTTTCCCTGGCCGCTGGCTCCTCTTTTCGGCTTTTAACCTTCCCCGACTCGTCGAGCCAGCGCACCTCGGCAGCTATAGGCGTGCCCCGCAGCAGGACGTCAACCGCCTCACCGACATCGGGGTGAATAGCCACCTTGTCCCAATCCTGTATCTCAACCACGATATCGAAAGTGGGCGCTGACGTCCGCTCTAATATGGACTTCTGGGTGCCCCTGCGCTTGGCTTCTTCATCGCCCAGCGTCACCGACTGAATACCGCCGATGAGGTCGGCCAGGGTGGGGTTCATCATCAGGTTCTCCAGCGTATTGCCGTGAGCCGTGCCCACCAGTTGCACCCCCCGTTCGGCGATAGTCCGCGCCGCCCGGGCTTCAAGCTCGGTGCCGATTTCATCGATGACGATTACCTCGGGCATGTGGTTCTCCACGGCTTCAATCATCACCGCGTGCTGCATGGTGGGCGTGGTTACCTGCATCCGTCGCGCGTGTCCGATGGCGGGGTGGGGAATATCGCCGTCGCCGGCAATCTCGTTGGAGGTATCCACGATGATGACCCGCTTTTTCATGTCGTCGGCAAGCACGCGGGCTACCTCGCGCAGCATGGTGGTCTTGCCCACCCCCGGCCGCCCCAAAAGAAGGACGCCTTTGCCCGATTGAATAAGGTCTTCGATAACCTTTATCGTGCCGAAAACAGCCCGGCCCACGCGGCAGGTCAGCCCGATAATGCGCCCCTTGCGGTTGCGGATGGCTGAGATACGGTGCAGCGTGCGCTCGATGCCGGCGCGGTTATCATCGCCGAAGCTGCTCACCCGCGAGGCTACATAGTCGATGGCTTCTTCATCGACCTCTTTCGAGCCGAGGACTACCTCCCGCCTTAAGAAACGGGCTTGTGGGGTTCGCCCCAGGTCGAGGACTACCTCCAGAAGCTCACTGATGTCCTTCTGTCGGCGCAGCGACTGACGTATATGTGACGGTAGAATGTCAACCATCGCCTCCAGGTCGTCGGTGATTACCTTCTGCAAGATGCCTCCTTAAAGACTCACTTGCGTCCCGCCACAATTTCCAGAAAATACTGGTGGAATCTCAGGTCGTCGGTCAGTTCGGGATGAAAAGCCGAAACGAGCAGCTTGCCCTGACGGGCGGCGACAACGGTGCCGTCGGCTAACCGGGCTAGTATCTCTACCTTGCCGTTTACCCGCTCGATTAACGGAGCGCGGATAAAGACGGCGGGAAAGAGCTTTTCCCCCAGCACCGGTATGGAAAGCTCGGTCTCGAAGCTATCTACTTGTCGGCCGAAGGCGTTGCGCCTAACGATTATGTCCATCACCCCCAGAGGAGTTACATCCTGGTCGGAATTCTTAGTCGAAAGCAGTATCATGCCCGCGCAGGTGCCGAATACGGGCATTCCGTTCTGAGCGAGGCGTTTTATCTCCTCGGCCAGGTTAGAGCCAAGCATCAGCTTACTGATGGCGGTGCTCTCCCCGCCGGGAATAATAAGCCCGTCCAGGCCGTTAAGTTGCGGAGCCAGTCGGACGGGCAAAGCCTCTACCTTCAGTTGGCTTAATGCAGCTATGTGTTCAATAAAGGCTCCCTGCGAGGCAAGGACGCCAATTCTCATATTACCATCCTCGTTGTGCCAGCAGTTCTTCGGTGGGAATTTGCTTTATATCTAATCCGGGCATGGCTTCTCCCAGATTCTTGGAAACCTCGGCGATGATTTTGGGGTCCTGATAGTGGGTGGTAGCCTCGACGACGGCTTTGGCTCTGACCTCGGGGTCGCTGGACTTGAAGATGCCCGAGCCGACGAAAACGCCGTCGGCGCCCAGCTGCATCATCAGGGCGGCATCGGCCGGTGTCGCCACCCCACCGGCGGCAAAGTTGACCACGGGCAGCTTACCTAGCTTATGTACCTCGGCAACCAGCTCGAAGGGGGCTTGCAACTCCTTAGCCGCCGCCATCAGCTCGTCCTGAGGGGTGTTCACCAGCTTACGGATACCGTCCATTACCGCCCGCATATGCCTCACCGCCTCGACGATATTACCGCTGCCGGCCTCGCCCTTGGTGCGAATCATAGCCGCCCCCTCCCCGATTCTCCTTAATGCCTCCCCCAAATCGCGGCAACCGCAGACGAAGGGGACCTTAAAATCGTGCTTCCAGACGTGATGGCTTTCGTCAGCCGGGGTGAGCACCTCGGACTCGTCTATATAGTCAACGCCCAGGGCTTCGAGTGCCTGAGCCTCGACAAAGTGCCCGATACGGCACTTAGCCATCACCGGGATGGAGACCGCCTTCATAATAGCCTCGATGACGGTGGGGTCAGCCATACGGGCCACGCCTCCGGCAGCACGAATGTCGGCGGGCACTCTCTCCAGCGCCATAACGGCGCAGGCGCCCGCTTCCTGGGCAATACGGGCGTGCTCCGGGGTAACCACGTCCATAATCACCCCGCCTTTGAGCATCTGAGCCAGACCCGTCTTGACCTTCCAAGTTCCGGTTTCCATACCTTTATCCTTACTCTGGTTTTGACTCTTCATAGTCGTATTTTACTCTTGTTTGATTTTTTTATCAATCTAGAGCGGCCTCTTCCCCGGCACACCGGGGCGGCGGGGATATTGCTCGGGCGTCGGAGCTATTTTATCGATTACAATTAGGCAGCGCTCGTCGGCGAACTCTTCAATTTCAATCCTTTTTGTCTCTCGCAACCTACCCCCCAACGTAGAAATTGCTTTATCGGCACTACTAACCTCAGCGTCAACGCTCCCCTTCTTCTGGGCAATAAAGCTGCCGCCTACAGCACAAAAGGGTATTGTCAATTCCACCAGCGTCGGCAGCGGAGCCACCGCCCGCGAAAGCACAAGGTTAAAATGCTCCCGATACCGGGGCACATGGGCGACTTCTTCCGCCCGCCCGACTACTATTTCAACGTCGTTTAATCCCAGCTTCTGCGTGATGTTATGTAAAAAGGACACCTTCTTAGCCGTAGCCTCCAGCAAGACCAGCTTTATATCGGGGAAAGCAATCTTGAGCGGTATTCCGGGCATGCCCGCGCCCGTGCCGACATCAATAACGCTATTGCCTCTGGCTGGCTGCCAAGCCAGGCTCACGGTCAGGGAATCGAGGAAGTGCTTTAGCTGCACCTCTTCGTAGTCAGTGATAGCGGTCAGGTTTATCTGCCGGTTCCAGTCCACCAGTTCGTGATAATAGATATCGAACTGCTTGAGTTGTCCCGAGTTAAGTTCCAACCCCAGCTTCTTCGCACCAGCCTCAAGTTTTTCCATACACGAATTATACCACCAACAATCTTTTGCATTTCAGCACTCTTTATGCTATATTTTTTACATAGAGATTAATTAAATAGTTCCGCTAGGGGTGCTATAAAAGGCTGAGAGGCGGTTAGCGCCAACCCTTGGAACCTGATCTCGGTAATACGAGCGGAGGGAAGCAGCAATGAAAGAAGCCAAGGGTTTAGTTTAACCGCCAAAAACCCTTGGTTTTATTGTTTTTTGGGGAGGCAGCTATGACACAACTGGAACTGGCAAGAGAGGGCAAGATTTCTCCGCAGATGAGCCTGGTAGCCAAGAACGAAGGAGTGGAGGCGGAGGTCATTCGGCGGGGGGTGGCTGAGGGCACAATCGTCATTCCAGCCAATATCAACCATAAAAACCTCGTCCCCGGCGGCATCGGGCAGGGAATCAAGACCAAGGTCAACGCCAATATCGGCACTTCATCCGACTTCGGCGATATGGACACCGAGCTGGAAAAGCTCAAGGTGGCTGCCGACAGCGGCGCCGATACGGTTATGGACCTATCCACTGGAGGCGACATATCGGCTATTCGGCGCGCTATCATTGCCGCCAGCACCCTGCCCATAGGCACGGTGCCCGTCTATCAGGCCGGTATCGAAGCCATCACCCGCCACGGCGCTATCGTCAAGATGACCGTGGATGAGCTTTTCGCCGCCATCGAAGAGCACGCCCGCGACGGCGTCGACTTTATGACCGTGCACTGTGGTGTCACCCGCGCCGCCGTCGATAGGCTGCGGCAGCAAGGGAGAGTGGCTGACGTGGTCTCGCGGGGCGGAGCTTTCCTCATCGGCTGGATGCTCCACAATGACTGTGAAAACCCCCTCTACGAAAATTACGACCGCCTGCTGGCGATAGCTAAAGAGTTCGATGTTATCCTCAGTCTGGGTGACGGCATGCGCCCCGGCTGCCTGGCTGACGCCACCGACCAGGCTCAGGTCGAGGAACTGCTGGCTATCGGCGAACTGGTCAATCGGGCACGCCAGGCTGGCGTGCAGGCGATGGTCGAGGGCCCCGGGCATTTGCCCCTGAATCACATCGAAGCCAACGTCAAACTGGAAAAGGCTATCTGCCAGGGAGCGCCCTTCTACGTTTTGGGCCCCCTGGTTACCGACATCGCTGCCGGCTACGACCACATCACCGGGGCTATCGGCGGGGCTATCGCCGCCGCTGCTGGCGCCGATTTCCTCTGCTACGTAACCCCCGCCGAACATTTATCCCTGCCCGACCCCGAGGACGTCAGGCAGGGCGTTATCGCTTCGCGCATCGCCGCCCACGCCGCCGACATCGTTAAAGGAGTCTCAGGCGCTGCCGAACAGGATAAAAAGATGGCCATCGCCCGCAAGAAGCTGGACTGGGAAGAGCAAGCCCGACTTTCTTTAGACCCCGCGCTGGCTCGCCGCGTTCACGGCAAGCACACCTCCACCGGCTCGGCCTGCAGCATGTGCGGGCAGTTCTGCGCCATGGAGCTGGTGGAAAAGTATCTAAATATCCCGGCAATCAAGTGCTAGTTAGAGAGAGGAGTATTTAAGATGCCGCTATTTCACCCGACACGGGAAGGGGAAGTAACCAGGGCTATCGTCAGCAGCTTCCTCAAGCAGTTCGAAGAATACGTTGAAAGCGATGTCATCGTTGTCGGCGCCGGCCCTGCCGGGCTGGTAGCCGCCCGCGACCTGGCTAAGGCCGGGCTCAAGGTCGTGATTATAGAGCGCAATAACTATCTGGGCGGCGGCTTCTGGGTCGGCGGCTACTTTATGAATAAGTTTACCTTAAGGGCGCCCGCCCAGGAGTTTCTCGACGAGCTGAAGGTGCCCTACTCTCCGGCGAGCGAAGGCTTATATGTAGCCGATGCCCCCCACGCCTGCGCCAGCCTCATTGCCGCCGCCTGCGATGCCGGAGCCAAGATTTTTAGCCTGACCTTTGTCGAAGATATCGTCGTCCGTGAAGATAAGCGAATCGCCGGGGTGGTGGTCAACTGGAGCCCGATAAACCACCTCCCCAAAGAGGTCGCCGCCTTAGACCCCGTCCCCCTGGAGACAAAGGTGGTGATTGACGCCACCGGCCACGAGGCCGAGGTCATCAAGAAGCTGGTACAGCGGGACATGCTCAAGGTTAAAGGGGAAGGCGCTCTCTGGATTGAAAAATCGGAAGAAGCGGTCGTCGAGCGCACTGGCGAGGTCTATCCCGGATTGATTGTGGCCGGCATGGCGGTAGCCAGCGTTTACGGGCTGCCCCGCATGGGCCCCACCTTCGGCGGTATGCTCTTCTCCGGACGAAGAGCCGCCGAGGTCGCCCTGAAGATTGTGAAAGGGTCGCAAGATGGATAACACCAGCCAGAATCCTAACTTAAGCGAAGCCGCCATTAGCTTTCTGGCCACCCTTTCCCCCAAGGAAGGCGAAGCTGGCCAGCAGGCGATATACGGATTCGTGCGCTGGTACGGCGGGGAGCGCCCCTTCGCCGAACTCACCCCCCGCGAGGTGGCTGACTACGCCGCCCGGTTATCGTCGTTACACACCAGCTATCTGAGCAATCTTGAGACGGTACGAGCCTTTTTAGCCTATGCCCGGAAGCAGGGCTGGAATAAAGCCAATCTGGCAGCTCAGCTCAAGCCCAAGAAGACGAAGACCGGTCTGCTCTCCCCGTCGAGGCGGATGCAGACTACTTCTCTAACCAGGCAGGGCTACGACAAGCTTAAAGCCGAGCTGGCCGAGCTCAAAAGTCGGCGCCCCAAGATCATCGAAGATATGCGGCGGGCGGCGGCGGACAAGGACTTTCGTGAAAATGCGCCCTTGGACGCCGCTAAGGAGGAAAGAGGATATCTGGAAGGGCACATTATGGAGCTGGAAGCAATCCTGAAATCGGCGACTATCATTGATGAAAAACAACAAGCCGCCCCCAAGGTCAGCGTGGGGAATAGCATCGTCCTGCGCGACGAAACCTCCGGCGAGGAGCTACGCTATACCATCGTCAGCCCCCGCGAGGTTGACCCGACCCGGGGCAAGATCTCCAGCCATTCCCCCATAGGCAAAGCCGTTATCGGGCGCACCGAGGGCGATACTGTGGAGATAACGGCGCCGGCAGGCAAGCTGCGCTACCAACTGGTGCGGATTGAGCACTAGACTCCCGTCAAGATAAACCCCAGCCAAAGGGTAGCCATAAATCGGTTAATAGGGTATATTTAGTCCGGAGGGAAGATGGAGAGCCTGCCTAAGATGGGGCGGATTTTCGGGCTTAGCGTACGCCTGCACTATACCTGGGTGCTGGCTTTTGCCCTGATAACCGCCATCATGGTGACCCAGTTCCCCGAGGCACTTCCCTTATGGCAAAGGGTAATCCTGGGCTTGGTCACCAGTCTGCTTTTCCTCATATCGGTAAGCATCCGTTCATTTGCCATCAGCCTGGTAGCCATCAACAGAGGCATTCCTATAAAACGCCTCACCCTATTCGTCTTCGGCGGGGGGGCCGAGATAAGCAAAGAGGCTACTCGCCCCATTCTTGAGTTGCTGATAGCGGTGACGGGGCTCTTGTCCACCCTGTTGCTGTGCGGCATCTTTTACGGGATTTACGCCATATTGTTCAACACCGGCAGCGTGGTGGCTTACGTGCTCATCCAGTGGCTATCATATATCTTCTTAATGCTCTTTCTATTCCACTTAATTCCCGGTTTTCCCCTGGATGCCGGCATACTCCTGCGGGCGCTGTTCTGGAAAGTCACCGGTGATTATGACCGTTCCACCCGCATCGCCAGCCTGATCGGCTGGACTATCGGCTTACTCACTATCGCTGGCGGAATTCTACTGCTGATTACGGAACAGCAATGGTTCAACGGGCTGACGTTAGTGGGTATCGGGTGGGTCCTGCAGTCCGCCGCCGCTCGTAGCCGCCGTCGTGCCATCCAGCGTGAAGCCCTGCAACCGGTCAAGACCGAGGATATAATGACCCGGGAGTACCCCCTCATCAGCACACAGTCCACCGTCAGCCAGCTTATCCACGACCATATCCTAGCAACCGGCCAGCGCTATTGCCTCATCGTCAACGGCGATAAACTAGAGGGCATAGTGACGATAGAAAATGTAAAACGGGTGTCGAAAAAGCATCGGGGCTCTCATCTAGACAAAATCATGACCCCCATCAGCGAGCTTAAGCTCGCCCACCCCCAACAATCGGCTGCCAGCGTGCTCGGTCAAATGGATGAGCAGTGGGTCGACCACATGCCGGTCGTAGAAAACGATAAAATAGTCGGTATCGTATCGCGGGAAAGCCTGGTGCACCTGGCACAGACTCGAAAAGAGCTGGGAGTGTAAGCGGCGACATCCCTACGCCGGAAAATCGATAAGCAGCTCGTCAATGATTTGCCTCTCCCTGGGTTCCCTGGCATAGACTCTCCACTCCGCCCGGAACCAGCGGAAAGGGCTTTCCGCCTGCGACATTACCTGCAACCTAACGTCACGCGGGTCGTCGGTCAGCCACGAAACATGCCTGATACTGGTCAAGGGCGTGCCGGTGACTATCTCGACTTCGTAACGGTCGCGCTCAACCCCTTCGGGCAACAACCCCTGCCGATAAATCTCCCAGTCCACCTTGACACGGTTCCTGGGAGCGGCTCTGGTCAATATGTAGAGCCGACAATCCCGGGCGTCGGAAGGGGAAAACCAGAATACATTGTCAACGCCCGTAAAAAAGAGAAAGGGACTCACCTGGCTAACCCGGTAGTTACTGCGCAGACTCCCGTCCGGGCACTCCCCCACCACATCCTGCCACTCCCGCCACCAGAAATAGGACTCGTTCATATGCTCCAATCGTCCGCTATTTACCAGAACGCCGCCCAGGATATCTTCCCAGTAATCCGTTCCCAACATCCAGTTAGCCTTATGCTCAAAAGTGCCGCTGCGGACAAAGACCGAACACTCTATAGTGCCGCCAAAGACATAGTCGAGTATTTGCTCCGCTATGAAACTAGCCACCACTTCCGATTCGCTAAAATCGCTGTGACCATGTTCCCCGTAGTGGACCACGTCAGCCGCATCAGAATACTGGGCTGAAATCGGTATCGTGCTATCGTCCATATTTCTGGGCCAGGCGTCGACTCCACCGAAATCGAACTGGGCGCTGGAAGGCGCGACCTCACTGGAGATAAAAGCCAGCCAGTGTTTATTGCTGGCGACCCAGCTCCCGTCCCCGGAGC
>Ga0307435_1001008_pt1 | contig 12082 bp, 11 predicted proteins | sample SalMarWE160470MG_FD_202164 | JGI IMG/M metagenome (GOLD analysis project Ga0307435, IMG submission 202164) | Salt marsh sediment microbial communities from the Plum Island Ecosystem LTER, Massachusetts, United States - WE1604-70 | ecosystem: Environmental > Aquatic > Marine > Intertidal zone >... | reverse complement strand
TTTTTTGGCCACTGCCGCTAAAGTCGCACCCGATGATATTCCGCCGAATATTCCTTCTTCCCTGGCAGCTTTTTTAGCGTATTCAAACGCTTCATCTTTTGATATCAGGATAACACCATCAAGAAGTTTTTTGTCGAGGTTTTCGGGAATAAATCCTGCTCCTATTCCCTGAATGGGGTGGGGGCCGGGCTGCCCGCCGCTAATAACAGGTGACAATTCGGGCTCAACTGCAAAAACTTTCAGCTTCGGGAACGACTTCTTTAGTGTTTTTGCTACTCCTGTTATATGACCACCTGTCCCTACACCGGTAATAAGAAAATCTATTCCCCCGGGAAAATCATTTAATATTTCGTTCGCAGTAACTGTCCTGTGAATTTCAATGTTAGCTTTATTATCAAACTGTGAGGGTATCCACACTTTTGGATTTTCTGATGCAATCTGTTGCGCTTTTTCAATAGCGCCCTTCATACCTTTATCTCTGGGAGTGAGTTCAAATTCAGCTCCATAGGCAGCCATTATATTTCTTCTCTCGACTGACATTGATTCGGGCATAACCAGGATCAATTTATATTTTTTCACCGCTGCCACCATTGCCAGTCCGATTCCCGTATTTCCCGAAGTAGGTTCAACAATAACGGACTCTCTGGTAAGTATTCCTTTCTTTTCAGCATCTTCAACCATAGCCAGGGCTATGCGGTCTTTGATACTTCCACCGGGATTTGCACGTTCAAGTTTTAACCAGACCTCATAATTACCTTTATAAAGGTTATTTATTTTTACATGGGGAGTATTGCCTATTGTCTCAAGGATATTATTGGCTTTCATAGTGAACAGGGTTTAGGTATTATAATATAACAAAATATCAGCATGATTGTTTTTCCGGGCACATAATAATAATTCATCCGCTTTATCAGATGACAAAATCGTTAGTATCCGGACGTTTCTTATTATCCCTGACAATAGTCTTGCTTTCATGATAGACAACTGACCAGGAAGGAACACTTTTTGTCAGCCACACATTACCGCCGATTATCGTATCATGGCCTACGACTGTTTCACCTCCCAGTATTGTGCTGCCTGAATATATAATAACATTGTCTTCTATTGTAGGATGTCGTTTTATCCCTTTCATGCTTTTTTTAACATACATTGCTCCCAGGGTTACACCCTGGTAAATTTTAACATTATTGCCAATAGTGGCGGTTTCGCCTATAACCACACCCGTACCATGGTCAATAAAAAAATTCTCTCCTATCTGTGCCCCGGGATGTATGTCGATACCCGTTTTACTATGTGCGTGTTCGGATATTATTCTGGGAATGAAGGGAATCTTAAGATTATAAAGCGCATGTGAAAGCCGGTAAATGGAGATACTGTAAAATCCCGGATAATATAATATAACACTTTCAACAGACCGGGCAGCGGGGTCTGAATTCAGAAAGGTCCGGGCATCCTTAATAAGGCTTTCATATATGGAAGGCAGTCCTTTAAAAAATTTCTCAGTAATGGTGCTTACAGTCCCTTCAAGTATTTTTTCCATGGGAGTCAGGATATCTCTTAAATCCAGTTGCAGTTGAGACATATTCAGGTTTATTTGGGGAAGGGTGCATTTCCTTTCCCTTTTGACAGGGAAGAGGAAACTTATCATATTATCGGCAAATGCATGGGCTTTGGCCATTGAAGGCACTTCTTTGCTGAAGTTATTATACTGGTCAAAAAGATAGTCCGGAAATTTATTAAGAGAGACCATGTTAATTTGTATTATTAATATTTAAAGATATTATATTTTTAAGCAAACCTGTGAGTTAATGAGCAGGCAGTCATCAGTTATTGTTTGTCTGAAGTTTTTCCAGTTTGTTATAGGATGTTATCAGTCCTTTAATTAAAGCAGAGCTGAATCCCTGGTGTTCCATTTCATTTAGTCCCGATATTGTAATTCCCTGGGGGGTTGTTACTTTATCAATTTCCTTCTCGGGGTGGTTGCCGCTTTCAAGTATAAGTTTGGCAGCTCCTTTCAGGGTCTGTGCAGTAATAAGCTGTGATACTTCAGCACTGAATCCGATTTCAATACCACCCTGGCTTGCGGCGCGCATATATCTTAAGGCATAGGCTATACCGCATGCACCGAGGACAGTGGCTGCCGCCATCAGTTCTTCGCTTATGACAATAGTCTTTCCGAGACTTTCAAAAAGAGATATAATTGACTTTGCAGCTTTTTTATCTGCATTTTTATATGATATGCAGGTCATTGATTCTCTGATCTCGATAGCAGTATTGGGCATTAACCGGAATACAGGCAGGGATCCCAGTCTTTTTTCGACCTCGCTGATGGGCAATCCGGAGACAGTATAGGCCAGTATATGTTTATCCTTATTAACTGTGCCAGCTATTTCATCAAGGAGCACATTTACCTGTTGCGGCTTTACGGCAATGATTATAAGTTCCGATTCAATTACTGCCAGCTTATTATTACTTGTAACCTGGAAACCGGATTCACTCAGATAATCTCTCCTCCTCTCCCTGATTTCTGAGACGATAATATTTTCTTTTTTGTAGTCACCGGTTTCCAGCAAACCTTTGGTTATTGAAAAGCCAAGGTTCCCCCCTCCGACAATTGCAATTTTTTTGAATTTCATGACAAAGTATTTATATATTCAGAATAAATCATTCTCTTATAGCTTTAATTCCCGGCAGTTCTTTACCTTCCATATATTCAAGCATCGCCCCTCCGCCGGTGGATACATAGCTTACCTTATCGCCTAGTTTATTCTTATTTATGGCAGCAACGGAGTCACCTCCGCCAATAAGGCTGTAAGCCCCTTTAGAGGTAGCGTCTGCAATTGCTTTTGCTATTGCTGAAGTGCCCCTGGCAAATTTATCAATCTCAAAAACTCCCATTGGCCCGTTCCATAAGATTGTCCTGGAGCTACTTATAAGTCCGGTGTACTTCTTGATTGTCTCCTCTCCAATATCGAGGCCCATCAAGCCTTCAGGAGTCTCATCTGTTTTTGAATACGATGTTTTCGCATCTGCATCGATTTTATCAGCATTAACAGCATCAACAGGCAGGTAAACGCTGACATTATGTGACTTTGCTTTTTCAAGCACGCTTAACGCCAGGTCGAGCTTATCTTCTTCGCAAAGGGAATTCCCGATTTTACCTCCCTGTGCTTTTATAAATGTATATGTCATTCCCCCTCCTATGAGCAGGTTATCAATCCTGGGCAACAGGTTTTCTATAACCAGGATTTTGTCCGATACCTTGGCCCCTCCCATTATTGCTGTAAACGGTTTCTCAGCTTCATTTATGACCTTATCCATACTTTTAAGTTCACTATTTATAAGATAGCCGAACATTTTATGCTCTCCAGTGAAACAGTTGGCAATAATTGTTGTTGAGGCATGGGCACGGTGTGCAGTACCAAAGGCATCGTTTACATATACATCCATCCCTTTGGCAAGTTGTTCTGTAAAGCTCTTATCTCCTTTTGTCTCGCCGGCATGGAAGCGCAGATTTTCGAGCAGGAGGACCTCACCCGGTTTCAGGTCTTTTTTTAACTGAAGTGTTTTATCACCTATACAGTCGTCTGCAAATTTGATCCTGGTACCTGGCAAATGCTCCTGTAGCTTGGAGATTACATGTTTGAGAGAAAATTTATCATCAGGACCTTCTTTTGGCCTTCCAAGATGTGACATTAGAACAGCCGAACCCCCGTCATTTAGGATTTTTCTTATCGTTGGCAGTGCTCCCCTTATTCTTGTATCGTCTGTTACTTTCAAAGTTGTCTTATCAAGGGGGACATTAAAATCGACCCTTACTATTGCTTTTTTACCTGCAAAGTTATAATTATCAATTGTCTGCATGTTGATTTAGTTTGTAGATTAATAATTCGACAAATTTAAAAAACTATAATGAACTCAGAAAAGATTGTGTCAAATAATTGTGTTTGGCAGGTCATTCATTATGTCATTTTGACATGCGGGAAATAAAAATCAGATTTGGTAAGAAATTTGTTTATATGAAATGACTAATTTAACAGTACAATAATAAAATAAAAAGAAATGTTTGGTTATGCTTATATGATAAATCCCGGTTATTTAATGATCTTTATAGTATTTCTGATAATAAGTTCACTTATAGGCAGTCAGTTAAAGTCAAGATTCAGAAGATACTCAAAGCTTCCTATTAATTATGGAATGACTGGCAGAGAGGTTGCTGAGAAGATGCTTCATGAAAGCGGTATACATGACGTAAGTGTGACTTCTGTCCAGGGACAGCTGACAGATCATTATAATCCGGCAACAAAGACAGTTAATCTAAGTGCGGATGTTTATCATGGCAGCAGCGTTGCTTCGGCTGCAATAGCGGCCCATGAATGCGGACATGCGGTGCAGCATGCAAGATCCTATGCATTTTTGCAGTTCCGGACAGCTTTGGTGCCCCTGCAAAACATCAGTGCAAAGATTATGAACATCATTTTTGCAGTGATGTTTATTGGATTCTTATTCCTGCCGGGAGTAATATCTTTCGAATCGGCACTCTATATTATTATTGCCTGCTATGCTATATTTTCATTATTTGCGCTGGTTACTTTACCGGTAGAGATTGATGCAAGCAAGAGGGCCCTGGCCTGGCTCAACCGCAGTGGAATAACAAATTATGAAACACATGATAAGGCAAAGGACGCTTTAAAATGGGCCAGCTATACTTACCTGGTTGCTGCAATATCCTCACTTGCAATGCTGTTTTATTTTATTATGCTGCTGGGTGGAAGGAGAAACTGATTATCAATAAATATCATTAAAGATTCGTGATCAAACAGGTATTGTGAAATAAAAAGTGCTGCCTTTGCCGGCTTCACTTTCAACAAATATTTCCCCTTTATTAATTTCTATTAATTCCTTGCACAGGATAAGTCCTAGTCCGGAACCTTTTGTTTCACTGTCTTTTGTTGTGATAATAGTATCAATTTTAAAAAGCTTTGGCATATCTTCCTGCTTAATCCCGATGCCTGTATCTTTTATGCCCACTTTTATGAATTCATTTTCCTCATCAATGTTAATAATTATCATTCCCTTTGAAGGAGTGAATTTTATAGCGTTTGTAATAAGGTTGCGAATAATGGTTTTTATCATATTTTTATCGGCATACACCTCACGATCTGTTTTTTCATCTATTAATATTTTGATATTTTTTTTGTTAGCCATTTCATTTAATAATGAGGCATTATCTTTAATAATGTCCAGGATAAGGAATTTTTCGGGATTTGCTTCAAGCTTGCCGGTCTGAATTTTGGCCCATTCCAGTAGATTTTCAAGCAGCTCAAAGGTTTTTATTGATGATTGCCGTATATAATCAACATATTCAGCAATATTTTCATAATCTTTATTTTGCATTTCCGATAATATCAACTCTGATAGCCCCTGAATATTATGAAAAGGATTTCGCAGATCATGAGCAATAAGGGAAAAAAATTTGTCTTTGGTTGCATTTAGCTGGGATAATGCCAATGCCTGCTTACTGACTTCAATTTCAGCTTTTTCTCTTTTTTTTATGTGTATTATAAGACTGCAAAGAGTAATAAAAAGTAATACTATTGCAACAGAGTAACCGGCAACCAGTGCAACAACAATTTCTTTTGCTCTTTTTTCAGTTTTTTTCCTGAATGTTTCCAGTTTCTCTTCAAGCCTGGTCTCCATACCTGAGGCAACATCCCTGATTTTAAAGTATGTTAGCGTAGCCCGTGTGTACAATTTCTTTTTTTTCGGAAGGGATTTATTCTCTGCAGAAGTGGCCATTGTCGTATCAAGGATACTTATATCCTGTCTTACCAGTAAATTGAGTGAATCAATATTATTTTTTAAAATATAGTTTTCATATTTTAACTTATATATAGCATCAAGGTTTTTAAAGAGTGATTTTTTATAATCATTATAAAGATTATAGTGGAAGCTGTCCCTGGTCTGGATAAAGTCGCGCTGTGCAATGTTTGCAGATCTCAGCTTTAATCTTATTTCTTCCACTGTCTCAATATTGTCTTTAATTAAGTTTGAAGTGACCTTAATTACGAAAATTGCAGTTAAGATAAAAATGATTATGGCTATCATAAAATATATAAGGGCTCTTCCTTTCATAGGCATTTCCAGGTAACCTTATCAATCCGCGTATAACTTATTATTATGCTGTTGCTATTCAGACTCATTTTATAAAAAAAGTAACCGGTGAGTTCATTATTCTGAATATGTAATTATATTTTATTAGTTATGCTAAGTTACGATTAATAATTAGCAGGATATTAAAATGAAATTAAAAAAGTATTAAAATTAACTGAATATCATAACTTAAGCAACTAACAGTCAGAATTTATGCAGCGTTCCTGAAATATTCATGAAATTCAGAAAAAGTGAAATTCCTGAATTTATACGTACCGTTGAATATCCTGTATACTGCAGGATATTTAAAAGATGTAGGGATAGTTATATATTCATATAACTCATTTATTTTAAAATTAACCTGGCCATCATTATAGTTTTTGATACATATGCATTTCATGAACTAATCTGTATTTTTAAATTCGTAATTTATTTTAAGCCCCGGGACTTATGCAATTAAGTCTTCAGATAGTATAATTATGCCGGTTACATATAAAACAATATTTGGGGTGTTTTGTTAGAATTGATTCTTCTTTATGAACAGCCTTATCAGCCGGAAAATCCTTTCTGCTGTATTTTGAATTAATATATCCGCTTTTTTAAGCGCATATTCAATATCTGCAGGATTGTCAGTAATGGGAAAAATACTGTCGAATCCCATTTCATACAGTTCATCTGCTTTTTCGCCCAGAGATCCGGTTATTGCTATTACTGGTTTATTATACTTCGCGGCAATCCGGGCAACACCGGATGGTGTTTTGCCGAATTGTGTCTGGTAGTCGATTCTTCCTTCACCCGTTATAACGATATCGGCTTTACTGACTTCTTTTTCAAGGTTAACTATATTTTTAATTATGTCGAATCCCGGTTTTAATTCGGCTTTAAGGAAAACCATCAGTCCGGCTGCCAGTCCGCCTGCTGCACCGGCACCCTTTATATTTTGAATATCAATATTTAAAATCCCGCTTATCTTATCTGCAAAATGCCGCATATTATCATCGAGTTTTTTTACCATGGCAGTGTCAGCTCCTTTCTGGGGGCTGTATATAGCTGCCGCACCCCTGGGGCCGCAGAAGGGATTATCGACATCGCAGGCAACCAGTATTTCACATTTGTTTATTCGTTTATCCAGTTCTCTAACGTCGATTTCAGATATTTTATTAAGGGCGCCGCCGCCATGCCCTGTTTCTTTACCCTGTACATCAAGGAACCTGACGCCCAGGGCTTGGGCCATCCCAGTGCCAGCGTCATTGGTGGCACTTCCGCCGACGCCAATCACCAGTCTTTCACATCCCATATCCAAAGCATGGCTTATAAGTTCTCCTGTGCCGTATGTTGATGTTATCCAAGGATTACGTTCGTTTTCTTTCAGCAGCTCTATTCCCGATGCTGCGGCCATCTCGATTACTGCTGTTTTTTTGTCTCCAAGTATCCCGAAAAAGGATTTTATCCTGCGCATAAGGGGATCATGTACTTCGACTGTGATAATTTCCCCGCCCGTGGCTCCGACAAGGGCTTCAACGGTGCCCTCTCCGCCATCTGCCATAGGCAATATCGTGATACAGGCTTCCGGCATTATCCTTCGTATGCCTGTTTCAATGTTTTGAGCCACCTCCGGGGCGCTTAGACAATCTTTAAAAGAATCGGGGGCTATTAATATGTTCATTAGGCCAAATAATTTTCCGGCAATAGTGATAAATGAATTAGCCAATTTATCTATATTTAGCCAAATTATAAAAAAATGGCTGATCAAAGATTTAAATGGGATGCAAAGCTGTACCAGGAAAATTCTGCTTTTCAGTATGAACTTGCCTTAATGGCCATAAAGAGGCTGAAGCCGCGGAAAAGAGAGAGGATACTTGATATTGGCTGTGGCAATGCTGTAGTTACCATGGAGCTGGCAAAGCATGTGAGAGAAGGTGAAATTGTTGCTATTGAAATATCAGATGATATGTATAAACAGGCTATAGAAAATATAAAAGGAAGAAATATCAGCAATATCAGTGTTGTTAATAAAAATGCATTTGACATTGACTATCGGGGTGAATACGATGCCGTTTTTTCCAACTCGGCAATACACTGGATTTATAACCTTGAAAAAATGTATGGCAAAATTTATGAAGCATTGAAAAACAAAGGCAGGATAATGGTACAGACAGCTTCAAACGAAAGGAATGCGTTGGTTGATGCCCTGGACAGGTTAATATTGCTGCCGGAATTTAAGAAATATTTGAAGGACTTTATATATCCATGGAGGTTTCTCTCAAGAACTGAAACAATAAAGATACTCAGGGATAATAATTTTAAGAGCATCAATGTTGAGCCATATACTTTTAAAGTGGAATTCAGCAATCTTAAAAAATTAACCGGTTTCTTCAAGTCGGCAGCTCTTATACCGCTTTTATCGGTAATCCCGGAAGAGTGGCACGGACTGCTGATCAGTAAGTTTCTGAACCTGTATTTCGATATTAATAAATCGCAGCAGCTGACAGTTGAGATGCACAGGCTGTTTATAGGGGCGGAAAAATAAAACATCTGCCTGTGATAAAGTTTCAGCGAATAAATCAGGCAATCAGGGAAACAAGTATTATGAAATATTTGCAAAACTTTATACTTTTGCATCACATTTTGCCCCGTGGTGTAATTGGCAACACGTCTGACTCTGGATCAGAAAAGTCTAGGTTCGAGTCCTAGCGGGGCAGCTTTTTATTAAGATACAATAATCAATGATATTCGTTACCGGTGGCACAGGATTAATAGGCTCCCACCTACTTTATCAGCTGGCAAGTAAAGGAAGCCAGGTAAGGGCACTGAGAAGAAAAACAAGCAACGTAAATATATTGAATAAAATTTTCGGGTATTATTCAGATGATCCCGGCAAGCTCCTCAGCCAAATAAGCTGGTATGAATCAGATATCCTGGATAAAGAATCACTGATAAAAGCATTTGACGGAATAGAACAGGTTTACCACTGCGCGGCGCTCGTGTCATTCGATCCTGCTGATGACCGGTATATCGTCGAATCAAATGTGCGGTGTACAAGAAATATTGTTGAGCTATGCATGGAAAAAGGGATAAGCAAGCTTTGTCATCTCAGCTCTGTTGCCGCTTTGGGACGTAATCCGGATGCCCGTGAGGTACATATTGATGAAGAAACACCATGGGAGGATTCGGGAGATTTGTCTGCCTATTCAAGGAGCAAGTATCTTTCAGAGCAGGAGGTATGGAAGGGTATTGAGCAGGGACTGAACGCTGTGATAGTAAATCCTTCAATAGTATTCGGACCGGGAGACTGGAGCAGAAGTAGTCCGAAGATGTTTTATACAATATGGAAAGGACTGAGATTTTACACTGCAGGTTCCAATTCGTTTGTTGATGTCAGGGATGTATGCAGGGCCATGATTGGTCTTATGGAAAGCAATATTTCCGGGGAGCGCTTTATACTGACTTCTGAGAACCTGCCATTCCGTAATGTTTTTAACCTTATTGCAGACAATCTGAATAAAAAAAGGCCTTCGCTAAGAGTCACCAGACTTATGGGAGAGATGGCATGGCGCCTGAATATGATTTATAGCATAATCACAGGAAAGCCGCCGTTAATAACAAAAGAGACTGCCAGGTCGGGACAAAAAAGAATATTCTTTTCCAGTGAAAAAATCAGGAAACAGCTGGATTTCGAATTTATCCCCGTGGAACAATCTGTTAAAGATACATGCAGGTTATTAATGAAAGAATACAGCTGAAATTGAGCAATTTACTCAGGAATACGGTTATCTAATTGCTCCTGTCATAATTGGCATGATTCTTCTCCTGTATCTTGCGTGTCAAACTGGTCACAGCGTTCCTTGGCAGAAAACGTATAAGGTTGGCGGTAAGATAATTTATAAAACGGTGTATAGCCACAACCTTCCCTCTGTTCATAGCCCTGTATCCATACTCAGCAACGGCCGCAGGGGTGGTATAAACCCAGCTTTTGTCGGCATAATCGGGCATACCTGCATTTATTGTCTCCTGGAATCCGGTTTTTGTAGCACCCGGACATAATACTGTTACGGTTATTCCTGAGTCCTTTACCTCATTGGCAATGGCTTCTGAAAAGTGGAGTATATAAGCCTTTGAAGCAAAGTATACCGACATAAGCGGACTGGGCTGGAAAGCCGCCATAGAGGCCACATTCATAATTTTCCCTTTTTTCCTTTCAAGCATCTCCTTTAAAAAAAGTTTTGTCATGTGGGTAAGTGTTATTATGTGCAACTTCAGCATCTTCAGTTCAGTATCCCAGTCAGTCTCATTAAACTCACCGTAATGTCCGAATCCTGCATTGTTTACCAGAACATCAATGTCTATTTTCTCATTTTGCAATTCTTCAAAAATATCCTTTGCAGCATCCGGTAAGGTTAAATCTTTAATAATGGTTTTAATATTTATATCGGGATTAATATTAAGCAGATCCTTTGTTACTTCAGGTAAATCACTTTTCTGATCTATCAGTACAAGATCATAGGAGTCCCTGGCCATAAGCTTTGCCAGCTCAAGTCCTATTCCCCCGGCAGCACCTGTAATTAAAGCAGTATCTCTCATAAAACTCTGTTTTATTATTGCTAAAATAATACTTGCCGGCTAAAGATAAAGCTTTTGACTACTTATTATTTAAAACTGAAAAAATACTTTCGGCAAGAATTTCATTATTTAATATATTTGAGTTGCAATGATAGAAAAATCTGAAATAAAAGCCAAACCGTTCCTAAAATGGGTTGGGGGCAAAGGACAGCTTGTGGGCAGGTTTGCTGATATCTATCCTGTTGAACTTATCAGTGGACGGATTAAATGCTATTACGAACCATTTCTGGGAGGAGGAGCAGTTTTTTTTGATATCACATCAAATTATAAAATAAAATCAGCCAGGCTTTATGATATAAATGATGAACTTATACTAACATATAAGGTTGTTCAAAGAGATACTGATAAATTACTGGAATTTTTGTGCAGGTACAGGAAATCTTATCTGGATTTGCCATTTGACAGGCGGAAGGAATATTTTTATGAAATACGCACAAATTATAATATGCAGAGATTTAATATTGATTATAAAAAATATTCTGAAAACTGGATAATACGTGCTGCTCAAGTGATTTTTCTGAATAAGACCTGTTACAACGGGCTCTTTCGTGTTAATTCAAAGGGGGCATTTAATTCTCCTGCCGGTGATTATAAAAATCCTCGGATATTCAGTAAGGAAAACCTTTTAAATGCTTCAAAACTTCTTTCCTCTGCAGAAATAATAAAAGCTGATTTTAAAGATTTCAAACCTCCGAATGTTGAAGGATCTTTTATATATTTAGATCCGCCCTATCGTCCCATAAGCCATACAGCATATTTTACATCCTATGCAAAAAATGAATTTACTGATATGGATCAGTATGTGCTGGCTGATCTTTACAAAGAGCTGGATAAAAAAGGGGCAAAGCTGATGCTAAGTAATTCCGATCCCAAGAATATTGACCCTGATGATAATTTTTTTGATAAACTTTATAAAGACTATTATGTTCAGCGTATACAGGCAAAACGTATGATAAATTCAGTCGTTGCGGGACGTGGTGAAATTAACGAGCTTATTGTAACAAATTATTAGATTGCAGATGAAGAAATTTACAAACAGGGAGATTGCAGACTATTATGATCAGACCGTTACGCATTACCGTACATTCTGGGCACTGGATCAAAGTCTTGCCATTCATTACGGTATATGGCAGCCGGGGATAGGGAATTTCAGGCAATCGCTGGAGAATACAAACAGGATTCTTGCTGAAACGGCAGGGATTAAGCAATCTGATTACATACTGGATGCCGGATGCGGTGTGGGAGGCTCTGCTATTTACCTTGCAAAGCAGTACGGGTGTCACGTTAAGGGAATAACATTAAGTGAAAA
>Ga0307435_1000999_pt1 | contig 12149 bp, 13 predicted proteins | sample SalMarWE160470MG_FD_202164 | JGI IMG/M metagenome (GOLD analysis project Ga0307435, IMG submission 202164) | Salt marsh sediment microbial communities from the Plum Island Ecosystem LTER, Massachusetts, United States - WE1604-70 | ecosystem: Environmental > Aquatic > Marine > Intertidal zone >... | reverse complement strand
TGCTGCTTGACCTTTTGTTCCAAAGCCTCTTGTGGCTTTGCTTGCCAGCCACCAGCGTCAACCACAGTCAATTCCTGCCCTTGCCAGGAAACAAAAGCAAAAACACGGTCCCTGGTAGTTCCTGGCAAATCAGCAACCACAGCTATCCTTCTGCCCGCCAGGCGGTTAAGCAAGGTGGACTTGCCCACGTTGGCTCTGCCTACAATGGCTACAATAGGCCTGGTCATTTGACTGATACCGTCGGATTTGACAGCAGCTTCGCCAGTAATGCCTTCTGCAGATGAAGCCTGTTTTCGGCCTGGTCGAATACCACTGACCGGGGGTCGTCTAGCAGCCCGACAGAAAGTTCCTCTCCATGGTGAGCCGGCAAGGGATGCATCAACAAAACATCTCCTTTAGCCAAATCTAATAATTTATTATCCACCTGGTAGTCTGAAAAAGCGCGACGGCGTTTCTCCACTTCAGCCTCCTGTCCCATGCTAGCCCACACATCAGTATATACTATATCAGCGCCTTTGGCTGCTTCATAAGGGTCACTGGTTAGCTTAACCTGGCTGCCACTAAGAGCAGCGAATTCCTTTCCTTGATTCAGTACCTCTTCCTTAACCTCGTAGCCTGGTGGAGAGGCGAAGTGGAAATTCATGCCCACCAGGCAAGAAGAGAGAAGCAAGCTATTAGCCACGTTATTGCCATCGCCAATGAATGCTAGAGTCAAGCCAGGAAGCCTCCCTTTCTTTTCATAGATAGTGAGAAGGTCAGAAAGAGCCTGGCAGGGGTGTTCCAGGTTGGAAAGGGCATTAATTACAGGCACAGAAGCATTGTCAGCGAGAATTTGCACAGTCTCCTGGGAAAATGTACGAGCGGCAATGCCGTCGACATAGCGGCTGAGCACTCGAGCTATGTCAGCTGCTGGCTCTCGCTTGCCCATGCCTACCTCTTCCGGAGACAGATAGATAGCGTGTCCACCTAGCTGATACATAGCTATTTCAAAGCTGACTCGGGTTCGCAAAGAAGGCTTTACAAAGAGGAAAGCTAGGGTCCTTCCGGAAAGGAGAGGCGGTGCCTCTTCTTGTTTCATACGCCGGGCTTGCTCTATAAGGTATTCGATTTCCTTGCGGTCAAGGTCGGCTATCGAGAGCAAATCTTTTTTCATCTTTCGTCTCTCTTGATACTACTTTAGCGTATCACGTTTGTCAATTAGTAGGATTATTATGATGATTTTGCCTGAGATTGTTTTGAGTTTTGGTAGTCTATTCTAAGGTACTCCAATGAGATTACGGCAGGAGGCATTCCGCATGACTTATATTACCACTACCTGTATTATACTGTTATAGAGGTAGGAGCCGTGAGTAAGGTACATGACCTCATAAATTACGAAAGGAAGAAGCGGGGTATATCAACAGTATACTGGAGTAGGGAGATGGCTCGACTAGCTCAGTCCCAAGCAAACTACTGTGCCAAGGTAGGCCATGTTGTTCACTCTAATAGGTATGCATTTCGGGGAGGTGAAAACCTTGCCGAGGGTGGAAGTAAATTTAGCCCTAGAGCCATAGTAAACTGTTGGTTAGGCAGTAAGGCTGGACACAGGGAGTATCTCCTAAGTCCCCGCGTACGAAAGGCTGGTGTGGGCATAGCCAAGTCTGGGGGGAAAACATACGTGGCTTGGGCTTTCAGTGACCAACCTCCATCTTACCCCGATTGTCCTTACTTCAAAAGGAAAAAACCTTCCAATATGCCTAAACATTATCAGAGGCAATCCCATTATAGGAAGCATTATCCCCTACGGATCTTTGTGACTGTACTTGCTATTATATTCAGTATACTCGCTCTTGGCGCTTTTATAGCTTTCTTATCACCAACCATGTTCATTAAACTTTTGCTCTACCTTCCGCCTAACATTCAAGACGCCATATTCCTCGATCTTATCCTGAGAGGCGGAACTGGATTGTGGGCTTTCATAATCGTATCAGCTATTTTATGGTATGTCAGGGGCAAAATATGGAGATAAAGGTAAAATGCTATTCAGGCTATGTCTATGCCGAAGAACCACGGTCTTTTGTCTGGCAAGAAAAGGAACTTAGAATAAAGTCAATAGAAAAAGCCTGGCAGGAACCAGGCAAAAGACTATTCAGAGTTGCTACTGAGGATGGTAAACTATTTGAACTGTGTTACAATGAAAAAGCAGACCATTGGTCAGCTGTTGAATTGATGCTTTAAGGAGAACTCATGAAAGAGATTTTCGAAATTCTGGAACAGAATGCCCGGGCAACTCCGGAACAGATTGCCACCATGGTGAATAAACCTGTCAGTGAAGTAGAAAAAATAATTAAGCAGGCTGAGAAAGATGGGACTATTCTGAAATATAAAACCATAATAAACTGGCCTAAATTAGGCAAGGAAGATATATGGGCTTTAATCGAAGTCAGAGTAACACCACAACGTGGCGTTGGCTTCGATGCCATTGCTGAGCGCATTTATCAATTTCCTGAAGTGCATTCTGCATATCTAGTCTCAGGCACCTATGACCTGGCTATATTAGTGAGAGGCAAAACTATGCAGGAAATTTCCAGTTTTGTTGCGGAGAAACTGGCTCCTTTAGAGCAGGTGCAAAGCACTGTCACCCATTTTCTTCTCAAACGATATAAGGAAAACGGGGAGACTTTTCACCTTCCTAAGGAAATAAATAAACGTTTACCAATAACGCCGTAACATGCTAAACGCAAGGTCCGCTTCAACCAAAGCCCGGGATAACCTAATTTCACAAAAGGTGGATACCCTCCCCCCATCAGGCATCAGGAAGTTTTTCGACCTGCTTTCCTCCGTGGAAGACGTTATCTCACTTGGTATAGGCGAGCCTGATTTCGTTACCCCCTGGCATATCAGGGAGGCAGGCACATATTCCCTAGAAAAAGGCTATACCATGTATACCTCGAACTCCGGCATGCCGGAACTACGCCAGGAATTAGCCAGCTACCTGGAGCTCCGTTATGGGGTGAGCTATCATCCTGAGCATGAAATTCTCATTACTACAGGAAGTAGTGAAGGATTAGACATTGCTCTGAGAGCGATTATCAATCCCGGTGACGAGGTCATAATTCCCGACCCCTGCTATGTAGCTTATCCTGCCGACATCATTCTCGCTGGCGGCGTGCCCATTCTTGTTCCCACAAATGAAGAAAACAACTTTGTCGTCAGGGCAACCGATATTGAAGCCAGGATCACGAAACAGACGAAGGCTATTTTGATAGGTTACCCAGCAAATCCCACTGGCGCAGTCATGTCCAAAAAAGAGGCTGACGCTATTGCCGGGCTGGCTAAAAAGCACGACTTACTGGTAATATCTGATGAGATATATGCTCGTTTAGTCTATGGAGCGGAGCATATTTGTTTTCCCAGCCTTCCCGGGATGAAGGAGCGTACCATCTTGATTAGCGGATTTTCCAAATCTCATGCCATGACCGGTTGGCGTATTGGCTATGTGGCAGCCGAACGCCGTTTCATCCAAGCCCTGGCAAAAATCCATCAATACACCATGCTCAGTGCCCCAACGATGGCGCAGATGGCAGCCATCGAGGCCCTGAAAAACGGCGAGAGCGAGGTCGAAAAGATGGTTCAAGAATACAACAGACGTCGTCGCCTCATGGTCAAGAGATTGAATGAAATTGGTTTACCCTGTTTCGAACCCAAGGGCGCTTTTTATGCCTTCCCCTCTATAAAAGCTACCGGAGTGAATTCAGAGGAGTTTGCCGAAAAGCTGCTATTGGAAGAAAAAGTCGCTGTAGTCCCAGGCACTGCTTTTGGACCATGCGGTGAAGGTTTTGTCCGTTGCTGTTACGCTACTTCGTTACCCAACATTGAGGAAGCGCTGAGAAGAATGGACAGGTTTATAAGAAAAAGTAAGCTAAACACAGCATAACTGTTCACTGAAAAAGCAACTATGCGGGACATCGGAAATTGACACCACAAAAATGGACGAGCAGAAAGGACATCGTCTGGGTAACAATAGCTAGTATCCTATACGTTGTCTGTTTTCCTGCCAATCCCCTCGTCCTGACAGAAGTCATAGAAGTCAAATCATACTTGCCATTATTCATCATCGGTTGGATTGTATGGGCGTTTGGCATGGTACTGGTTATGGCTCCGATAGTCATGTTCCCACGGCTGGGCAGGGTTCCTAGAGGGAAATCATTTGTAAGCACCACTCGTCTGGTTAGTACAGGGATTTACGCTGTCGTCAGACATCCTCAATACACCGGTGGAATTTATGCAATATTTGTCACGACATTGTTATGGTATCCACACTGGTTGTTCGCAGTACTGGGCGTTATCGGCACAACACTTACTTACCTGAGTGCCAGAGAGGAAGACAAACGCCTGATCGAGAAATTTGGTGACGACTACATAGTCTATATGAGGACGGTACCGAGAATGAATGTCTTCCTCGGAATAATACGGCTCATCCAACGTAGAAGGCGGAGATACAATGCCCTGAAAAGGATTGAACATCAGGAAGCAGCAAAGTTTCATTGACCGGCAACAGAAAAACAAAGTAAAATCCATGGCAATGTACAACAAGGTTGTGCTCGATAATGGCTTGAGGGTTATCACCAGCACTATGCCCCACAGTCGCTCAGTATGCCTTGCCATTCTTGTAGGCGCTGGCTCCTGCTACGAAATTAAAGAGGAGGCGGGCATCTCCCATTTCGCCGAGCATCTATTCTTCAAAGGCACACAGCGGCGACCAACATCCAAGGAGATAACTCAAGACATTGAAGGCGTTGGTGGCATAATCAATGCTAGCACAGACAAGGAAGTAACTATCTTTTGGTGTAAGGTTGCCGATTCCCACTTTCCCATTGCCCTCGACGTGCTATCTGACCTCTTGCTCAATTCTCGCTTTGATAACAAAGAAATAGAGCAAGAGCGCCGGATTATCAGCGAGGAAATCAATATGAACCTGGACCTTCCTCAGCAGAGGGTAAACATGCTCATAGACGAGCTGTTATGGCCAGACCAACCTCTGGGGCGCGATGTCATCGGATATAAAGAGACTGTGTCTTCGATAACAAGGGAGCAACTATTAAACTATGTTTCCCGCAGATATATACCCAATAATACCGTGCTTAGCGTTGCTGGCAACATCCAGCATGAGGAGGCGATGGCTCAAATCGAGCCCCTGTTTAACAAATGGGCTGCCGGGAAGCTACCGACTGGCTATATAACTGATGACAACCAAACAGAAGCCAGGTTGCGTATCGAGCCCAGGGACATCGAGCAAGCGCATCTTTGCCTCGCTGTTCACGGCTTTTCTTACTCCCACCCGCAACGTTTTACCCTTGACTTGCTTAATATAGTGCTTGGTGGTGGCATGAGCAGCCGCCTATTTACGGAGATACGAGAGCACAGGGGACTAGCCTACGATATTAACAGCTATACAGAGCACTTCCTTAACTCGGGGTCATTTACTATCTATGCCGGCGTTGACCCTAAGAAGGTAGAGATTGCCGTTGCTGCTATCCTCGAAGAGTTATCCAAGATTAAACAGGGAATTACCAACAGTGAGCTTACCAGGGCTAAGGAATTGTCGAAGGGAAGATTGCATTTACGGTTTGAGGATAGCCGAAATGTAGCGTTATGGTACGGTAGCCAGGAAATATTGATGCGACAAATCCTGGACATAGACGACGTTATTTCTGTTGTGGACGCCATTACCACAGATGAGATAAAAGAAGTGGCCGAGGAGATTCTAACCGCTAGTGGGCTTAATTTAGCTGTAACAGGACCGGTTAAGGAAGCTAGTCTCACCAAGGAAAAGGCTTTAAGGCAATTGCTTAAGATCTGATATTATACAGAAAGAACCGCCATGAGGCGGGTTCTTTCTGCTTCTGTTGAATTTAGTTGAATTCCAGCCACAGAGGCTACATCATGCCCTCGTATCCTCCTCCTCCTCCTGGCATCGCCGGCATCTTTTCCTTCTCAGGAATGTCAGTTACCAAGCACTCCGTAGTCAGAATCATAGTGGCAATGCTCGCACCATTCTGGAGAGCGCTCCTGGTGACCTTGAGAGGGTCTACAATGCCCCTTTCTATCATATTTACATCTAGTTCGTCTTTGAGGGCGTCGTAGCCTATGCCGGGCTTGCTTCCCTTTATGGCATTTATCACAACTGAGCCTTCCCGGCCACTATTTTCAGCGATGCACCTCAGAGGCTCTTCCAGGGCTCGTGTCAATATAGCTAGACCAGTAGCCTCATCTCCCTTCAATTTGAGCTTCTTCAAGATCGGCAAGGCATTGAGCAGAGCAACACCACCACCAGGCAGTATACCTTCTTCCACGGCAGCTCGAGTAGCCGACAAGGCATCCTCCACACGGTGCTTTTTCTCCTTGAGTTCCGTCTCTGTGGCCGCACCCACTTTAATCACTGCCACGCCGCCTGCTAATTTAGCCAGTCTTTCCTGTAATTTCTCCTTGTCATAATCCGAGGTGCTTATATCAATCTCAGACCTGATTTGCTTGATTCGAGCCTCAATATCTTTGGCTTCGCCCTTGCCTTCAACAATTGTGGTGTTATCTTTATCAGCAATCACTCTTCTGGCTCGTCCTAAATCCTCCACGGTCACCGAATCTAATTTCCTGCCAACTTCTTCAGATATAACAGTGCCTCCGGTAAGAACGGCTATATCCTGAAGCATGGCCTTTCTCCTGTCGCCAAAGCCGGGTGCTTTAACCGCCAGGGGAGATAGAGTGCCCCTCAGCTTATTGACCACCAATGTAGCCAGGGATTCGCCTTCCACATCTTCAGCGATGATGACCAGATTCTTGGATACTTGAACAATCTTTTCCAGAGGCGCCAATATTTCGTTTATGGCGGAAATCTTTTTATCAGTGATGAGGATGCAGGGTTCTTCTAGCTCTGCCCTCATTTGTTCGGCGTTGGTGATGAAATAAGGGCTGATGTAGCCGCGGTCGAACTTCATTCCCTCAACATATTCAGTCTCGAATTGCAGCCCTTTGCCTTCTTCAACGGTGATAACACCGTCTTTGCCCACCTTTTCCATAACGTCAGCAATCAAATTGCCAATTTCCGGGTCAATGGCTGATATAGCGGCTACCTGAGCTACCTGCTCCTTACCAGCCACCGGTATGGACAATTTCTTGAGCTCACCAACTAAATCTTCTACCCCTTTGTCAATCCCGCGCTTTAGAGCCATGGAATCAGCTCCAGCAGCGATGTTCTTGAAGCCCTCATTAATAATAGCCTGGGCTATAATAGTGGATGTACTGGTGCCATCGCCACATTGGTCGTTAGTTTTAGTGGCTGCTTCCTTTACTAGCTGCACCCCCATATTCTCAAAGGGGTCAGGCAACTCTATTTCTTTGGCTATAGAAACGCCGTCGTTGAGAACCGAAGGAGCGCCCCATTTCTTATCCAGTGCTACAGGCCGCCCGCGTGGTCCCAGAGTCACCCTGATAGCATCAGTTAGGGTATCTACGCCGTTCTTTAAGGCTTTCCTTGCTTCCTCGCCAAAAATAATTTGTTTTGCCATTCGCTTACCTCCTTTTCTTAACTTTTCCTGCCCAGAATATCGCCTTCACGCATGATGACCAGATCTTCATCATCTAGCTTAAATTCGGTGCCAGCGTATTTGGAATAAATAACCTTGTCCCCTTTCTTCACTTCCATAGCAATACGTTTGCCATCTTCAGTCAACCTACCCGGACCGACAGCGATAATTTTCCCCTCCTGGGGCTTCTCTTGGACTGTATCTGGTAAAACTATCCCACCTTTGCTTACTTCTTCCTTGGCTGTGGGTTTTATCACTACCCTGTCTCCCAAAGGTTCAATTTTAGCCATGTTCCCTCCTTTCCTAGATTTACTTTAGCACTCTGTCCTTGAGATTGCTAACTTTTTATTATATCAGGAAAACCCAAAAATGCAAGAGATTTTTACTAAAATTTGCCAATTTTTCTTGAACTATTACACTAAAACGTGTATAATTTTGAGAGATGGAGCGAAGAAAAAAGAGAAAAAGACAATGGAGTAAAGAAGAGATCAAGGCGCTGAGGCAACATCTGAACTTAACTCAAGTGAAGCTAGCCGAGGAATTAGGCACGCGGCAGCAAACGATCAGTGAATGGGAAAAGGGGATGTATCAACCTCGCGGGGCATCGGCTACCTTGCTCAGCATAGTTGCTGAGCGTAGCGGCTTTACTTACAAAGCTGAAAGGAATCATGATGAATCAAATTAAGGTTGGCTGCTGCGTTTTTTCAAGGGTAAGAAGAAAGATTCTGAGCAATGCTCTAATGTTTAAACAATTGATATAAAGTGACAGGTAATTTTTTTGTGCCATGATTACACGTAATCGGATAAAATTCTCGGAAAAGCAAGCAACTCTAATATGGCAACAAGTGATGGGAAAGGAGCTGCCCTCCTCGGAAGACGAGCTATTCAGTGTAATCTATCCTGGAAGGACTAATGGTGATAACGGCCCCGATTTTCGGGATGCAGTTATTGCAAATAAATCTCATTTGACGAAAGGGGATGTAGAGGTTCATGTTAAATCCAGCGATTGGTATAGCCATAAGCATCATGCTGATGCCGAATATAATAATGTCATCCTTCACGTTGTGATGTGGCATAATTGTAATTCAGCTACATTACTAAAAAGCGGCAAGCCAGTTCCTGTGCTATGTCTGGCGAAGGCATTGCGGCATCAAGCTTATTTGCTGCCCTACCAGCAGCTTCCTTGTTCCCAGATACTGGATCGCATGGATAGGCAAACTTTGAAAAAACTATTGAACGCTGCCGGGGAAGAAAGGTTTAAACAGAAGGCGCTGCACTTTCAAGCCGAGATTCTTCGCCCAGCACTCAGAGCGCTGAGTGCTGGGGAGGAGGCGGGGCAGGTGCTTTTCCGAGGCATGATGAGGGCTCTGGGTTATGCTAAAAACACAAAGCCCTTTGAAGACCTTGCTGACAGAATGCCCCTCAATTCCATCGAATCCCGAGAAGGCTTGGCCCTAAAGCAAGCTTTGTTGTTAGGCGCAGCCGGGTTACTACCTTCTCAAAGATGGCAAAGAAAGTCTGCCAGAGAAAAAGAAGTCCAGGAACTGGAGCAAATATGGCAGTCGGTGGGTAAAAAAGTTAAAACCATGAAGGAAGGTGACTGGAACCTCTCACACATATACCCCAACAATTCCCCAGTGCGACGCATTGTCGCCCAGAGCTACCTTCTTGAGCGTTACTACGAAGGAAAACTGTTAGCAGGGATATTGCATCTAGTGAAGGAAGCGTCTCTGCCCAAGGGGCACCATGCGTTGGAGAACGGTTTAACCGTGGCTGGCGATGGCTACTGGCGGGACCATTTCGATTTTGATGTCAGAAGTAAAACAAAGATATCGGCTCTTTTGGGAAATAGCAAAGCAGGTGAAATTGCAGTAAATGTGATATTGCCTTTTGCCTTTTCCTGGGGAGAACTAGCTAATGAGGCGAAGCTAACAGAGAACGCTATAGAGCTTTACCGTAATTATCCCAAATCGGCTGAGAATTGTATAACACGGCATATGAAGAAGCAGCTTGGCTTCGAAGAACCCTTTGATTTCACTGCCTGTCATCAGCAAGGGCTCATTCATATCTTCAGGAACTATTGCCGAGAGGGCAGATGTAGCAAATGTCCCTTAGTCAATTAAGCATCCTCATGATAATTCCGGAATTCTGATAAATGTTATCGGTACAAAATGGGCACTTCTGGACTGAACAATCCGCTATATCGTGCAATGCCAATGTATTCGATTGGAATTTAGAGATACAGGGCAAAAATCAGTGAATCGAGTATTCATCAAGGTTTGTCAATGACTTATGCTCTCGCTCGTGGCGAAGCTGGAACATTCCAAATGACTATCTATCGAGCCTTTGCGTTGATAATGCTCTCGCAGGTAATGTGATATTTTCTCGGCGAGGGCTGAGAGCGCCTTTACCGTCAACCCGTCCACGGGACAGCTTTTCAGACTGGTAACGCTGAATATGCTCGGGCTTCAGTCCGGTCAGTGTTATTTTCCCAAGGGCTGGTATAAGGTGACGGCGGACTATTAGCTCGTATCCTTCGGCAGTCCTGGGGGTAAGGTTAGCCGAAGCGTATTCTCTAAGCCACCTCTCCAAATCTTCTGCCGGGGTAACCTTACTAGGTTTAATGAAAGTCCGTTATCAAGCTGGTTCAGTAGCAATCGTAGTCTGCCTTACCGAGTACTTCAATAAACTCGATCTCGCAATGGCGTAGTCACACTGGCTTATTGTGAGCGTACTTTACTAAGTGAAGTTACTTACAGAATGGCTTTTAAATTAAGTCTTTTCAGCAGTCAAAAATAAGCTCTGAATCAGATGGCAAGTATCAGGCAAGGTGATAAGCTAGAAACAAAGACAGAGCTAGTCCTGGGATTTTTCAGCGCAGCTCATGTCAAGAAAGGGGGTAAAGAGAATGGCAACGAGGGGATATTTTATGATCACTGTGGAGGAGGAGTTTTACCGAAATAATTACCAGAATGTGCTGAGAGACCTGAAAGCCGTGCCTGAGGTAGATTCCATTGAGCGAATCAGCGGTACACACAACCTTTTGGTGAAGGTTACAGCTCCTATGAGGTTAATTTTTGTCGCTGACAAAATACTACCCTACAAATGGGTCAAACACTTCTATATCCTCAAGGTTGAGCCTTTCAAAACCCACGATTATGAAGGGTTCACTGTTGATGAGCTTATAAGGCTTGAAGGGTTAATGCCCAAGTCACCGGGTAGTTATGGAGGGCTCACTGTTGAGGAACGTTTAAGGATTAAAAGATTAATTCACGAGTCGCGAGGTAGTCATGGAGCTGCCGGTATATCGCTTTGAATATTGCGATAAGAAAGGAGGTGAAAAAATGACAACGAAACGTTACCTGATGATCAACGTAGCTGAGGAAGCCTGTAAAAATGGTTATGAGGGTGTTTTGAGAGACCTGATAACTATACCCGAGGTGCAATCCATCGAGCGGCTTGACGGTATTTTCGACCTTGTGGTACAGGTCGAATGCCCTGCCACAGTGGGATATGCAGCAGCTGACGATCTTCTGGCCAAGGGATGGGCGGAACGCTTGCAGGTTCTGCAGGTTGAGCCTAATGAGCCTAGCGAGATTATAACGCCCACAGTGCTAGAGCTGACAAAAAGAGCTTAGTCAAGCTATTGTGGCGGCTCCATAGCTATAGAAATTTTTGTTAGGGAGCTTAATATGTTAGTGAAAACTCCTTACAGAGAAGCAATAGACGTCCTGGTGGAAGAAGGCGGGGAAACCCTCCAGTTATGCTACCAGTGTGCCTCGTGTACCGGTAGTTGTCCTTGGGGCTTGGTGAGGGATTTCGCTATCCATAAAGTGATTCATGAGGCGCAATTGGGTGTAGTTGATTTTGAAGATGAAGACATTTGGCTATGTGCTGCCTGCGGGGCTTGTGTTAACCAGTGTCCTCGGGGTGTGCAGTTAATAGATGTAGTAAGCGCCATACGTAGAACTGTGATGGAGCTGGGTGTAGGTAAAATACCTAGTTCACTACGAATCGCACTGACAAGCATGGCCGGAGTGGGCAATCCGATGGGCGAAGCAAAGGAGAAACGAGCAGACTGGGCCAAAGACATGGACGTAAAGACGTTCACTAAGGGTACCGATTTGCTGTATTTCCCCTGCTGCCTACCTTGCTATGACCCTCTCCTAAAGGGTATAGCCGTGACAACTGCTGCTATCCTCAACGAAGTAGGTATAGACTTTGGTATCCTGGGTGCCAACGAAACCTGCTGCGGAGAGGCAATCCGTAAAGCGGGAAACGAAACCCTGTTCCAGAGTCTAGCCCAAAAGAACATTGCTACTTTCAGCGAAAACGCAGTTAAGAAGGTTCTCGTCAGTTCCCCTCACTGCTATCATACTTTTAAACATGAATACCCCGATCTTGGAAGCGACTTTGAGGTAATCCATTCTACTCAGTATTTATTACAGCTTATCAAGAACCACAAGCTGGAGTTCACTAAAGAGCTAAATATAAAAGTCGTTTATCACGATTCATGCTACCTTGGGCGTCACAACGGCATATATGACGAGCCCCGAGAAGTCTTAAGGAGTATCCCGGGGCTGG
>Ga0307435_1000995_pt1 | contig 12156 bp, 8 predicted proteins | sample SalMarWE160470MG_FD_202164 | JGI IMG/M metagenome (GOLD analysis project Ga0307435, IMG submission 202164) | Salt marsh sediment microbial communities from the Plum Island Ecosystem LTER, Massachusetts, United States - WE1604-70 | ecosystem: Environmental > Aquatic > Marine > Intertidal zone >... | reverse complement strand
TGCAATTGTTGTCAATCCTAAATATGAAAACAAAAATATTCTCTTTGGTTAAAAAATCTGTGCTAATCCGCATTAATCGGTGTCAAAAAATACCCCCAACGTAAAGTTGGGGGGATAAATATTTTTTGGATTCCCGCTTTCGCGGGAATGACAGGGAAAAACCCCTTGCGATGCAAGGGGCTAAAAAGTCGCCGTCCGTCTTCGCTGCGCTACGCCGAGATAAATTCCGGCGACTGCTAAACAATTATAATCCGTGTCAATCCGTGAAATCCGTGGTTTATGTTTTCATTGAACTCTGTGGTGAGATTTATTGTATTTGCGTGAAGTTGAAATAGTTTATAATTATATGTCGATTTAAGGGAAAAAAATGTCTTATCGTAGGCCTGTAGCGGCTCTAAATAGGAAAGGTGAGCAAAGCAAGCTTCGCGATGTTCTCGAGAAGCTCTACAAAAAGTACAACCATCGAAAATTCATTCCGCCGGACCCGCTGGTACAACTTAGGACTTTGCAGGCAGTATTTGGACTTGACCCCCAGGAATAATTTAACTATGATATTTGCCGAGATGAATAACGCACAAAATAATAACGATAATAAAAAACCGTTTATTAGTCGACACTATTCGATATGGATAATAGCTGCGCTGATTGTTTTGGTAATTTGGTTTTTAAAATACGAGCTCATTGAAGACTGTATTCCAAAGCGATTCGGAGTAGTTGAACCAGGTAGTATCTATCGCAGCGGTCAGCTTGATGATGCGTTAGTTAAAAGAATTTTGACCAAGTATAAAATTGGTGTGATTGTTAGTCTTTCGGGTGATTCATTAAATGATGTTGATATAAAAGCGGAAAGACAGATTGCCGAAGAACTCGGTATTAAGAGATTGGTATTTCCATTAGCGGGTAATGGTACAGGAGACATTGAAAATTATGCCAGGGCAATTTTTGCGATATGTCAAGCCAAAAAAGAATGTAAGCCGGTATTGATACACTGTTCAGCCGGAGCACAACGTACCAGCGGAGTAATTGCGGCTTACCGGTTGCTTATTCAGAAAAAAGAAACATCCTTTGTTCTTTCTGAGATGGACCACTATGGTGCAAAAATAGGTAACAATTCAACTTTGCTGCGATATTTAAACAGTGAAATGGAAAACTTGGCCATATTACTGAAACTAATGGGTGTTCTCAAAGATATTCCTATCCCAATTCCGCAAATAACTTTTACCTCTGTCTGAACGGCTCGTAATATGAACAATAGCACCGACGAGGAAACCGAATAATATGAACCAAATATCTCAGCGAAGGCGCCAACGGTCAATTTTGGGCTAAGATTAGGTTCGTTTTTCCCGAACAAAGCCAATTTCAGACTTTTTGCTGGGGATTTCGTACGGAGAAAATAATGTTCTATAACCGTTTAAATGATGAATATCAGCAAAATAAGCTTCGCAATGTTCTCGAGAAGCTCTACAAAAAGTACAACCATCGAGAGTTCATTCCGCCGGACCCGTTGCAATTCGTATATAGATATAAATCAGGGGCTGACAGGGAAATAGCAGCATTGCTGAGCGCATCGCTTGCTTACGGCAGGGTAAAGCAAATCGAAAAAGACCTGAACCTGCTTTTTTCAATAATCGGTAAAAGTCCTTACGAATTCACGACTCATTTTAACAACAGCAAACGCAAAATCCTGAAGAAATTTAAGCATCGTTTTAATACCGGCGATGATATTTGTGATTTGTTAGCGGTTTTGAAAATCGTTTTGAAAAGATACGGCAGTATTGAAAAATTCTTTGCCGAAGGTTACAGCCCGGATGATGACAATGACATAGCCGCTCTGACGAGTTTTTGTGACCGGCTGTACAAAATCTATCGCGAGCATTTCGGCTGTCCCGTCAGCAGCGGTTTTCGCTATCTTCTGGCAAATCCCGCTAACGGCAGTGTCTGCAAAAGGCTGAATATGTTCTTACGCTGGATGGTAAGAAGTGATGATGTTGATTTAGGCATCTGGAAATCGCTCGATAAATCGAAATTGATTGTTCCGGTTGATACTCATATAGCAAGGCTGTGCAAAATTTTAGGCCTGTACGAAAGAAAGACTGTATCGTTAAAAGCCGCTGTTGAAATCACCGAGAGCTTCAAAAGAGTCGAGCCCGCCGACCCTGTTAAATACGACTTCGCATTATCCCGCATCGGCATTATCGAAAACTGCACCGGCAGGCTTCGCAAGGAATGCAAAGATTGCGAACTGTTGACATACTGCAGGAAATGAGCGATATTTATTAGAGACAGGCTCAGCTAAGCTATGGGGGCTGAAAGAGCATTAGGATTGCAACGAATTTATCGATTATGCTGGTTTGTTAACAGATATGTGGGATTTGTTTAACAGGCAGGGCGATAGATTTTTTTCTCGTAGGTTCAGTAAGCACAAGGACTAACGAAAGGTGAAAAAAACTTTGAAAAAAATTGTTTTTTACCCTTGCAGTTATTAAGAAAACGACTATAAATGCGGTTTTCTTTGTATTACTATATATTGATTTTTTTGTTGTAGTTTTACAATATATTGTGTTATATTATATGCATGGAGGCATAGAAATGTCGCAGAAATTCAACCCTGACAACCCGTTCAAGAAGCCGAACAGCCCTTCTGAGAAGCAGGCTGGTCGCTCGGGGGGTTTGAGGATAGAAGCCTTTTTCTCAACAGACGGTGTTCATCCTTTTGACCAGATTGAGTGGGAAAAGCGCTCAGCAAAGATAAGCAGCGATACCGGTGAAGCAATCTTCGAGCAGGACAATATTGAGGTTCCCGTATTTTACAGCCAGCTCGCAACGAAGGTCATCGCAAGTAAATACTTTTTCGGCGACGTGGATACCGGCGAGCGTGAAAATTCCGTAAAGCAGCTTCTGCATCGCGTTTGCAGAATGATTGCGGACCGGGGGCAAAAAGATGGATACTTCGAAACAGAAGCCGATACTGAAACATTTTATAATGAGCTGATGTGGCTATGCGTAAATCAATATGGGGCATTCAATTCACCTGTCTGGTTCAATGCCGGCCTTTACGATTCCTATGATGTAAAGGGAAGCAAACACAATTTTCACTGGGACGCTCGGCACAAAAGGGCGGTTACCTGCACAAGCAGCTACGAATATCCGCAGGCATCGGCCTGTTTTATCCAGTCGGTCAAGGATTCGATGCAGGACATTATGCGCTTGGCATCGAGCGAGGCTATGCTTTTCAAACACGGCTCGGGCACGGGAACAGACCTTTCGACACTGCGGAGCAGCCGCGAGAAGCTTTCCGGCGGCGGAAAGCCGTCCGGGCCTTTGAGCTTTATGAGAGTTTATGACCAGGTCGCAGCCGTCATAAAATCAGGCGGAAAAACACGACGTGCCGCCAAGATGCAATCGCTGAAAATCGACCATCCCGATATCAAAGAATTCATCACCTGCAAAACAGAAGAGGAAAAAAAGGCGTGGTCACTGATTGATTCCGGCTATAATCCCGAAGAGGCCTACAACAGCGTGATGTTTCAGAATTCCAATCTTTCAATTCGTGTCACCGACGCCTTTATGCAGGCTGTCGAAAAAGACGACAAATGGACAACGCGTGCTGTTACAACCGGCGAAAAAGTCAACCAATACTCTGCGCGTGAGCTTATGGACCTCATCGCCGAAGGCACGCGAATCTGCGGTGACCCTGGCCTGCAGTATCACGACACCATCAACCGCTGGCATACCTGCCCGAACTCAGGGCCGATTAACGCATCAAATCCCTGCAGCGAGTATATGTTCATTGACAATTCCGCCTGCAACCTCGCCTCGCTGAACCTTATGAAATTCAGAAAGGAAGATGGTACCTTCGATGTCGAGAGCCTCAAAAGGGCCGTTCGCATCTTTATCATCGCTCAGGAAATCCTTGTCGATAACGGAAGCTATCCAGAAGAAGAAATCACCCTGAACAGCCATATTTTCCGCCCCCTCGGCCTGGGCTTTGCAAATCTCGGCTCAGTAATTATGAGCGAGGCTCTGCCCTACGATTCGGACCGTGCAAGAACGATTGCATCCGCAATCAGTGCAATAATGACCGCTGCCGCCTATGTTACAAGTGCTGAGCTCGCCTCTGCAAAAAGCCCATTCGAAGAGTTTGAAAAAAATAAAGAGTCGATGCTGAAGGTTATAAATATGCACCGCCAGCACGCATACGGTATACCGGAATCTCACTGTCCTGACTATTTGCGAAATGCTGCAAAGGACCTCTGGGACCAGGCCTTTGACCTCGGCACGAAAGCTGGTTTTCGAAACGCCCAGGCAACGGTCATAGCGCCAACCGGCACCATCGGCTTTATGATGGACTGTGACACTACTGGTATCGAGCCGGACATCGCGCTGGTCAAATATAAACTGCTTGCGGGCGGCGGTATGCTAAAACTTGTCAATAAAACTGTGCCTATGGCCCTTGAAAAGCTTGGTTATAGCGCTGACGATATCAAATCAATCTGTGATTACATTAACGAAAACGAGACCATCGAGGGCGCTGCCAAGCTGAATCCTGACCATCTGCCGATTTTTGATTGTGCGTTCAAACCTCGCAACGGGAAAAGATGCATCCATTATATGGCGCATCTGAAAATGATGGCTGCTGTTCAGCCGTTCATCTCAGGCGCAATCAGCAAGACGATAAATATGCCGAACGAAAGCACCGCTGAAAATATTACGGAAGCCTATATGGAGGGCTGGAAGCTCGGCCTGAAAGCTGTCGCTATCTATCGGGACGGCTCGAAGAGGCTTCAGCCGGTCTCTACCAAAAAGCACAGGTCTCAAAAAGCCAAGGCTGCGGACGAAACCCCGCCGCGGCCTTACAGACGGCGATTACCTGATACTCGCAGAAGCATCACACACAAGTTTTCAGTAGCCGGTCACGAGGGCTACCTTACTGTCGGCTTATACGAGGACGGCCAGCCCGGCGAGGTCTTTATCACTATGGCCAAGGAAGGCTCAACCGTCGGCGGCCTTATGGACGTCGTCGGTACCGTTACTTCGATGTCTCTGCAGTATGGTGTGCCGCTGATTACTCTCGTTGACAAGTTCCGTCACGCGCGTTTCGAGCCTGCAGGGATGACCTCGAACAAGGATATCCCGTTTGCGAAAAGTATCATCGATTACATCTTCTGCTGGCTCGGCTGCCAGTTCATTCCCGGCTATGCCGAGAAAAACATACCCAACAGGGCCTCGGCGGCGCCGCCGGAGAGTAAAAATGTTACCACTGCAAAACAGCTTGTCGAAAAAACAAAAGACCTCGCACAGAAAATCATCGAGGCAAAATCCGCTGCAAAGCCGGCTGCCAAGCAGCAAAATGACCAATCCGAGCAAATCAAGTCTGCAGCCGGTACTTTGAAGGACCGTTTTGCCGGCCTTGCCAGCAGAATCACAAATCTTGTAACCTCGACTGTCACCGAGTCCACCGGCGCTGCTCCCGACAGCAAGGTTATGGCCGAATTCAATTCTCAGTTCGAGCATTTTCAGGATGATGCACCCGCCTGTGACCTCTGCGGCTCGATTACTGTTCGCAACGGCTCCTGCTATAAGTGTTACAACTGCGGCAACTCTATGGGCTGCTCGTAATTATCTGTCAATCACGGGCTGCGAGTATCGAGATATGAACTGCGAGATGTAAATTACGGATTATCCTACCTGCCGTCTCTGGAAAGAGGCAATCGCCAGCAATAATATTGCACCGGCATAACAAAAGCTGTAAAGCGCACTTACTGCGATATAGTTGAAAGTTATTTCGCTTTGTTCGTGAATGGCGTCACTAATCCAGAAAATCTGCAGATTGGGGACTAAAAAGTAACATATCTTTGCCCATAGATGTTCGTGAGCGAGTTCTGCGAATACCGAGTCGGTAACCAGCCCGAGCAGAAATATACTGACGCAGAATGCAAGGGTAATTGAAATGTTAAAACGGGTTGAAAAGGCGACTGCCAAAGCGGCGATTATAACAGCAGCTAATACGAGCAGTAAAGAGGCGAACAGGTCGAGTGCGTTTATCCCGTTGCCGGATGGATTAAACTGCCAGTTATTGTCAATAAAGGCAAGGAATATAATGCTTAAAGTTGCGAATATTGCGAACAGGACCACGACTGTTGATGAGAATTTCCAGTCATAAACGTAATTGAAAAAAGCACTTAATACGAAGACGCAGAAAACCGAAATTACTGCTGCAGTTATTACGGTCCAGTCATGAGTGTCCGCTGCGTATTCGAGAACACCGTGCCTGACAGCCATTAAAAAAGCGATTGTACAGATGTAATGAGCGAGGATTACAGCAGCGGCGACACCGACGAATTTTGCGAAAATGAATATCGGACGTTGTACGGGCTTGCTGAGGACCGTGAGGATGGTTTTGTTCTCAATTTCTTCGGCTACGCTGCCTGAAGCGGCTAAAATTGCAATGAACAAACTGGCCAGAAAGAGCGTAGATAAACCAATTTCGCGTAACAATTTATTGTCGTCATCCAGTGAGTACATTGTTATAGCGGGGCTGAGAGAGATTAAGAGCAGAACAGCGATAATAATTATGGCATAAATCGGGTGTCTTACTGTTTCAGTAAAGGTGTTTTTCGCAATTGTGAATAATTTGATCATAAGAATGTAAGTCCATATATTATATTGGCTAACACAAATAAATCCTTGAATTAGAGCCTTAAGTCATTATATTACAATGTTTCAAGTTTGAAAAGGTATTACGAAATAATAGGGTATTTTGTTTGTATTTGTTCGGACTTTAGAGAATAAAAAATGGCGGTAAGTTCCAAACGTGCTGAGTATGTAGGGTTAGTTTCACTATTTTTAAGCGTTTTGTTCTTTTTTATAGCATTCTTGTTGGGCTACTGGAGCTCGATTTTTGCCGTTTACGCAATGAGCTGGCTAATAGGCTCGGCTGTCCTTATATGGCTGGTGCTTGTCATTCATTTTCACCAGAGGGCACTGGCCGAGCAGGAAAAGCTCGATATGAGCCAGCTTTCCAAGAAGCTGGACTCTGAGACGATTTTTCACACCAAAGGCGAGCGGGCCCATATGTTTGCGGTTGCTCAGCGTCGTCTTGTCCTGCTTGAGAAGTGGTTTTTGCCTATATTTTCAGTGATAATAGCAGCATACCAGGCAGGTATCGGTTTATACCTTTTAAAGGTCCTGTCTGGAATGATCGGCCTGCCGTCAAAACAGCCTTTGATTTGCGCGGTATCGATGATTGCTATATCCTTTGTCAGCTTTTTGTTCTCGCGTTATGCGACGGGTATGTCCAGCGAAGATCAGTGGAGGCCGTTAAAAGCGGGCGGAAGCATCTTTATCGGTGTGTCCATATTGAGTTTTGCTCTGGCTATCGGCCTTGCAATGGCATATTTCAATTACTGGATAGTAGTAAGTGTCATTAACTGGGTGGTGCCGATACTGCTGATGGTTCTTGGACTTGAAACAGCTCTCAATGTGGTGCTTGATATTTATCGGCCGAGAATTAAGGGACAGTACAGCAGGGCGGCATTCGAGAGCAAACTGCTTGGTATTATTAATGAGCCGGGGGGTATTTTATATACGGCGGCAAGCGCTATAGATTACCAGTTCGGCTTTAAGGTTTCTCAGACGTGGTTTTATAAGCTACTGGAAAAGGCGATAGTACCGCTGATTTTGTTTGCAGCCGCGGCTTTGTATTTTTTGAGCTGCATAGTGGTGATAGGGCCTGATGAGCAGGCTATAGTGGAGCATTTCGGCAATCCGATAAAGGCCAGCGCTAAAGTTAAGATATATCAGCCGGGCCTGAGCTTTAAATGGCCCTGGCCGATTGACAAGGTTTATAAGTATCCTGCAAAAAGGGTTATGGAGCTTACGATAGGATATAAGCACAAGATTGACCCTAAAACAGGTATGCCGGAGCGCGGGCCGAAACTTTGGGGAGTTCAGCATTACGAAGAGGAGTACAAGCTGCTTGTGGCGAGCCGCCAGAGCACGGAAAAAATGTCAGCCGATGATGTGCCTGTCAGTCTTGTTATTGCCGCAATCCCGGTTCAGTACCATGTCAAGGATTTGAACTCATTTCTTTATAATTATGGTGTTTATGAAAAAGATGACGGCTCGATAGGTTATGAATCGGAAAGGATGCTGGAGGCTATTTGTTATGAGAAACTTACCCGCTTTGCGGCAGGTTCGACAATAGAGGTTGATACGGAAGCGGATTTGGCTCATAGTCTGCTCGGTGCCGGCCGCCTGGAAGCCAAGAAGATATTAACCGAACAGATGCAGACGGCCGCAGACCAGGCGGGATTAGGAGTGGAGATAGTCTTTGTCGGCCTTCAGGGCATACATCCTCCGCCTGAAGTTGCGGTGGATTACCAGCAGGTTGTCGGGGCGATACAGAAAAAACAGGCCCTTATCCTTGGTGCACAGGCAAAGAGCAACAAGACATTGAGCACCCTTGCAGGTTCATTGGAAAACTCCGAGAAGATTTATGGGCTTGCGGCTGAATACCAGCAGGCAAGAGAGCAGCAGGATTCAGCCAGGGCTGCCGAAATCGCAGAACAACTTGATGAATCATTTGCGGCAGCCAGCGGTGATATATTCAAGACGCTTCGCGAGGCTCAAAGTTATGCCTATGAGAAAGCTGTTATAGCCAGGGGCAACGGTGAAAGATTTGCCGGCCAGATACAGGCCTACAATGCCGCGCCGGCTATTTACATTCACGAGCAGAGATTGCAGGCTTACGAAGAGGCGCTTAAGGACATACGAAAGTATGTTATTATTGCGGATAGTGACCAGTATCATACAGAAATTATTGACCTGACAGAAAAACTTATGATGGGTTTGCCTGATGTAACGGGAATGGAAGGGAGTACAGGAAAATGAAAAGTTTAGCTATTACGATTTTTGTATTGTTGGTTATCGCGGTTTTGGGATTGTCTCTTTTTTCCTTTCAGGTCAGAGAGACCGAGTCGGCTCTCGTATTGACCTTTGATAATCCGAGCGAAGAGCCGATTACAAAGCCCGGCTGGTATTTCAAGTGGCCGCCGCCGATACAGACCGTTGAGAAATACGATACAAGGCTGAAAGTTTTCGAAGCAGACCTTGCAGAGACGACCACAAAAGGGGCTGTACCTATTATTGTAAAGACTTATGTCGTCTGGAAAATTGCGGAGCCGCTGGACTTTCGAAATTCAGTCAGGACGGTAGAAGAGGCGGAAAACAAACTGCACAGTCAGCTTAACGATACACAGAATAGCGTGATAGGCCAATTCAGCTTCTCGCAGTTTGTAAACAGCGATGTATCGCAGATTAAAATAGAAGATATTCAGGCAAAGATGCTTGGGATTCTAAAAGAGACCGTAAGAAAGGATTACGGGATAGAAGTAGTGGACCTCGGAATAAAGCAGCTTAAAATCGCGGCTGATACTACAAAGGACGTGTTCGAGAGGATGCGGGCAGAAAGAACACAGATGACTGAAAAGACCAAAGCCGAGGGCGAAGCGCAGAAAGTCAAGATTGAAACCGAGGCCGACTCGATGAGAACCGAGCTTCTGGCGGCGGCTGATGCCAGGGCAAAGACAATTATGGGTAAGGGAGATGCAGAGGCAGCTCAGTATTATAAGATGCTCGAAGATGACCCTGACCTGGCGATGTTTTTAAGGTCGATAGAGGCCTTTAAGAAGATTCTCGCTGAGAGGGCAACCTTTGTAATCAGTGCCGACGAGGAGCCGTTCAAGCTCTTGAAAAAGATGCCAACTTTAGTTCCGAAAAAATAATCTTTTTATCTACAGCAAAATATGGAAAACGAAGAGAAAAAAAATGACCAGCAGCCGCAAACAGAATCGGCCGGACAGCAGAGTGATTTAGCCGACTCTGACGCAGGTACACGTTCTCTGTCTAATGCGCTGAAGATTAGCTTTGTTGTTCTCAAGCTGATTATGATTGCTCTGGTTATCTTCTTTATTACATCGGGTTTTGAGACAGTCGGCTCAGATGAGGAAGCGATTGTATTAAGATTTGGCAGGATGCGGGACGAAGTGCTCAAGTCACGTTCAGTGCCTTACTGGATATTTCCCTATCCAATAGAGGAAATGATAAAGATTCCGGTGAAAAAGAAGATAGATTTGGATGTGGATTCATTCTGGTATTTTCAGACGGAAGCCGAGAAGCTTTCCGATACTAAAAAGCGAGTCAGAGAGAATGAACCGCTGAAACCTGCGATTGACGGCTATTGCCTTGTCAGGGGCGAAGAGAAAGAAAAAATGGCAGGTTCTCTGAGCGAGAGCGACTACAACATAGTGCATTGCAAATGGAGGTTGATTTATCAGATAGGTAACCCGAAAGACTTTTTCAAAAATGTCTATGTCCAGAGAGCCAAACCCGGCGAGGTTTATTTCGATGTGATAAAAACAAGCATCAATCCTTTAGTACAAGATATTATCGAGAGCTCGGTAGTAACGGCAATGGTTCATTACACGATTGATGAGGCGATGTTCGAGAAAGTAGAGAGGGTAAGTGAGCACGTGCGAAGACTGGTTCAGACCAGGCTGGATAATATTGAAAGCGGTATAACGGTTGTCTCGATACAGTTGTTCGATATTACCTGGCCTCTGCAGGTGGACCAGGCATTTCAGGAATCTATTACCGCCTTTCAGATAAAACAGACGAGGATTAATGAGGCCAGGACGTACTCGCAAAAAATCCTCAATGAAGCCGGTGGGCCTGTTACTGTTGAGCTTTTAAGTGCACTGAAGGCCCCGAATGCGAGTGAAGAAAGAATCGAATTTTTATGGTCTCAGCTTGCAGGCGAGGCACAGAAGAAGATAACCGAGGCAAGAACGTATCGAACCAGCGTTGTCAAGAATGCGAAAGCGAACGCAGAATACCTCAGAGAGATACTCTCCGAATACAGAAAGAGGCCTCAATTGGTTATTCAGGAAATTTATAAAACTGCGATGGAGCAGATTCTCGGCGATGCTGAAGAAAAGATAATTGTTCAGCCTGTCGAAAGCGAGAAAGGAAAGGAGCTGAGAATTCTTTACAACAGGGACCCTCTAATAAGAACGAAAAAGTCGCAGGAGTCGGGGAAATCAGGGAAATAAAATGGCGCATGAACATTTGCATTTAAAAGAAGATATCGAATTAGAACATACACACGGCAGCCAGGTGCGTGTGAGTCTCGCACTGCTCGGAACACTGGCAGGTGGTATGCTTCTTATAAGCAGCAGTATTTCGAGGCTGTTTTACACAGGTGAGGATTTTTTCAATACGACAATACTGGCAATGGCTGCTGCGATACTGCTCGGCGCACCTATTATATGGCACGCTGTAAAGAGCATTATACGAAAAGAGGCTCATATGGATGAGCTTGTGGCCCTGGCGATACTGGCGGCTTTTGTTACAACAGGCCGAAGCGATGAGCCTGCATATAAGGGATATATGACAGCCGGACTCATAGCATTTTTTATGTTGTTAAGCGAGCTTATCGAGAGCCGAACCGCCCTTGGAGCGAGAGCTTCCATTGAATCTCTAATCAAACTCACACCTAAACAAGCGCAGATAGTGCGCGAGGACGGAAATGAAGAGGAGGTAAAGGTAAGCAGTCTGCACCCTGGCGATGTTATTCGTGTCAGACCCGGCGATAATATAGCCGCCGACGGTGAAATTATAAAAGGGCTGAGCTCTATTAATGAGGCGACTATTACCGGTGAGTCACTGCCGGTAGATAAAGTACCGGGAATGCAGGTTTTTGCAGGTACTAATAATCTTACGGGCGTTCTGGATATAAAGGTTACAAAGGCCGGCCGTGATACGACACTCGGCAAGGTGCAGTCATTGATAATGCAGGCTGAAAAGACAAAAATACCAATTTTGCGAATAATCGACCGTTACGTTAAATGGTACACACCTACGATACTGATGATTGCCTTTATCGTCTGGTTTTTTACCGACGATTACAACAGGGCGATTTCCATTCTGGTTATTTCCTGTCCCTGTGCGCTGATACTGGCGACACCGACGGCAATGGTGGCGGCGATTTCGGCTTCTGCGCGGCTCGGTGTGCTTGTGAAGAATGTTGCTGACCTTGAGGTTGCCGGCAGAATGACTGCTATGATTTTCGACAAAACCGGGACTTTAACGACGGGC
>Ga0307435_1000994_pt1 | contig 12159 bp, 9 predicted proteins | sample SalMarWE160470MG_FD_202164 | JGI IMG/M metagenome (GOLD analysis project Ga0307435, IMG submission 202164) | Salt marsh sediment microbial communities from the Plum Island Ecosystem LTER, Massachusetts, United States - WE1604-70 | ecosystem: Environmental > Aquatic > Marine > Intertidal zone >... | reverse complement strand
CTATTCAAAAGGAGGTAAAATTGGGCTATTCGGAGGGGCAGGAGTGGGCAAGACAGTTATAATTATGGAGCTTATTAATAATATAGCAAAGAAATATGAGGGACTGTCTGTTTTTGCAAGAGTAGGAGAACGTACAAGGGAAGGCAATGAGTTATTACGTGAGATGATTGAATCCGGCGTTATTAAATATGGAGACGAGTTTCTTAAGAGTATGAAAAAGGGAAGCTGGGACCTGGCAAAAGTGGATATGGATGCTCTTGGCAAATCACAGGCGACACTGGTATTCGGACAAATGAATGAGCCCCCTGGAGCCCGGGCGACAGTGGCGTTATCCGGACTAACAGTGGCTGAATATTTCAGGGACGGGGATGAAAAAAGCGGAGGCAGGGACATACTGTTTTTTGTTGATAATATATTCAGATTTACACAGGCAGGATCAGAAGTTTCTGCTCTCCTCGGGAGAATGCCCTCTGCTGTTGGATATCAACCTACACTGGCAACGGAAATGGGACTTATGCAGGAAAGAATAACTTCCACAAAGAGAGGATCTATAACGTCTGTACAGGCTATTTACGTTCCTGCCGATGACCTGACTGATCCTGCGCCAGCCACAACTTTTTCACATCTTGATGCAACAACGGTTCTTAGCCGTAAAATCTCTGAATTGGGAATTTACCCGGCTGTTGATCCGCTTGATTCTACTTCAAGAATTTTAACTCCTGAAGTTGTGGGAGATGAACATTATAACACTGCGCAGAAAGTAAAAGAAATATTGCAGCGTTATAATGAGCTGTTGGATATTATAGCAATTCTTGGTATGGATGAATTGTCTGAACAGGATAAAATAGTTGTCCACAGGGCAAGAAGAATACAAAGATTCTTATCACAGCCTTTTCATGTTGCTGAGGAATTCACGGGAATTCCGGGTGTTTGGGTTTCAATTGAGGATACTATTAAAGGATTTAATATGATCTTAAATGGCGAGGTTGATCAATATCCCGAAGCAGCATTTCATATGATTGGGACTATTGAAGATGCTGTGGCAAAGGGTAAAAAACTAATTGAACAGGCAAAGCAAGATGAGAATTAAATAAAATTTATCATTAATGAACCTGGAAATCATTACCCCTTCTGTAGACTTGTATAAAGGCGAGGTAAAACTTGTTAAAGTACCCGGCATAAAAGACCCTTTTACCATTTTAAGGAACCATGCCCCTATCATTTCAATCCTGGAGAAAGGGACAATTAAAATCATTAATGAGGAGAATGAGCCCTTTTCTTTTGATATTTCAGGCGGAGTTATTGAGGTAAATAGAAATAAAATTGTAGTATTGGCAGATATATCCTGATTATATAGGATTTTTCAAAGTATTATTAATGAGGTATTGGATTTTATTCTGTTTTTTATTTATCCTGAATTGTAATGGATTCTGTCAGCAAAAAGTATCTTTTTTAGCATCAGATAGTCTAAAAATTACAGCTGATCTTTATTTGAATAATTATAGCTATCCCTTTATTCTGTTGTTTCATCAAAACGGTTATAGCAGGGGCGAATATCTTGGAATTGCCGATAAATTGCTTAACCTTGATTATAATTGCCTGGCTGTTGATTTGCGTTCGGGGGGCAAAGTAAATTATATTAAGAATGAAACAGCCTTCAGGGCACAATCAAATAATATATCGTACAAACTTATAGACTCACAAAAGGATGTTATAGCTGCAATTGAATATGTGAGTAAGTATAATAATAAGCCTGTTATACTTTTTGGCAGCTCTTTCTCTGCATCATTATGTATGATGGCAGGCAAAAATAATGACAGGGTTAGTGCAGTCGCGGCATTTAGTCCGGGTGAGTATTTTGAGCCTGAAATATCTATAAAAGAGGAGATAAGGAATTTTGACAAGCCTTTATTTGTGTCATCATCAGAAAATGAGTATCCCTATATAATGGAAATGCTGGAAAATATACCTGATAATATCAGGACAGTATACAGGCATAGCGGTGATAATAATGCTCATGGAGCAAAGATACTATGGGAATCAAATAAGGAAAGTAAGGAATGCTGGTTGGAATTATTAATGTTTTTTCGAAAAATTAAATAAAAAATAAAAAGGGTGGTTAAATTTCTTGTTGTAAGGTTTAGTTCAATAGGAGACATTGTCCTGACTACACCTGTGGTACGTTGTTTAAAGACACAAGTCAAGGATGCAGAGGTTCATTACCTGCTGAAAAAACAATATGAGCCTGTAATGAAAGCCAATCCTTATATAGATAAAATATATTCACTTGATAATGATTTTAATAAAACAGTCAAAAGACTAAGAAGAGAAAATTATCATTACATTATAGATTTACATAAAAACATAAGGACATTAAGGCTTAAAACGCTGTTAAGGTTAATAGCATTCACATTTGACAAGCTTAATGTTGAGAAATGGCTGATGGTAAACTTTAAAATTAACAAGCTCCCTGATATACACATCGTTGACAGGTATTTTAAGTCAGTTGAAATTTTTAATGTTAGAAATGATAATAAAGGGCTGGATTATTATATAGATGAAAAAGATGTAGCTGATATAAGCAGTGAGTATAATGAACTGAAAAATGGATACATTGCATTTGTGATTGGTGCCCGGCATACCACAAAACAGCTGCCTGTCGATAAAATTATTTCAATCTGTTGCATGATTAAATATCCTGTAGTATTAATCGGTGGCAAAGAGGATTTTAACAATGGAGAGCTGATTAAAAAATCTGCTGGCAGCAGGGTTCATAATTATTGCGGCAGGTTGTCGATAAACCAGTCTGCCTCCCTGGTTAAGCAGTCAATGCTGGTTATTTCGCATGATACAGGCATGATGCACATAGCTGCAGCATTTAAGAAGAAAATTATATCAATATGGGGAAATACAATACCCGGGTTTGGAATGTATCCCTATAAACCGGACAAAGAATCTGTGATCTTTCAGGTAAATGGATTATCATGCCGCCCCTGCACAAAACTCGGATATAAAAAATGTCCCAAAGGCCACTTTAAATGTATGGTTGATATTAATGAAAGTGAAGTGGCTGAATATGCCAATATGCAATGTCGCGTTTAAGCAAATATGCTTATATTTGCCAGCTAATTGTAATAAATAATCTATAAATTACTAACTTTAATGCTTTAATTTGGCAATGCTTTGCTTTAAATAGTAAGGATATTGCGGGACAAACGGATTAACAAAAAATGGTACGCCAGTGTCAGTTATTAATATTTTTAATATTATTGACAGGTTCGGTGAATTCTCAATCTGTTTCTAATTTCGTTATATCTTCCCTGGGAAGTTCGTATGATAATAACTTTGAAATTGTACAATCAACTGTTGGTGAATCAGTAATAGAGACTTTTTACGATAAATCATATTACTATTTGACGCAGGGTTTTCAGCAGCCGGGTGTAAAAACGAAAAAATTCAAATATTCCAGTAATTCGGTTGATTTTTTCCCAAATCCGGTAGTCAGTAACCTGATAGTAGTATTTAACTATGCAGAAGAAACTGAATATAGAATAGAATTGTTCTCGATAACAGGTGTTTATATTGAAAAACATAATATTTCCGGTGCTTTTGAAGGATATAAAATGCAAATTGATTTTTCACGTTTCACACAGGGAGTATACCTGATTTTTGTTTATTCGACGAATAATAAATTGTTAAAGACCGGAAGGATAATAAAAATGTAATACTTTGGAATCTGTTAACAGGTCACTTATGAAAATGAAATGGATAATCTGTATAAATGCATTTTTATGTTTTACTGCCCTGACTTTCCTGGATGGATATTCACAAGGTGTCCCTCAAGGTATAAATTATCAGGCAGTTGCGCGTGATTTTACAGGCGAGGAGTTAGCTAATAAGAACATATCAGTAAGGATTTCAATTATTTCAGCAAGTGTTGACGGACTGGTAGAATGGGTAGAAAATCATTCGGTGACAACAAGCAGGTTTGGATTGTTTACACTTATTATTGGACAGGGAACACGTGAAGGGGGTGAAAGGGAAAAATTTGCTGATATAAAGTGGGGGCTGAACCCTCACTTTCTTAAAGTGGCAATTAGATTCGCTGATAATGGCGAATACCTGGATATGGGAACTACACAATTCTTTTCAGTCCCTTATGCTTTGTATGCCGAATATGCTGCCAACGGAACGGGTGGGGGGAACGGTGACCCCGATGATCATGATAAAGATGCGACAAATGAAATCCAGTCTCTTTCAATTAATACCGAAGATAATGAGCTTCTGCTCATTAATCCCGACGGCTCAGAGCAAAGTTCATTGCCTATAGATTATGAACCTGAAAATGAAATTCAGGATTTATCGGTAAGCAATGATATTTTAAAAATTACAAAAAATGCTGATGCAAATCCGGTTAATCTGTCATCATATCTTGATAATACAGATAATCAGACATTGACTATTGAGGAGGACTCTATCAGAATATCAGGAGGGAATGCGATTTATATTTCAGAACTGAAAAATCCGGAAAGTATTTATTTCTACGCGGAAAAAACTACAGTTAATACGGTTCCTGTGGTAACAGATAACTATCTTATTTTTAATGAAGAAAAGGTTGACGTTGGAGGGGCATATAATCACACAAGCGGGGATTTTGAGGCTTCATCCACTGGCTTATATTCTTTCTATTTTACTTATAATGCAAAAACTACACAAAAGGTAAGCATTTATGTAAATAACGGGGTTTATGATGTACTACTTCAATCAGCTCCAGCAGATTCAAAAGTCAGGTATGCATTTATGCTTTATTTAACCGAGGATGACAAGATTAATATGGTTGTAAATTCCGGTGCTTCTACTGAAATAGGTAATGCCACTTTTACAGGATTTAAAGTTTATTAGATATATGGTATAAAAGAATGAATGATATTTGTATTATGAATTTTTTATATCTTTAACTAATAAATGAAATATTATTACACAATACTTTTTAACTGATTTTAGTTTTATATTTAGTTACTAAATATTAAATTACTGGTAATGGCAAGTCTTAAAGCTTTACTTGGCTTAATTCCCGGCACATCAGAGGTAGAAGCAAAAAGAGCAGCTCTTCAAAGGGAATATGAAGCATTTAATGAATTCTCAAAATCCAGGGAACTTTCCGACTTTAAAAAACTGGAAGTCCGGGTATTATCAGATGAATTTGCGCAAAGAAAGAAGGAAATCCAGGCACAGAAATTTAAAGATACCGATGAATATAAAAAGGAGCAGGAATATCTGAGACTTAGAAATGAGAAAGATATAAAGAATTATTATAAAATTAAGGAGTCAAATGAACTTAAAGAACTGATTGCTTTTGAGAAATCTGATGAATTAAAGAAATATCATAAGCTGGAAGAATTTTTAAAATCACCGGAGTTTAATAAGGTTAAAGATTACATGGCTTTATCACCTAAAAAGAAATTTGAAAACTCGGAATTATATAAAATCCTTCAGCAATACCTCGAACAGAAAAGAATAACCAAATTCAAGAACTATTTTAAGTTTTTAAAGTTAAGTGGCTACTCAGATTTTTATGATCTTTATAAATCAAAAAGGCTAAAGGATTTTGAAGAACTGAGAGATCTTGTCAAATCAAAAGACTTTTTGGCCGCCAGGCATTCCATGAAAAAAAGTGATTTCAAATTCTCGGATGAATATCAGAAAATGCAGCAATATAAGGGACTTAAGAAATCAAAGGAGTTCAGGAATTATTATAAACTGATAAAATTACCTATACTTATTGACTATAATGAGCTGCATGATTCCCATGAACTTGAAGCTTACATTGAACTGGAAAAATATATTAATTCAGCCGGATACAAAGCTGAAAGGAGTAAAATTGAAAACCAGAAATTTCAGGATACGGATGAGTATCGTAAACTGGAGGATTATAAAACTCTTAAAAGTTCCAAAAGATTCAAAGATAATTTCAGGTTTAAGGCATCAGCATTATACGCAAATTATATCAACCTGGAGGGGTCCGACAGGATCAAACAGGTGGAGAAGCTTGAAAAATATATTCAGTCCGATGATTTCAGGAAAGTAAAGGAATACATGTTATTGCCGCCTGCAAAAAAATTAGAATTATCAGATGAGTATAAAATGGAGCAGAAATATAAAGAATTAAAATCCTCGGAAAAGATTGTATGGTATTTTGAGCTCAAAGATTCAACAAGGTTTGACGAGCTAAAAACGTGGGAAGTAAGCTTTGAGGACGATTTTTCATCCGGCAGGCTTGACCGCAAGAAATGGATGACCAGATATTTTTGGGGGGATGCTTTAATAAAGGATAGCTATTCACTTGCACATGATAAACATTTTTTTACTGATGGAGAAAACCTGGAGTTTGATAAGGGTATTTTAAAAATACTGACCAGGAAAGAAAAGGCTAAAGGTAAGGCCTGGAATCCGCAGATAGGATTTTATCCCAGGGAATTTGATTATACATCCGGACTTATAAGTACGGGTAACAGCTACAGGCAGAAATACGGAATATTCGAAGCCAAGATAAAATTTAATGAAAGTTATCCTGTAAGTCATTCATTCTGGATGTTATCTGACCAGATTTTGCCACATATAGATATTGCTAAAGCAGAGAATAAACTGGTAATGAGCAGCTACTGGGGAAATATAAATACCAGGGGGGGTATCAGGAAGAAAATATCCAGACTCGGATTATCGAAATACTCAAAGGAATTTTATATATATTCCCTGGAATGGTCACAGGATAAGCTTAAGTGGAAAATAAACGGTGTTACTGTAGCCACCTCATCACAGGGTGTTCCACAGGAACCTATGTATTTAATACTAAGTTCAGGGCTTCATAAAGAAATAAAAGGGAATAACCTTCCTGCCGCAATGGAAATTGACTGGGTAAGATGCTATAAAAGAAAATAGTTATTACTGCGTACCTTGTCGTTGAGGGAAACCGGACTAATTACTAAATTCATAATCTTTATTCAATAGTTCTATTGCCTCGATCAGCTGGGGTTCGAATCTTACTTTTAATTTATTCCTGTGCAGTATTTGCTTTAGCTGTGCCTTTTTGTCAGGGAGGGTTCGCAGTAAGCTCAGTCGGTTAGCATCGATTTTGTAATAATCATTATTTATCTGCAGATAATATACATTTTTATCATAAATCTCATCTTCATTTTTATTAACCATTACTGTACGGAAAGCATAAAGAGATATATTTCCTTCTTCGAGAACCTGAAGAAAGACATCTGATGAATCGGACTGATACCAGTTTTTAATCCTGGTTTTTCTGAAGTATGCATAGGGGGTGTTATTTTCAGCATATATAATAAATGCATTAACGGCTTCCTTATCAACTGTTGCATTTTTATAATCTGATTTTCTGAGCCATACAAGGTCATCGAAATAACGGTTATAACGAATATACTTATTCTTGACTACCTGTCCGTCAGACATAATAACATCGCCATTTGCCCATTTATAAAAGAATGGTGAACCATAACTCATATTACTGTTTATATAAATCCTGCCAGACAGTTTTTTTTCAAAATCCTCAGTTATACTAATATCTTCAGTACAGTTGCAATAGTATTTCTGGGATATAAGTTCCACATTCGTGATTAAAACAAGAATGATTGATATTATTAGGTTCTTCATATTATCAGCTTTAACTATTTGACCTCTATTTCGCTGGCAGCTTCCAGGGGTATGCCTCCGGAGGTTATGCCCTGCACGGAAATATTATACCCGGCTTCCAGATCAGAAGCAGTGAATTCAATTATTGCTTTATTTGTCCCGCTTATTATAAGGCTGGGATTCCAGTATAATGTCTGCCTGAAATCAGGCTGATTTTTTATCCTCTTCTCAGTCTGCAGTATAATATCATTGACTGGAAAAGTATAAGGCAGGCGGACTTCGTTTTTATAAATATACGCATGGTTATCGAGATAGGCCTCAGGAATCTTTCCATCATATGTATGAATTGACAGCAGTCCGTAAAAAGACAGTTCGCCGTACAGTATTTGTGATTGAAAGACATCTATACGCTTTATATCATTTGAACCTAAAGAAGATATATAATCCAGACTTTGGCAGGGGACGCCGTTTAACAGAACAGTTGCACCGGGGGGCATTATAATTTTGTTTTTAAAATCATAAATCTGGACATAATAGATATCACGTCTTTTCCTGAATTTTACACCGGGTAGAATATTTTCTGATATTTCCCTGAAATCATCCAATTCAACGAAATCTGCAGGGTATATTTCATAATCAGGCTTACCGCAGAAATTCCTGCGTTCACAGGCATTATTTATAACCGGGGGCATACTATTGCTTTTGCCTTTAGCATTGTAGATTTCGTTAATTAGTGTGATTTTTCTGCAATATTCAAGATATTCAATTGCTTCTGGCGACAGCTCCAGTGTGCTGTTATTCAGCGAGGTATATGGATTGAATTTATTATCTATTTCCCAGGTAATACTTTTTGTTCCTGTACCATAGTTAATAAGCTGCAGAATCAGGTCCCTGTTATCATAGGACTGGTCCAGCAAAAAATAAAATTTACCGCTTGAATCGGTATAGCAGTATTTCAGGGAAGTAATACTATCTGCATAAGACAACATAGTCAGTTCATTTTTGATAGGTTCATTGTCTGTTTTCTGCAGGACCTTTCCTGTAAGTACAAATCCCCTGTTTTCCGGGATAAACGTGCATGGCCTTTTATTGTTATCCGGCAGAATATCCCATTCATAATTGTCCGGTTCAAATTCAGAATAAAATAGCATGTATGATGTGATCCCTTGATTATTTATGAAATCCTGAAATGGTGTTTTTTCGGATACCGATACCGAAAGCCAGGCTGTGTCGGTATATCCGGTATTATTTAACTCTAATTCCAGCACGACTTTATCGCCTTTTTTATAAGCCTTTTGTAACGCATTTATTTTCACGGAAGGATAATTGTCCGGATAAATATATGTTAACTTTTCGGCAACCGTATTATTATAATGATTGAGAAGGACAATACAAAGAATACCTGCAGGAATATCATTTTTTGAAATAATAACTTTTGCCGTGCCGTTACTTAATGTAACTGGTATGTTCTTCAATATTCTTCCCCGTGAACGCATAAGAAGATGGAATAATCCGCTATTAAAAATACCCTCATCCTCCGAACTTATATTTATAATAATTTCATCCGGCTGGGCGGTTTCAATATCCAGATTATATCCCGATTTGCAGGTGATTTGCTTTAAAGATAGTGATCCGGCATTGCAGGTCCCTGTATCTGTTTAAGTCCGGACTCATTTATTTTTGTTATGATTATACCTGTTTTAAAATAAAATGCAGGTGAGACATTTCTCATCCAGTTGGTATATGCCCTCAAAGTGTAAATACCTCCTGGAATAGTATCGGGAATAATAACTGATCCTGAACAAATACTTTTATTTAGATTGGATCTCCAGCTATATACAAGTTTGTCATTGGAGCCTGTTATATCGAAGTAAATAATCCTGCTTTGCGTACTTTTTTTCAATGAGGACGCATTGACGACATATGCTTTGTACATCAATGGCTGACCGGAGATATAAGTGTTTTTATCAAGTTGCACAAATACTTTTTCATTTCTTTCCAGGAAGCAGTCATTTTGTTCGATATGAAAATCAGTTAGCTGTCCGTTTGAAGGCCGTAAAAAAACGGGAACAATCATTAACAGGCCAACCAGCAGGCATTCTATTGAAAATTTATAATCTTTCACTTTTATAATAATGGGATTTTCATTCTGTTTATTGTTAAAATCATCGAAATGTTATCCAGAAGTCCGGTGCGATGATATCCTGGCATGAGTCGCTTATCGGGACTGAGTATTTCTGCAAATTCAAGATAGAATAATTATTTAGTCCGGTTGCCCAGTCAAAGGCGGTGTGCCTTGAAGTTTTTGCAGCAACTTCAAACAGTCCCAGGACAAGTTTGCCCGTATCATTGATGCAGTGGATATTACCTGTGATTTGGGAGGGCACAGGATCGAATATCCGTTCTTTTGCATTAAGTTGTGTAATAACAGAGTTATAATACTCATAGGCGTCTTCCGTTATTGAGTAAGCTGTAGTAGTTACAATCCAGCCTCTCGGATGTACGGGGCTTGTTGTATCATCCTGCCATGCAGAATTGTATCTGTATGGAAGAAAACCGAGATTATGCTTTTCTATCACCTGTTCGTACTTAAACGGAACTGTGGATTTTACGTTTACCATATCGTTCAGACTCCATGTATACCAGCAATATACATCGACGGGGGCTAGAGGAGCAGGATAGTATATGGTATACTGGCTTTGTGATACAACCCTGCTGTAAAAACGAAAAAACAACCTGTCGCCGGTTTTTGAATTCATATCAGCATATACGTATAAACCTCCTTCTTTATAAATCGACAGCTCGCCATAAGAATTCCTTGATGTAAATTCTTTTTCGCCTATTTCAGCATAAATGGTATCAATTTTTTTGGGAGGTTGCATAAGAACAGGTGAAGATTCATATATACTGCCGTCAGGCAATTCAACATGAAGGGTGTATATCCTGCCTGCAGTGCCCCTTATTCCGTTCTTATCACTATAATATCTGCCATTACCGGTTTCAGTTAAAATTTCAGTATTCCCATAATTATCGGAAATGGTAACAAGTGCATCTGTAATCGCTGTATAGCTTCTATCATAAAAAGCTGCTGCCCAGAATAATTCCACCCTGTACGGACCGGGCCCGTCATGAAGATAACCTTCAATCACCGGTATTTTTAAACCAGCATCAATATCATCGGGATTATACACTTCCTGGCATGCTATAAGAAGTACTAGTGATAATAGGATCAATATTTTTTTATAAGCTGCCTTCATTATTTAGAAAATAAAGTTATAGGTTATTGTGGGCAATGGCTTCCCTATTATATAGAGTTTGAAGAGATTGAATCTCTTATAATCATTATTAGAGTCCGGTTGTTCCTTTTTATAAAAAACCGAATATGCATTTTTTCGGGCATAGACATTTAATAATGAGAAAGTCCAGCTGCCTTTCCATTTCTTCTTTATCCTCAGGCTCTCATCAATGCTTATCGATAAATCCAGCCTGTGATAGGGAGGTAGCCTGTATTTGTTCCTGTCGGAATAATATATTAATTCTTCGGCTCCAATACTATACTTATATTCAGGAAGTGTCACTGATCTGCCTGAGGCGTAAGTAAAGTTTCCTGCAATTCGCCAGCGGCGGTTAATGTTATAATTTAAAAGGATTGTTAAATCATAGGGTTTGTCATAGGATGAAGGGTAAAAATCGTTATTATTGATTATTTCGTCGCTGTATATACCGCTTGTTTTTTTGAAAGTCCTTGAAAAGGTATAACTTATCCATCCATCAAGCTTACCTGTTTTCTTTCTCAGGAAAAATTCAATACCATAGTTTTTACCGGAAGCATTTATAAGTTCCGTTTCAATATGCTGCTTCATTTCAATGCTGGCGTTATTCCTGTATTCAACCAGGTTAGACAGCTTTTTGTAATATAATTCAACAGAAGTTTCTATGCTCTTGCCTAAAAAATTCCGATAATAGCCAATAGCAAACTGGTCAGCCAATATTGGCATAATATAAGGGCCTGACAGTTTCCACACATCATCGGGTGTAGGAATAGATGTATATGAGATCAGTGAAATATACTGGCTGTTCCTGTTGTAACTTAATTTCACGGAGTTTTTGTTGTCAAACTGGAATTTCAGGGAAAGGCGGGGTTCAAGGTTGTAATAAGGTTTTATAATTTCACCTTTGCTGTAATATAAAGAATCGATAACAGAAACTTCACTTATTGGGGCACCTTCCTGGTAAACAGGGATCCTTAGCGGGCCTGTAAAAAAGTAGCAGGAATATCTTATGCCTGCGTTTACAGATATGTTGTTGGTAATATCGTATAAATCATTAATATAAATTGCCCCTTCATACGCCTGCTCATTCATAAGTATTTCAGGTATTATCAAGGAGGTGTCATTTAAAGGCATCTTTTCTCCGGGCTGGATTTCGTAACGTATGCCCTGTAATCCTATATCGATATTATGATTAGTGAGACCTGTATATGAGATATTATATTTGCCATTAAGG
>Ga0307435_1000990_pt1 | contig 12192 bp, 8 predicted proteins | sample SalMarWE160470MG_FD_202164 | JGI IMG/M metagenome (GOLD analysis project Ga0307435, IMG submission 202164) | Salt marsh sediment microbial communities from the Plum Island Ecosystem LTER, Massachusetts, United States - WE1604-70 | ecosystem: Environmental > Aquatic > Marine > Intertidal zone >... | reverse complement strand
AACAGCCGATTATATTCCAACGTCTATCCATATAAAATCCCACCAAGCCGCCGACCTCGTCACTGCCAATGACCTTACCGATGCTATAGCAGTGAACCAGATTGCCTTCATTCCATCCGGTAAATCCACCAGTCGAATGGGTACTTTCGACTGAACCGGTGCTGTAGCAGTCAATTATCTGGTCTGTGTTATAGCCAACGAGGCCGCCGACAGAACTCCTGCCATTTACCGCACATGTACTGTAGCACTGGGTCACATTTTTTCTATTGGCCCCGACGAGGCCGCCGACATCCCAACCGCCGGTGACTTTGCCAGTGCTGTAGCTCGTTGCGATGATACCGTGATTTCTGCCCGCGAGGCCACCGATATAACTACCTGAACCTGTTATGTTGACATCCACGACTCCAAGGTCTTTAACCTCGGACTCGAATGACAAAAGACCAAAAAGACCCAGATAATCCTCGCCATTGATTGTTAGATGCGAAATAGTAAAGCCGTTGCCATCAAATATACCCCTGAAAGGAGTGTCCTCAGTGCCGATTATATTATACGATGGTCTTCCATCCTTGCCATCGTAAGCAGACAGGTCAATATGATTCATAAGCTTGAAATGTTTGTTCCATTCACACGTGAAAAGACCGACCAGATTAAGCTCATTCTCCGTGTAGATCAGATAAGGGCTATCCTCTGTTCCGGCACCTGTTAAAAATTCTGAGAGTGTTTCTCCGAATACAATTGGTTCTCCCGGTCTGTTTTCCCACCATAATCTCGGATAGTCTTTACCATCGTCAATAGTCCAGGTTCCTGCATTGCCGCATGTGCCCCAGGTGAGGAAAGTGCTGGCTGTTTGCATCTCGGATGTGGTCTTACCTATACCACCATCGCTTTGGTTAAGCCCACTAGTTTGGATATCCCAAAAGCAGTTAACAATTTTACCACTTGGCCATTGGTCCACTATTAATCCACCCAGACCTGAACTTCCCTCCCCGCAAGAAATACTTGTAGTGGAATAGCAGTTGATTATATTGCCACCTGAATGCTCTCCTACGAGACCTCCGATGATTCCGCTATTGTCCCCACCGGTGATGCTACCTGTAGCGTAGCAATTAGAAATCTGAGAGTAGTTTTTACCAACCATGCCCCCAATATAATGGCAGTAGTTTCCACCAAAAACATCAACATTTGAATAACAGTTTGCAATGCTTCCACCATTTACTCCAGCAAGACCGCCGATCCAGTAATGCCCGAGGGAAATGCTGCCAGTTACGCCGCAGTTAGTAATATTTCCTTCATTTGTGCCAACCAGAATTCCTGCTTTTTCTGTTCCCAATCCACCATTGATAGTAGCATTATTTAGAATAAGGTTGCTAATGGAACCACTAGTGCCTATATATCCAAACAGACCGAAATAGGATGCCGGCCTTAAATCACTGCCCATAGTCAGATTACTGATTATATGATAACTACCATCAAATGTGCCGGTAAAACCGCTACCAGGGCACACGCCTATACGGGTAGGTTCTATGTTCGTTAGGTCTAAATCAGAAGCAAGAGTAAAACTCTTATCCCAGAGTATGCTGGCTGTGCCAATACAGGCTAATTGTTCGGCATTAGAGATGATATAGGGGTCTTCCTGTGTACCATTGCCATTAAACCAATTGATGTTCGGTTCTGGTATAGTTTGTCCGGGATTTCCTTCCCACGCAAGGTGGGGATAGTCTTTACCGGCATTTAAAACCCAATTCGGGTCACCACCCCAGCCGTTGAGGCTATATACATTGGGGTCCATCATCTGAGCAGTTGTTAAACCTATTCCTCCTTCACTTATATATATATCGCTAATTTCTGTATTCCAGAAACAATCAACAATGGAAGCAGATGTCACACCAAAATTATCCCCGATGAGGCCTCCAAGGAATGGTTCTTCGTCCTTTACTGAAAGACTGCCGGAGGCATAGCATCTAATAATCGAGCCATCATAGATGGTTCCAACCAGACCACCAGTCGCCGGATTAAAATATCTACTGTAAACATCAACTGTGGTGTAGGAATTGATAATTATGCCTTTACTGTCGTAGCCTACCAAACCGCCAAGAAACTCACCACCGGTAGCTTTGCCTTTGGCGAAACAGTTGGATATATTTCCACCGTTTCCTCCAGCTAAACCACCTACGTCATTGTAACCTGTTAGATCACATATGGAGTAGCAATGAGAAATGCTTCCACCGTTTCCTCCTACCAAACCTCCAATCCCACCGCCATCAGCGAAAATACCGGCAGTTGCGCAGCAGTTGTAGATTGAACCATTCTTATAATTGCCTCCTACAAGACCTCCTATTCCGTCAGAGCCTTTAATGTTACCGCTGGCGAAGCAATCTAAGATGTTTCCATAATTACATCCTGCCAAGCAGCCTATATAAACTGAGGATTTTTCACCTATGATATTGGCATCAATGATTCCTATGTTTTGCACCTCTGCATATTTGTCTATAATGTCGAATAGTCCCAAATACATACGACCCCGAATAGTCAAATTTGAAACCGTAAATCCAGCTCCATCGAAATGTCCCCCAAAGCAGCAAATGGGTGCCATTGTCCAGGTGATACCGGAAAGATCAATATTATCCGTTAGTTCATAATAATCCAGCAAACCATAGTGACGGATGGCACCAATATCCTCGGCTGTGGCAATTCTATATGGATTATCTATGGTTCCTTCACCATCTAATTTGTGGATTTGGAATGTATCAGATAGGACAGTTAGTATGGGGTATCCACCATCTTCGGGTATAAGCCATAAATCAACTGCTCCATTTCCGCGTTCGCCAACTAAATCCCATCCTGCCGAAATGTATGTATTTGGATCCTGCATCTCGGCAGTGGTGAGCCCCGTACCCACAGCGCTGGTAGATAAACCACTGGATTCGATATCCCAGAAGCTATGAATCGTATAGTCGCCATCATCTTTACCCACTAAACCGCCGATATAGTAACTTGCATCACCACTATAGACATTCCCAACCGCATAACAATTAATTATACGACCAAGCGAACTGGAAGTAGAACCACCTCTACGTATGGGAGACTTGTTAAATCCGACAAGGCCGCCAAGTTGATTACAGCCGGTTCCACCGGATACACTGCCGCTGGCATAGCAATTGGTGATGGTACCGCCATTATTTCCTAACAGGCCTCCGAGACTCTCATTATTGTCCCCACCATAAATATCGCAGAGTGTAGAGCACTGATAGATATAGCTGCCAACCCAAACGAATCCAACGAGACCTCCAATAGATTTGGAGTTGGTCATAGCAGTTATACTGCCAGAGGTAGCGCAGTTTGTGATTGTGCACAGCTCGGTGTATCCTGCGAGCAAACCGATGTAGCGAGAACCACTTGAGACTATAATCGATGCATCTACTACACGTAGGTCATGTATCCGACCACCTTCCCCAATCCTGCTGAACAAGCCAAGGAAGCTTCCATTGCCGTAAATGGATAAATTAAAAATTCTGTGACCATTGCCATCGAATCTGCCAGTGAATGCAACTCCATCAAATCCACCTGGGTATAATAACGATACTTCATTTACATCGGGTGCAATTACGGCCTGAGTAAAGACCTGCCCACCCGGTAGATTAGGGTCCAGGTCGATGTCATTAACCATCACGAAGCACTTATCGAGAAGATTCGGGTCTGAGCCAATCGAAGTGAGCTGCTCAGCCGTGGCGATTTGAAATGGGTCATTCGGCTCGCCTGTACCGCCTGTAAATTCGACATCACCCTTAGCTGGATAACTATGAAGGAGAACAAGCAGAATAAAAACACGCCAAATCTTAATGATTTTTCTTTCTTTGCTCATAAGACTTTCCTCGCCTTTAATTTTTAGTAATGGTAATAACTCCAAGATTTAAATATACCAGAGAAAGACCGATAATGCAAGCAGATTTGCCGGTATATTAGGTGTATTTTGCGAAAGTTCTAATGAATTTTAACTCCATGGTGTTATTCTGAAAGCAAGACATATTTAAGCGGCAGCGGTTATATTACACAGCCGCAAACTCATTTGGCGTCAGAAAATGGTGGAGCATCCATTCTACCCCCTAAGGGGTGCGAAGGTCGCCGACGCTCCATAGCTTTGGCGACGGGGCGATGAAAACCCCACTCTATCAGAAAAAATCTACAATCCATTTATGTCCACTAGATGTTATTGACAGGTAGCGCTTTAATCTAAACATTATAAGAATCTTTTTAACCTTGAAGTGCGTCTTTTAATCACTGTGCAATTTTTTTCACTAGGTGTCGGCGCCACTTAGTATAAACTTCTGCAGCAAAATATCAAAAATAGATAAAGAACAGAAACAGAATAAATTCATAATCCCTTTTTTGTATCTACTAGATGTTATTGACAGGTAGTACAATAATCTTACCATCCTGAGGAGTTTTTTCGATTGATATAATTTCATCCCTGTCTATTCTTTTATTTAACCTGTGTTCTACTTTAACTACAATCGCAGAATAGTCACGTACGTAAAGCGCGTACCTATAGCAGTCCTAGGGACTCCTTACGGAGAGCTACGCGCTTTACGTATGAGCAGCGAGAGACTATCTTGAGAATCGAGCATCTCGAATGGATTTCACTTGAAAATTAAGCTCTTTCTGGGTATAATATGACGTCGTAACGCGTATAGCGTATATCGTATCGCGTATATAGTATAGTGTATAGCATATCACAGTTCAAACAGAAGCCAGAGGACGGAAGGCGGAGTACAGAACTCAGAAGTAATTACTAAGCACTCCATAAGGAGTCCCAAGGACGAAATCCTAAACTCTAAATTCATCCCTAAGGGACAAGATATCAAATGTTCAAAAAACCTGAATTATCAGTGCGAAACGAAAAACCACAACGCAAAAATCAAGATTCAGATAGTGAGATGGGTAACTTTCCCCCAAGGGGCTTGGTTGTGTATATTGTCAATATTATGCAAACCCACATTGTTCGACAATTGTCGAAAGTATTCGACAAATCGGCCTTTTTTTGCAAAACAAAGCCAATTTATGTAAGGCAAAAATTTACGCAAGCTCTTTTTTGACAAGTAAATAGAGTAATTCTACAATTTTGTAGATTGGCAAAAACAAAGCCAATCAAAGCCAATTTTCCTTGCCCCAGAGTCGGATCGGAAGACGGAGGACAGAAGACGGATGACGGAGAACAGAGGACGGAATACGGAGGGCAGAAAACGGAGGACTGACAGCCGACGTGATACAATATACAAGAGACGATTGACGAAAATGGGCGATACAGGACTCGAACCTGTGACCCCATGCGTGTAAAGCATGTGCTCTAACCAACTGAGCTAATCGCCCTAAATTAACCTTTGAGAATACATTCTTTTAGCCCTTGCGTCAACAATTTTGATGCCTTATATTCTTGTTCGGTTAAATTTTCGTTCATCTAAATAGTATAGTAATAAAAAGTTAAGGTGTTCCTATGACAATACTTGAAGCCATTCGCAAAAGATACTCCTGCAGGGCATACCAAAACAAATCCATAGAGCCTGAAAAATTAGAGCAAATCTTTGAAGCTGCTCGGCTGGCACCCTCTGCCAAGAATCTGCAGGATTGGCGGTTCGTAGTAGTAACCGATAAAGAAAAGAAACGAAAGTTAGCTGAAGCTGCAAATAACCAAAAATTTATTGAAAACGCCAGCGTAATCATAGTCGCCTGCAGTAACAGTAAAGACGTTATGCGCTGCGGCCAAGCCATTGGGCCTATCGACATAGCTATCGCTCTTGAACACATCGCCTTGCAGGCAGCGGAGTTAGGATTAGCAACCTGCTGGATCGGCTCATTCTATCCTGAAAAAGTCAGGCCAATTGTTGGAATTCCCGAAGATATTGATATAATCGAACTAATGGCTCTCGGCCATCCAGCCGACAGCCAAAAAGAGCCTAAGCGTGAGCCGATGAATAAAATGCTCTGCTACGAAAAATGGCAATTTTAGATTCACCTATAAAATAGGAAATTTTGGGGACGTGGTGTAACGGGAGCACGCCGCGGTCGCATCGCGGAAATGAGGGTTCGATTCCCTTCGTCTCCAGTCGATTGACGCGAGTGAGGAGCATCGAGTGTCCTGAGCATAGCTCCCATAGGGAGCGGAGTCGAAGGGCTTACTTTAGAGTACTCAGGGCTCGCCCATGGCAGGCCATTTTTCGCTCGATATTTGTTTGTCGGATTTTCAGCTTAAGATGATTATGTAAATGCCATTACTCAGTTTGAAAATATCACATTGATGAGCAGGCTTGAGGAAAAGGTAGATAGGCATGTTAGAAATTAAATGTCCGGAATGTAAAGCGAATATTAAAGGCATAATGAGTGATTATCTGCAATGGCGCAGTGACAGACGAATATGCCCACATTGCGGTGTCCAACTGGAGATTTCAAATCCCATTTTCTGCTTTGGGCTTTGTGGCTTGATATTTGGTGTTCTCGTAGGCAGCTCGTACCATTGGGGTTTTGGCAACGAATGGTTCAGACTGGTAATAGCGGTGCTTATCTGCTGGATAGTTTTACCGATTATTGTTCGGGCAGTCGGACGCTGGCAGGTTTTATCAAGCGAGCAAATTAATGCAAACAAGATACAAAAATGGTCGCGGTTTATTCCTGCAAGCCTTTTAGCCCTTGCAATTGCTTTTACAATTACATATTGTTCTGTCCATATTATATTTCTCGCACTTTATAAATGAATCATAAGATGATGGATGATGGATAATGGATAATAGATAATGGATGAATAAAGAAAGGATTTGTTATGCCGGCCAATATAGCACATCTAGTCATAGCGCATAAGGCGCTCGAAAGGCTTAAAACAGAAGGGGGTAGTGAGGTCGCAGAATTCGCTGAAATAATTGATGATACTTCCAAAGCACAGAACATCCGAGCGTATATGAACCTCGGCAGCATCGGGCCGGACCTCTATTACTACTGTAACATAGCCGGCTCGCTCAAAGACATGCTGACGGAAGGTTTCGTACAGGCTAAAGGCGTGACGCCTTGGGCCTACCATTTGCACTCAACTCAGCCGAACATATTTCCCCTGAAACTGAGTGAGATTCTGTTCAAGGATGTTGTTCGTGAAAATGGCAAGCCAACGCTCGAAGCTGATGATATTCGAAAATTGGCATACATCGCGGGGCACCTGACACACATCGCAGCCGATCAGATTATCCATCCGGTGGTGAACCTTATTGCCAAGCCCTACTACCGCAGCGGCGAGAATCGTAAGAAACACCGCGAATGTGAGGTCTTTCAGGATTACTTTCTCTATGAAGAGGTATATCGCGACAAAAGAGAGGCCCTGTCAGGGAAAAAGAAAGCCACATACGACTTCTTTGAGCAGGATTTCAATAAATGGGTGGATTGTGTCCCTGGTAAAACATTCAAAAACGCCGAAGAATGGTTCCGCTACTTTTTGCAGCGTGGCTTTGCCGAAACATATGGAACATTCCCGGATGAAGAGGTAATAGAAGATTCGGCTGATAATTTACTGCTGACACTCAAAACGTGTCAAAAACTCGGACCATACAAGGAGGCAGCGGAAGACTATGAGAAGAACGGAACCAATTCAAAAATGTATAAGGAATATATAAAAGACGCGGATTATGCAAAATTCTACAAAGAGGCGGTCAGATTAGCAGATGTTTACATTATTGCGTTATACGAGATTTATGAGGTACTAAAGAATGGAAAGGATTTCACTGAAAAACACAAGAAGCGATTTCTGAGCATTGTCAGCGACGCAGATTTATCATGCCCGCTGGAACAGAACATTTGCGACAAGGCTTATGCCGCACTGATTAGTAAAAGGGGCACCAAAGGCGGACAAAGCAAATATAAGAGGATTTTCGTTTGATTATGGTTGCCCTTCCTTCGGAAGCAGGAATCCGGCAATATCAATATGCGAAGCCGGGCTACGGAGGGCTTCGCCCCAACGAGAAAATCTGCCCATCCTACCACTGAACAAACAACGAGCCCCATACCACGAGCGACAAGTAAGCTTCGGTTAGAATCGCTATTGTGAGTTTTACTGGCAACGGATAGGCATTAATTTTTTTTTACTTGCCGTTTATAAATAGAAAAATTAAAATTAAGCAGCTTATTGGCCGAAGAATACCTATATTGGCTTTTAGTGAAACTGGCAAGTGCGTTCAAACACAGTCTTTTTAGGGAGTGTAATAATGCCGGATAAAATTCGTCTTTTATTGATCGATGATGAAGAGGATATGCTCGAGTTGCTCTATTATCATCTGGGCCTGTTCGGTTTTGAGGTCTATACGGCGCCGGACGGTCCCTCGGGCCTGAAATTGGCACAAAATGAAAAGTTTGACCTGATTCTGCTGGATTGGATGATGCCCGGGATGAATGGGCTCGAAGTTCTATCAGAACTTAAACACAACAAAAAAACAGAAGATATACCTGTTTTTATGTTCACTGCCAAGGGGATAGTGGAAGATATTGATCAGGCATTCGATATAGGAGCAGATGATTATATTGTCAAGCCGATAGAAGGTGATGAGCTGGCAAAGAGAATCAAGGTAAAACTGGCCAAATACGAAGCCAAAAAGCGTGCCCAGGAACCTGCTTAAGAATTAAAGCTGAGCCAGTGAGGTCTTATTACTGAGATCGCGGAGCATACAGGTCTATTTCGCAATTCATTTCCTGTGACCGACACCCCAAATAAAGCTGAACTCATTTCTCAAATTCATTTTAGCGTAGACAAAACTTGATTTTAAACATCAAAAGCGTATATTTTGGCTATGCAAACTAAGGCCAAGATAGTTTATAAGCCGGATAGGTCGACAAGACGCCGACAGCCGATATTTATGGCGAAGGTGCCAGCTGGGTTTCCCTCGCCAGCGGCTGACTACGAAGAAGACAAGCTCGACCTAAATAAGCACCTTATAAAAAATCCAGCAGCGACGTTCTTCGTCCGTGTCGTCGGAGATTCGATGGTCAAAGCAGGCATCCACGACGGCGACCTTTTGGTCGTGGATCGAAGTATTAAGCCAAGAGATAAAAACGTCGTTATAGCAGCCGTCGACGGCGAGCTTACAGTCAAAAGAATCCGCATCCGTAAGAATAAGTTGACGCTTGAAGCTGAGAACGAAAACTACCAGAGCCAGGAAATCAACGAGGAAATGGAATTCGAGGTCTGGGGGGTGGTGACAAACGTTATACACGCATTATGAAAAATATATTTGCACTTGTCGACTGCAATAATTTCTACGTCTCGTGCGAGCGGGTCTTCCAGCCACACCTGCAAAACAGGCCCGTCGTGGTGCTCTCCAACAACGACGGCTGTGTAGTATCAAGGTCGGATGAAGTAAAACGGCTCGGCATCAAAATGGGCGTGGCGTTTTTCGAGGTCAAAGATGAGGCCGAAAAAAACGGCGTGATAGCTCTCTCCTCTAATTACAGTCTCTATGCCGATATGTCACGCCGGGTGATGGAAACGCTCTGCAATTTTACGCCTGAGATTGAGGTGTATTCAGTTGATGAGGCCTTTTTGAACCTCGCCGGCCTGAGCGAGAACCTGACGGATTACGGACGCAGAATCAAAGAGACCATCAGACAATGGACCGGCATGCCGGTATCAATCGGCATCGGCCGGACAAAGACACTCGCAAAGATAGCCAACAGAATTGCCAAGAGGTCCGCAGAAGCAGCGGGTGTGTTTGAGCTTACAGATAGCACCATTGGTGAAATTCTGGCACAGACCGGCGTAGAGCACATCTGGGGAGTGGGGATAAAGACCGCGATTAAATTAAAAAGAGCGGGGATCGAGACCGCCCTTGCGCTTCGGGATGCTGATGTGGAATGGATACAGCGGCGGTTCGGCATAACCGGCGTCAGGACGGTTTATGAGCTGCAAGGCATTAATTGCTATGAATTAGAAGAGCAGCCACCGATGAAAAAAAGTGTCACCGTATCGCGAATATTCGGCAGAAAAGTAGAAACAGCCGAAGAGCTCAAGGAAGCGATAGCATGTTATGCCGCAAGGGCAGGCGAGAAACTTCGCGAGGAAGGTTTAGCTGCCGGCGTGATGATAGTCTTTGTGATGACAAGTCGATTTGTTAATAAGCGTAAAAGGTACTTCAACTCGCACACGGTTACTTTTCCTGCTGCCACGAATTATACGCCCGAGCTGATTGACTACGCTGCAAAAGCTGTGGAGCAATTGTACCGAAAAGGGTTTCAGTATAATAAAGCCGGCATAATTCTCGGCGACCTTGTGCCGGAAGATAGCGTGCAGGGAAATCTGTTCGACGAAGTTGACAGGCAAAAATCGAGAAGACTGATGCAGGCGGTTGATGCTGTTAATGCGAGGTTGCCTTTTACGCCGTTGCGGTGGGCTGCGGAAGGAATAAATCAGCCCTGGCAGGCAAAATTTAGCAAACGTTCCAGGAGATACACCACTCGATGGGACGAGCTGCCCGAGGTGGCGTAACACAACTTATGGCAGGTAAGATTTACGTAGGAATAGCAGGTTGGTCGTATCCGGACTGGAAGGGAATTGTATATACCAGGCCAAAGGTCGACCAGCTTGAATACGTTAGCAGATTTGTTGACTGCGTTGAAATTAATAGCACCTTTTATAGGCCGCCGTTTGAGAAGACTACAAAATCCTGGCTTGTTAGAACCGCTGAACAAAAAGACTTTTTCTTTACTGCGAAGTTACATCGTGACTTTACCCACGAAGGCAAAATCGATAATGAAATGGTAAGATATTTTCATAAAGGCTTTCAGCCCTTTCTGGAAGCAAATAAACTAAAACATCTATTGGCTCAATTTCGATATGATTTCGCTGACTGCCCGGAGAGCCGGCAGCACTTGGCTAAAATCGTTGAGAGCTTCGCCGATGCGTTCAACCTCGCAGTTGAGGTAAGGCACAAATCGTGGGAAAGAAAAGAGGCTCTGGATTTCCTGCGGCAGCTCGGCGTAACAGTGGCCAACCTTGATTATCCGACAACCTATAACTCATTCAATATGCAGCACTGCACCGTTGGCAGAAATGGCTATTTCAGGATGCACGGCAGAAATTTTGAAAAATGGTTCAGCAAAGAAGCCGGCAGAGATGAAACCTATAACTATTATTACAACTCCGATGAGCTTGTTGGAATAAAGGAAAGAATTGATGGATTAGCTGAGGCCTTTGAATTTCTAACGGTTATCGCCAACAATCATTACCGAGGAGCTGAGCTGGCAAACGCCATAGAGCTAAAAGCCCTGATTACTAGCCAAAAGCAGCCTGTCCCCGAAGGTCTGTTGAAAGTCTATCCGAACCTGGAAAGGATTGCGGCAAATTGATAATTTCGTATAAAACATGAACCCCCAGTAAAACTGGGGGCTAATAGGGATGGATATGGAAATCTATAATCTTGTAAGTTTCGCAGGGATTTTTGTTCTGCTCGGCTTTGCATGGACACTGTCGGCTGACAGAAAAAATATGAACTTGCGGGTAATCGGCTGGGGAGTCGGCCTGCAATTATTAATCGCCCTATTTATCTTTGTTGTCCCTGCCGGTGCAAAGCTATTCCTGTTAGTCAACGATGTCGTGGTAAAAGTGCTCGATTCCGCCACAGCCGGTTCAAAATTTGTGTTCGGACCATTAGCTGAAACAGGAGAGGAGTCACTGGGGTATATTTTGGCTTTTCAGGCCTTTCCCACAATCATCTTCTTCTCGACCCTGATAGCGATTTTATATTACTTCGGCATAATGATCCTTGTTGTCAGAGGCTTTGCCTATGTATTTACGAAGTTAATGAGGATATCAGGTGCCGAGTCTCTGGTAGTTGCCAGCAATATTTTTGTTGGGATTGAATCCACCCTCACTATTAAGCCTTATTTGGCTCGAATGACCCGCTCGGAGCTTTGCACACTATTGACCGCAGGAATGGCTACAATTGCTTCCAGTGTTTTAGCGCTGTATGTGTTAAATTTAAGGGATATCTTTCCAACGATTGCGGGCCATTTAGTCTCAGCATCTTTGCTTTCCGCCCCGGCTGCACTTGCCATGTCGAAAATTATATTGCCTGAAGGCGAGAAGCCTGAAACTTTAGGTGTACACGTCAGGCCTTTTTATGAAAAAGAGCATAACATTTTTGAGGCAATCATTAACGGAGCCAACGCAGG
>Ga0307435_1000989_pt1 | contig 12192 bp, 6 predicted proteins | sample SalMarWE160470MG_FD_202164 | JGI IMG/M metagenome (GOLD analysis project Ga0307435, IMG submission 202164) | Salt marsh sediment microbial communities from the Plum Island Ecosystem LTER, Massachusetts, United States - WE1604-70 | ecosystem: Environmental > Aquatic > Marine > Intertidal zone >... | reverse complement strand
GTAGAACCTGAAGAATTGGTCAAGTTACAAAAATGGGGGTTGATTAGGATATATTCTTGTTGGTGGCGTATTTTGCCGATGTTAAAACGACACGGCATGAAATCGCTAATTTCCCCTTTTATTGATGCTTTAAGTTCTGTTCTGCGTTTCGGATTGTACTGTTTTTTCCGAAAAATGATTAAAAAACTAAAGTTAGCATATAAACACCATAAATGAAACAGATAAAACAGCTAAAGGAGGGAAGGCTTAACGGGGCATTTGAGCATTGATATTTAGACATCACATTTATAAGGAATGACGAAGTTGACGAAAGACAAATTTTTTATTGTTATAGTGATAATTCTTATAGCTGTCAGTTTGAGCTATCTGTACAGTCAGATAGTTATCCGTGAGTCTGAAAATAAGCTTGAGGAAATTAAACGAGAATTTTATTTAGAAGAAAATAAGATAAGGGTAAACTACGAACTTTCTAAAGATACTTATCTTCTAAAGATAAAACATCCAATTCAAAAAGACCAACATAAAGAAATCTTCTTTAATGGTGTCAAAATTGATGTCAATATATTTCCCTTCGAACGCCAGCACAGGAATTTCCAGAATACCTATATATATTTGCCAAAAGATACTGTTAAACAAGGAGGTAATACTTTAGAAATAAATTTTTCTCATGCCCCACTTTCAGAGGTGACTATTTTAATTCGTAATTATCGAAAACAATTATGCGAGGGAGCTTATATTTTATTTTCTGATTCAGCGTATATTCCTGCCGGTAAAACTTCTTCTAAGATTGCACTTTTTATTAACGTTCTGATTTTACTATCAGGGATAATGACATGTCTTGTAAGTAGAAAAGTTTTAGCCTGCAAGAACAAGTTCTTGCTCTACTACCAGAGATATTTATTGTTATTATTTTTCGTACTGCTGTTGTTGTCTTTAGCAGGGTGGGTAAGTTCTGATTTAGGCTACCGTCTAGTAGTTGCACCTAATCTTTTCTGGAAATTAGCGGCGCTTGCTTTAACCCCTCTTTTTGTCATCGGGGCATATAGAACATTAGAGCGGTTACCAATCTTTACTTCAGAAGCAACAAGATTTTGGTTTACAGAAAAAAAATTTGATACTCGAATAGGAATCGTCTTTTTTCTTCTGATAGTTGTAGTGAATCTTTGGGTTTATTTGCCAAGCTTTTCTCACCTGTTTCGTCACGATGAATGGTTTCTCTTTTTTGCTTCGAAAGAGGAAACACCCAATCTGCAATTGCTGATCAAGCATATCGACTGGCAACTACGCATACCTGTGGACCGTTTGATTTTCCGTCCCTTTTCTCGAAGCCTTGTGACTCTAAACCGCGTGATCTTTGATGTTAATTATTTGGGGCCACATATTGTAACATTTATAAAGCATATCTTTGCCACCTTTTGTCTGTGGTGGCTTATGTGGCAATACGGTCCAAGATGGATCACCGGTCTATTTGCATTATTGTTTTCTGTTTTGGTTGTAAGCGCAGACTCTGTAATATGTCCACATTTTGATGTATACATAATGACGACTATATTCACGATTTTAGCAGTTATTACATTCTGTAAAACCATATACAACCAGCTATCTGTACGCAAGGGCTTTGCTTTAACCGCTTTGCTGCTCTTTCTAAACCTACTAACTATCGAGCTTGGATTTTTTATGCCCTTTGTTTTCTTTTTTGCATACTGGACAATTTTCAGGAATCGCAATGACACTATACTTAAACAGAAAGATAGATGCAGTTGGTTTGTATTTTTGCCGCCGTTTGTTTTATGGGGAATACTTTATTCTATACATCTTTATCTTGCATATCCTAATTTTAAAATGACGGGACAATCCAATGTAATAGGCCTATGGATGCCTTTTGTTAATACAGTAAGGTTCGTGTGGGTATTGCTTTCGGGCATATTCTTTCCTATGTTTGTTGAGATGAGGTATCTGGATAAAACATATTTTCGTATTTTTAGTATTGGAGCCGTATTAACAATCTTGATAATATTCATTTGTGTTCGTTTCGGCAGAAAAATATTCAGGAGCATAACCAAAGAGGCCATATTCTTGTTTATGCTGCTTTTGTCTGTCTTGATAATTTTTTGCTTTGGGCGTGCTTCATATATACATACGACTTTAAACCACTTTATGCTTGCAAGCGGTTATGCTTATTGCACCGGCGCCTTGATTATTTTTGTGATTTACGCATTATTTGATTTTGATAAGATTTTGCAGAATAGAAAACAAAGTCTCTTGCTGTTGTTTATCTTAGCTTTTCTAATAGCTAATCACGCCCTTAAAACGCATCGAACCGCTATTGAAATACAGAGACAAACAGCACCTTTAAAGAAGTATTTTGACTCGGTTAAAGAATTTGTTGCGGTTCATAAAGATGAACCGGATTTTTCTTTCAAAATAATCGACCGTCCTCCCAAAATAATAGTGTTTCCCTGGTACCATGAAACTTGCATTGATGGGTTGTTTTATCGCTACGTGAACAATCAAAACCCTAAGTATTTACTGGAATATGATTATAATGCAGAACAACTTAAATATTCCACTTATACCGAAAAGACCCAAGTGATTACAGCAATGGATGTGTCTAAAAATGTTTCTAAAGGTGCGGATTATATAAACTCTATTGGTATATGCTTTAAGAAGGTTTCGGGTCAGGAATATAATTTTTTTATTGGCATATCCGAGGTAACGCAGAAGCAGTGGCAAGATGTAATGAGTTATAACCCGAGCAGGTTTAAAAATGACAGTCATCCTGTAGAAAATGTTTCCTTTTATATGGTTCAGGAGTTTATAAAACGCTTAAACGAAATTGAGGGTAGTAATTTCTATAGGTTACCTACAGAGAAGGAATACTTATATATACTTGATTTATTTATGACTAATCCCAATATACAGGATAAGGATATTAGTAAGTTTGCATGGTTTAAAGATAATTCAAATGGAATAACTCATCCTGTTGGTAGCCTTGAGCCACTAAATAAAGACTTATATGATTTAATAGGAAATGTGTGGGAATGGACGGAAAATCCAATAGATTATAACTCAACAGTGAAACCTTTCAAAGATAATCCACATATTTGTTTCGGAGGGAGCTGGCGGGATGATGATACAAATCCACACGAGTTAAAAACAAACTATCCGCTGGATTTCCGACATGAGCACCTCGGATTTAGGCTTGTAAGGGAGATTAAGAAGGATAGGTTAAATGGAGCTGACTAATTTTACAAGGAGCAAAGTTTGAAGCTAAATTGGCCTTTAATGGAAAATAATATTACAATAGAAGACCTTGATAAGGCCATTGAATTTCTCAAGAGTATGCCTCGTCTGACACAGTCAAGTAACGTACAGGCTTTTGAGGCTGAATGGTCTAAGTGGCTCGGTGTGCGATTCAGCATCTATGTAAACTCAGGAGCATCTGCTAATCTTATCACTATGGCTCTGCTAAAACATCTTTATGGCAGTGGGGAAATTATTGTCCCTACGTTGACCTGGGTATCAGATATTGCTTCTGTCATACAAAATGGCTTTACGCCCGTTTTTGTAGATATCAATCCCAGAAATTTGTGTATGGACGATAAGCAAGTAATCACCAAACTTTCTAAAAAGATCAAAGCTGTCTTTCTAACTCATGTCCAGGGCTTCAACGGTTTGACTGAACAATTGCTATCAACACTCAAAGAAAGAAACATCCCTTTAATTGAAGATGTATGTGAATCACACGGAGCAACTTTCAAAGGTAAGAAACTTGGCTCTTTTGGTCTCATATCCAATTTTTCTTTCTACTTCGCGCATCACATGAGTACTATTGAGGGAGGGATGGTTTGCACTAATAGCCAAGATATATATGAAATGATTCGTATGCTACGCTCTCATGGCATGGTTCGTGAGGCATCAAGTGAAAAGATAAAACAAAGATACGCTCGGGAAAATCCTGACTTGACTCCTGACTTTATCTTTGCTTTTCCAGCTTATAACGTTCGTAATACTGAAATCGGGGCCGTCATAGGTCTCAATCAGCTTAAACACCTTGATGAGAACAATGCAAAACGGATAAGAAATCTCGAAATATTTTTGAAAAATCTCGATCCGAAAAAATACAAAACAGATTTTAATCTCGAGGGAAGCTGTAATTATGCTTTTAATTTGATCATCAAAAAGCCAGACATTAAATTCCGTGACAAAGTTGAAAGGGCGTTACGGCAAGCTGGCGTAGAGTTTCGTCGCGGCAGCTCTGGCGGCGGAAACCAGGTTAGACAACCTTATTTGAAGGGAATTGTACAGGACAAAGAGTGGGAAAAGTATCCTGAAACAGAACATGTTCACTTTTTTGGGTACTACATAGGTAACTATCCAAACCTCCAGCAACAAAAGATTTTATCCCTTTGTAACCTATTAAATAAGGTATGATGGATTATCACTATAATGCTGATCTCAAAAACTTAGATTATCCGTAGGTGGCGGTTGATAGTGTTTCCACACCATAGGATTATAAAAAGACAGTATTCAAGCACCTCATTCAATATGGTAATAAGGTATTACCAGAAAAAAAGAGCATGTTTTCCGCGGCGGTAAAACAAATGTGATTAGGATAATTGAGCCGTGTGAGTTTAAGCCCTATTGCCGAAAGGCTTTAGAATATCGCATTAACTACAAATTTTATCTTGGTAAAAAAAGACCACGAAGTTTGAATCACTCATTAAGAAAGTGCAGATTACTATAGGCTATCGCCTTTGTAAACATCATATATGACTGATTATTTACTACCCCTTCAACAAAACCCCATTGCAATATTGATTATGAAGGTTATAGTTTACACTCGTGTCCTTATTTGCTATATAATGCACTTATTTCTGCCTCTGACAATGCTCCGTTAAATATCCTTACATCGTCCAAAGAACCGTTCAGTATCTCTCTTCCCTCGGCCCATCCTATTGTCAACGGCGCAGCCACATTGGGAATCTGTATCGTATTCACTACACTGCCATCGGAACTACCTTGTCTATAGAAAGTATATGTGTTTCCTTTCCGCGTCATAGCTATGAAATACCACACACCTGTCTGAGCAACCCATGTATTTCCCCCAAGTATGTATCCTCCAAAAGGATACGGACCAGGAGGGCCATTTACGTGAAATACGGTCTTTTGATCTCTTGAAAGATAGGAAAGTATCCACTTGTTTCTTAGTCCAGGTCCTTCATCCTGGGCGATAAGGAAGTTCCAGTTTGAACTAAACGAATTGAATTTGGCCCACAGGCCGATAGTAAAGTCGCCACTGAATGCCCATCCATCCCGGTCAGGCACCGTTATATAGTCACTGGTACCATTAAAATTCAAGGCCCCATTGATTTTGCCGGTAGTACTCATAGATGCGGTATTGCGTGGTGCAGTCCCATTGTTGCCTTTACCACTAACATCGGTTACAGTTGTATTAGCTGCATTATCATCCATAGTCCAGTGAGCAATAAGACCCAGACCCCCACCTCCTCCACTCCCTATTTCAAACTTATAGTCACTTTCGGAGTACTTTCCTACTGATATATCAATGTTGTCCGGATTATTAGTATCGTACCAACGTTCGCAGAAAATCTGAGCTTGCCACATTCCTTCGCTAAGCTGGATCGGGTCAGAGCTTGTTGAATCGACAGGAGGTCTGATATCCACATATTCACCAGTGTCTTGTCTTTCCAGACGCAGGCTAACTGAAGTAGCGTTTGCATCATTACAAGGTTCCCACCTAAATACTACTGGTGAAGTCGTTATGCTGTTATGCTTTGGAGAAGTTAATACCGGTTTCTTTGTAGGTTGTGGGATAGAATTAGTTGTCCCCGGAATGCGGAATTGAACTGTGGTTTGGTCCTGAGTACCACCTTTATAACTCACTTTAATTGTATAGGTACCATCACCATATTTATCCAATTCATCAAGGTTAGTGAATCTACCTCTATAGTCCCAACGATCTCTCGCGCTCGGAACCGGCGGCGGCTGCGGAGGTTGCTGCCCAACGTATAATGCACTTATTTCTGTCTCTGACAATGCTCCGTTAAATATCCTTACATCGTCCAAAGAACCGTTCAGTATCTCTCTTCCCTCGGCCCATCCTATTGTCAACGGCGCAGCCACATTGGGAATCTGTATCGTATTCACTACGCTGCCATCGGGACTACCTTGTCTATAGAAAGTATATGTGTTTCCTTTCCGCGCCAAAGCTATGAAATACCATACACCTGTCTGAGCAACCCATGTATTTCCCCCAAGTATGTATCCTCCATAAGGATATGGACCAGTAGGACCATTTACGTGAAATACGGTCTTTTGATCTCTTGAGAGATAGGAAAGTATCCACTTGTTTCTTATTCCAGGTCCTTCATCCTGGGCGATAAGGAAGTTCCAGTTTGAACTAAGCGAATTGAATTTGACCCATAGACCGATAGTAAAGTCGCCGCTGAATGCCCATTCATCCCGGTCAGGCACTGTTATATAGTCACTTGTACCATTAAAATTCAAGGCCCCGTTGATTGTGCCGGTAGTACTCATAGATGCGGTATTGCGTGGTGCAGTCCCATTGTTGCCTTTACCACTAACATCGGTTACAATTGTATTAGCTGCATTGTCATCCATAGTCCAGTGAGCAGTTAAGCCGGAAGTAGTCGTTACGGACGAAGTTGTTCCGGACGAAGTTGTTTCAGGCGTATAATGCCATGTCTCGACATCGCCTACCTGTGTATGAGAATCACTCGGAATCTGGAAGGTATAACTTTGAGGTGTTTTAAACTCCACATGACTAACAGTATTGTCGGTTTCAAGCCCCAAAGAAAAGTCATATGTCGAGTCGTTCCATACTTCAGAATCGTTAAAGTTCCAGCCAGTAGATATTTCAATTCCAAAAACATGCAAAGCAATATTAGCCGTTTTATTCACCCGCCATGTACCAGTATCAATAACCGGAGGAAGGTTCTGCGGAGACAACTTAAGTGAATAAGTACCTGCCGCCGAATCACGAAAGACAGTTCCTTTAACATCCAATGTACCAGGTACCTGCATAACTTGTCCATCGTTCAAAATGCTTGCTGTACCGACATAAAGGAAGCTCAAGCGATCATTCACAGGATTGAATGAGTAGGTCCCTGAGGGATTTATTTTTATGCCTGTTCCTGGCACAACGGTCAATTCCCACTTGCCCTCTGCTGTGTAATCCTCTCGCATGATCCAGTCATTGATAGTACCTGTAACACCATATGCCGTGCTGTTAAATGTTCCCTTCCATCTCCCAAAGGGTTTTCTCAATTGTGGGTCTGCACCCGTTGCAGTTATTGAAATATTATCAAAAGAACGCCCGTCAGTAGGCCATTCATAATTATCATATTGTTGAAATTTGATACGGAAGTCTGAGGTATAACTAATACCAGCCGCTTGAACAACAGCATCCAAATCAAACGACTGATTTTGGAAACTTGCCGTTAAATCAGTTACACGATACCAATTTATACCATCATTGCTAACCGCGACACCGTCACCATTCAGATGACCCGTGAATCTCGAGGGCATGCTTGTATTTTCATCTTTACTGCTCACATGCTTAAAAGATAACAATACACCACTTCGCTCACTTAAATCAACATGTAGTATTGCTTCATTCAACGAGTATAGAGCGGCATCTTGTCTATCATCCATACGGAGCTCGCCATCTACAACTTCGATCCTACCTTCGTTGTTAGAATAAAATTCCCATCCATCAGACCTGCCAGGTTTACCCTCCGTAAAATTTTCATAATATGGAATAGGCTGCGGTGCTGCAGGAGCATTATCGAAATATACCCATATTTTCCATGAATCAATACCTCCTTCATCTCGAGTTACATAATCTGCTGCACATAAATACCACTTCCTGTTTACCGGCAAATCGTTCCATGTGATCAATCCCGTTTTTTTCTCATGAATTTCACGTGTACTTCCCCCTTCTCGATTCCATAGGACGTAATCTACCCATTCACCTCTGTTCTCGGTTGTCAACCAGACCCTTAGGTCACCCACCCATGTATGTGTTATCCAGTATTCAATATCCACTGCCTTGATAACCGCATCACTTGGTGCTCCTGTAAGATTTATCTCCCATATTGTTCTGCCTTCATAGCCGCCATTATCCTGAATTGCTCTGGGACCATTCTGTGCATGGTAAAAAAGTGTGCCCAAATTATCTTGAGCTTGAGCATCGATAGGAAACAGGACAACGGCCAATAGCCAAATAATAACAAACTTAGACAACATCGAGACTGGTGAATGAATATTAATTAACCGCAGAGATACCATTTTTTACCTCCCCCTTGTTTGAGGTCTAAAAATTGGTTTAGCAGCCTTTTAATCAACCAAATCGGCGCTCAACTATTAACATTTATCTTAAATCACCTTGTTGTATCGATATAAAATACCTTCTAACAAACAAAGCGAAACTATTGACACTCGTTCCGAAAAACAAATGCTTCAGAAGATTCCCTTCCTCCGATACGGTTTGAGGACGCTACGATCCAAAGTTGGTAATGTCATCCACTCCGCAATCGGACCAATAACCAAAAGTAATATCACTCCGCTGGGTAAAACATTCATATTTGCCTTTATCCAGCAGACTTTCACCATCCATTTTTTTCGGCTATTTTCAATAAAATTATACCTTTTTGTTCATTATATGTCAAGAAAATTCCGGATGTTGCGAAAAGACAATGGTTCTAAATAGGAAAACATCAAATATAACCTTAACATAAAACGACTTATAAGGAATATAATATCAGCCACTCTACTCTTAAAACCTCCGACACACCAGATTTTGATATTCGTTCGATTTTTTGCCAAGATCCTATAAAAACAACTTTTAGCTACGTATCTATATATCCACAAACCCTATGACTCAGCCATAATTTTGCCTTTAATATCCTCACTTCTTACTTATCGGTCTTTTCATTCTTCCAAAAAGCACCCTCAACACCGCCTAAAATAGTATATAGTATAAGGTATTTTGGACTTTAACTCCTCCTGGCTTACTGCTCACGCGATTTCCTGCACTGAGTCATCCTGCCGGTTAAACGATAAACACATATTCACAAGCATCCTCCAGCTTGCTTAGCTAATTGGTTAAAATATCACCTATCACGCACTGAGCTTGCATGATAGACTGATTTTCAACCTTCAATTGCTGCAGAGCACAAACCGAAACAAATAAAACCACTATGATTACTGTCAAATGGACTAAATCCTATAATTAAGTGCCACAATCGATGCCCAATGTAACGTTTTTTCAGCCTGGGTGGATCCTTATGAACAAATTTTTATGCCTAAATCCAGCTAAACACTTCCTTCAGCAGATCATAATAAAATGTTAGTAAATCTTCAGGGCCACCAAGAACATGGTCTTTAAGCTCGAATCCTGTACGCCTAAAACTATACGGTGCCTTTTTCCAAACAGTTAAGTGGAATTTACCTTGCAATAAAATGATGTAAAAATACAATTTAGCCATTGATGAAGTTATAGCCTTAAGATGATTACGACTCTATGAACGAAACTATGAAACTTATGGTTTATTTTTTAATGTCAAATGGGTTTAAATCTACTATGCCATGGCTTATCATTGTTTGGTTATCTATGAAACATCTATTCAAAAAGGCTGATCTTTACCTGGTTCCTGGTAGGGCTAATCTCAATAAGCATACAAATCCCTGCCTTTGCCAAACAAAAACTTTAGTTTTGTGATATGTTGGGTCTCCGAGATTATATATTTAATATCTATACTGAAAATCAGCAATATTTAATGGAATAAAGGATTTTTCAGTCCAAAGTCTATTCAGCATATAAAGAAAATGACCGAACACAGACTACCAAGGGAGTATGCTCAATTTTAAGTTCTACGATATGGATACAAAACCAAAAATATCTGTTATCACTGGTTCTAAAAATGGAGCACGTTTCTTACGCCAGACTATAGAGTCAGTTTTACAGCAAAGCTTTACCGATTATGAGCAAGTTGTAGTAGATGGCGCTTCAACCGATAATACCATAGAAATCCTTAAAGAATATAAACATATAAGATGGATATCAGAACCAGATAGAGATGCAGATGAGGGTTTTTATAAGGCGCTCGAAATGAGTCATGGCGAGTATATTATGCTTTGCTGCGTCTCAGACGGATATTTGGATCGAAATTGGTTTAGCAAATGTGTTGAAATTCTTGATAATAACCCTGAGGTGTCATTGGTCTATGGGCTGGCTCAAAGCATAATGGAAGATGGGACTACAGGGAAAATCGTGTGCTCTCATTTCTTAGATAATCCACCACCACAAAAAATGGGCTTTTTCCCCTTTTGGCTGGGCACCTTTTGTCTTTGTCCTGAAAATACATTTTGCGTGCGGGCAAATGTGTTTAAAGAATGTTTTCCTAAATATGAACCTACAGGTAGTTTTTTACAAAACAACGCTCTCCTAAGCTTTAATTATAATTTTAATACCAAAGGTTATCTTCCACACTTTTGTCCTGAGGTCGCTGGCTATGGCAGATATCATCACGACAGCAATAGCATAAGATTAGTTAAATTCAACCGGATTATGAAAAAACAATATCAAGCTGCCGTCGTACGGTATGGCAATGAGGTGTTATCCAGAGAAAGAGAACATGTTTTCCGGGACGGCAAATCAAACGTTATTAAGACAATTGAGCCGTATGAGCTTAAAACCTACCGCCAAAAGGTCTTAGATTACCGTATCAACCGTAAATTTTATCTCGGCAAAAGAAGGACAAACAGCATAAGTTACTGGTCAAGAAAGTCCAAAATACTTATAGGCTATAGCCTCTGTGGACGTCGTATATATAGTTAATCAGCGAGTAAAAAAGACATGGAAAAAATGATAACTAACATCGTGTTTACTAAGAATCGTCCCTTGCAGCTCGAAGGCTATTTGGAGAGTCTTTACAGATATCTACCAGCTAAGTTAATCCAGACTTATATACTTTATAAACCGGAACTTTTCGAAGAAGAATACAAACAGCTCTTTTCCGAATATCCCGATTGTATAATTATAGAAGAAAGTAACTTCTATAGAGACTTCTTGAAAATCATAGATCAGGTTAACACAAAATTTACATTGTTTGGAATCGATGACGTGGTTTATTTTGAGAAAGTTGGTTTTGAAATAATTAATGAGACATTTAGTATGTTTTCTCAAGACATTTTTGGTTTCACGCTTAGATTTGGTATCAATGGCACAGATACAAGCCAAGAACCAACCAACCAACCAACCGTTCTTGGCCAGTCTGTTTACAGTTTAGATTGGACAAAAGGGCGTACATCTAAGACGCGCTATCCATTTGAACTTTGCGCAACAGTTTACACAACAATCCTGGTCAAAAAAGTGATAAACAGCACAATGAGTAATAATAGATTAGCTAAAGTACTGTTTTCACCGGATTCCGCTCTAATCAAAGCTGCCAACAAGATGATTTCTACCCGCTCTATTCTCAAGTCATTCGGTTATTTTTTTAATCCCAACACTTTAGAATCATGGGTCTGTCGCTGGTGTCAGAACCACAGTGACCAATTGCCCAGCCTTCTTTTCTTCCAAAAACAGTGTGCCACTGCGATACAGGTGAATATGGTTAATACCTCCGCAAAAGACAAAGAGTTTGGCGGGGATAGAGAATACACTGTTGAAGTATTAGCGGATAAGTATAAACATGGCTATCGGCTTGACATCGAACAAATCGCGAGGAATAAACCATCTGGGACACAATCCGGACCGGAATATTTCAAGTTAATTCACAACGAAGCGTTATCCAGCATATAAAACGAGAGGAAACAACAGAGATGTCAAGGGTATTTAGTAGATGGAAGAGACCCTTACGGAAAGGGAAACTATTTCATGCGTTGTTAAAATACCCAAGATACATAAACGATATGCGCAAATACAGCAAGATGGATAGGGCAGAAAAAATTGTCTTTGCCGACACTTACCCCTGCTTATTCGATAGAACTTCAAAAACAAAGATCGATAGTCACTATTTTTATCAGCATCTTTGGGCCTTTAAAAAAATATATTCCCTAAATCCGAAGCTTCACGTTGATGTCGGCTCAAGTACAGATTTCGTGGGTTTGTTAAGCGCGATTACAGAAGTCCATTCTATTGAC
>Ga0307435_1000988_pt1 | contig 12194 bp, 8 predicted proteins | sample SalMarWE160470MG_FD_202164 | JGI IMG/M metagenome (GOLD analysis project Ga0307435, IMG submission 202164) | Salt marsh sediment microbial communities from the Plum Island Ecosystem LTER, Massachusetts, United States - WE1604-70 | ecosystem: Environmental > Aquatic > Marine > Intertidal zone >... | reverse complement strand
AAGCTCATTTCGCCAATATAATCGCCGGGTCCTCGGACATTGAGCAAACGTTCGTTTGAGGTTCCATAGGCTTTAATGATTTCTAATTCCCCTTCGAGAATGATAAAAAAGAGATTACCCTGCTCGCCTTCATGCACTAAGAGCGTATCGTCTGGAACTTCACAGGGTCGTAGAACTTCCTCAAGGTGGCGAATTTCAGCCTTAGGGAGTGAAGCATATAAAGGAACATTATTTAGGGCTGACATTCTTATTCTTCTCTGTTTTTTACCATAGTAAGGACATTTCCGGCATCCTCAGAAAAATCAAAATGGACCTCATCCATTAATTTATGCATCAAGAATAAGCCTGCTCCGCGTGGTTTGATTTCATCCAGGGGAGCGTTCAGGTCTGGTTCAGGAACGCTCAGGGGAACAAAAGATTGGCCTTGATCTCGTAAAATTATAGAAAACCTATCTTTTGTGGTCTCGCAAGTACATTGGATGTCCCCTAAACCTTCACCCCCATAAGCATGCTCAATGATATTTGAACAAGCTTCATCAACAGCTAATTGCACGGCATAGATCGCTTTTTCACCCAATCCAGCTTCTTTAGCTGCTAGGGTGACGAAATCGCAGATCTTCGCCAAATTTTCATAATTTCCAAGGAATTTTACAGAGGGCATTGATTCCCAAATGTTCTAAAGGGTTGTGTGAATAAAAGTTAATTTACCTTTGTCGGTGATAATTGGGAGAATAACATGCGAATGCAAGTATAACATGGAAAAATATTCCCGAAACTCGGGCGAGTTCAATCATCCCCCGAACTGACCACTTTATAGTATGAACCTGCAATCTTAGGAAATTTAGTAACGATGCCTCTTAAACTCCTAATAAGAATGAGACCTCAAGCGAAATCCGCGATATCAAACCTAAACGCCTTCCAGCTTGTGGAGTTGTCAAAGGCTGGATTTGACCGAATAATTCGCAATGAAATCCATAATCAGACGGTTGAATAAATCCGGTTTGCTTAAATGTGGTTGATGCCCACAATTTGGTATACCCCGACCAATGGCTTGTGGCAAGCTATCGACAAGGGCTGGGAAGGACTTGGGATTAAGAGTTAGATCATCTTCCCCCCAGATAACCAATACAGGAATGTCTATTCTTGAAAGTTGCTCTTCAAGGTCTGGGACAGTTTTAGGGATTTGCAGTATGTGAGGGGAGGCGCGCTTGTAATCCTCAGCAATTTGCTGGCGGTAGGAATCAGAGATTTTATGGCTGGCTTTAATTTCCCATCCTGCAAAAGCGTGGATTAACCAGGTGGGTGCCACCTCCATAGCTTTTCCCCAGATCTCGGGTCGATGATTGACCATGCGTACGATTGGAGAGAGTTGCGCGCTGTGATAAAAAGGGTCAACCAAGACTATACCTTGGACTTCATCCTGATGTTCAATACCATATGTAAGACATAATAAGCCCCCTAATGAATGACCAATCAAAAACGGAGGTATCGTTAATTTTAAGGAAGAGATCCATTGAGAGGTTTGTTTGTTGATGTTTTCGAAGCGATACAAATCGGGATCATCTGGTTTAGGGCTATCACCATGACCTAACAAATCCAGGGAAATCGCCTGGTATCCATTATGGACAAGTTCAGATGCCAGGGACATCCAATCATACATTGAGGCAGCTATACCGTGGATTAATATCACCGGCAGGCCATCCCCCTGGATAAGATAATTTAAATCTGATGAAACTGGCATATGGTTAAGATTGATTAGTTGTGGGCGTCTCCAGGCGCTGCTCGTAGCGCTTGGCGAGCTCGCGCCGGATTACCTTACCGATAAATGTGCGAGGGAAATCCTCGACAAAAATTACAAAACGTGGCACTAAATTTGGCGGAAGGCGGCGTCTGCAAAATGCGATTATGGAGTCTGGATTCGGACGTTCTTTTTGGGCGATTACGAAAGCAATCGGTTGGTTTGCGATGGCGACGACAGCAACCTCCTGGATTTGAGGGATTTCATATAAAACTTCTTCTACATCGCGCGGGAAAGCCGGTTTGTCGGGTTTATCGGGATACCATAAATCAACTTTCCGAGCGATGATTCGGAAGTAGCCTTCAGCATCCATCTGGGCGATATCCCCGGTCAATAACCACCCATCTGAATCGAGTGCCTGTTCAGTTTCTCTTGGAGCTTTCCAATATCCAAGCATTGTCTGGGGACCACGGACGGCAAGTTCTCCGATTTGACCGATAGTGACTTCTTTCTTCCCTCCTATTAAGTCAACTACTCGAGCTTCGGTTGAAGGCAGAGGCATCCCGATGCTGCCTACTTTCCGTTTTCCTTCGAGGGGATTGGCGTGCGTAATCGGGCTGGCTTCGGTCAGACCATAGCCTTCAACAAGTCTGCCACGGGTGAGCTTCTCGAAAGATTCCTGTACTTCAACAGGCAAGGGAGCAGATCCACTGATACAAGCTTTAATTGAGCTGACGCCGAATTTTCGGACGCCTGGAAAATCCTTAATGGCCAGGTACATACGTGGCACTCCGGGGAAAATGGTCGGATGGTAGCGTTTAATGGTCTTTAAAACCTCAAGGACCTCAAAATCTGATTTGACAATCAGTGTAGCTCCCAATGTGAAAGGGACGTTAAGCGCGGCGGTCAAACCGTAGCTATGGGAGAAGGGCAAAATGGAAAGAAACCGTTCTTTTCCTTCTTGAGCAGTGGGCATCCAATGGCGGGTTTGCAGGGCATTTGCTACCAGATTGCGATGGGTCAGCATCACTCCTTTAGGATCCGCAGTGGTACCGCCGGTATAATGGATAGCTGCAAGATCGTTGGAAGTGGTGGGGATCTCTGGTGACTTCCAACTGTGGGCAGAAAGCAGGCGGTTAAAGTTATGTGTGTTGACTTCGGTAGGCATGTCCTGTTGAGGCTGTTTACTTTTTCTCCGAGAAAGAGCCAGCCTTAGTTGTCTGGAGAACGGCATGTAATCACTGAGACGAGTAAAGATAACATGTTCGAGAGGAGATGATCCCACGCTTGCCAAGGCGGTTTTAATCTTTTGAACGGTATTATCGAACTCGGTCAATGTGACCAGAACCCGCGAGCCGGTTTCCTGTAATTGGTGGATAAGGTTTTCAGGGTCAGTGGAAGGTAGGGTGAAGACAGCAATCGCGCCTGCTTCTAGAGCGCCGTAGAATGCGATCACCATTTGAGGTGAGTTGGGCAGCAGCAGCATCACACGGTCGCCGCGGTCCACTCCCAGAGAGCGCAGGGCATTGGCAAAGCGGTAAATTTCCTGGATCAGGCGACGGTAAGTAATGCGATTTCCTTCGAAAATGATCGCGGTATGACGTGGGAAGCGATGGGCAGTGGAACGCAAGAAGTAGTGCAGGGGGATAGGCGGGATAGCGATGGTAAATGGAACGCCCTCGTCATAATTATTCAACCAGGGTCGTTCGTTGATCAGAGATTCCTGAAGATTGGTTGGGGATGTGAGGGACTCATCACGCCAAGTACCCTGGGTGCGATCCAAACTACGTTGGATGGCGCGGTTGACAGCTTCGCGCCTTTCCAACATCACCAGATGACCGGATGCCCCAACGTCAATTTCTTCCGCACCGGGGATAGCACGGGCGACTTCCTCGAACAATGGTTCTGCAAAGACGATGTCAAGGTGACCTCGAATGACCATGGTAGGCACTTCAAGGCTGCGAAAGAGGCTCCATCCATTCCAGGTTATGAGATTTTGATGGTACCAGGCGTGCATTACGTGGGGTGGCGCAGATAACCAACCGCGCACGAGTATGCTGATCGAGCGCAGCATGGGCAAGGGCAATTGAAGCAAGAAGCGGTAGAGAGGGTTTAGTCTAAACTCGCCTGCTGTTGCAATCAGGATTAGTTGGGAGACCCGATCGTGATGAGCGACAGCAAACTCGGTGGCAACCGCCCCACCGAAGGAATGGCCAACCAGGACAAAGCGATCAGCCACTGCCAATTCTTGAAGGGCGATTTCGAGATCCCTCTGGATAGATGCCATAGAATAACCGCTACTGGGTTTGTCAGATCTGCCGTGACCGCGGAGATCAAGTGCGATAACGCGGTTTGAAAATGAGAATTCTTGTAATTGAAACTGCCATTGATGGGCTTGGCCACCATAACCATGTAAAAAGAGGATGGTGTGATTGGGACGATCAGGGGAGATATCAATCGCTGAAAGCCTGACCAGGGGATCAGTTGATATCCGGACCTGACGCCGGTAAAGTGCAAGATCGATTGCCATTTTAGTTTATGTGGTCGTTTACGGTGTTTCTGAGAAGAGTCTATATCAAATGAGGGGCTGGGTCAATTATGAGGTGCTTGATGCAAGTTTCCCGATTCGTGGTTGTATAATATGCCCGATATAGAGGGATGGCAGATGTTAATCGATAGAGGGACTGGGAGGTGACCAACACAATGATAACCAGTACAAAGTCAATCTTGGTAAATACCAATGGAAACGCTGATACCCATGATATCACCGATCAGATTCGAAATTTGTTGAAAGACTGCGGTATCCGCGATGGGATCGTGACAATTTTTACACCTTCCTCAACAAGTGCACTTACGACAATCGAATATGAATCGGGCGCGCTGAGCGATCTACGTCGTTTATTTGACGAAATTATCGATCCAAGCCGCCCGTACGCACATAATGCCAGATGGGGTGATGGCAATGGACACAGCCATGTGCGGGCTTCCTTATTGGGACCTTCCATCACAATACCCATTGTCGATGGCAGGTTAACGCTAGGAACATGGCAGCAAGTCATTTTGGTGGACTTTGATATTCGCCCACGTCGGCGAGAATTGGTAGTTCAGATTTTGGGCAATTAGAAGATCATCTCTTTCTGAACTCTACCTATCTTGGCTTCGAATCTTATCACCCGTCAGAGCGATAAAAAACACCCAAGTGATTGGCTACAGGTCGTTCTTGACCAGGGATACCGTTGTTAATGGGGGAATTAAGCAAGATGGGCTTGCCGTTTACTCCTTCCATGACAATTGTGGACGATCCTCCGCCATCTAAATTCATGGCATTGTATGCTCCATGGGCAATGAGGATATCGACGAGTTCATCCAAGGTAGCACCTTCACTATAACCCGTTTGGCGGCCATCCACGACAACCAAGATCAACTGCCGGGACTTTTTATCAAGAGCAATGGCTGTGCGCGGTTGTGGTTCATTATCCAAACTTGAAGAGCGCTGACCGTTTCTAAGCAGCATTAGGTTTCCTGAGATCGCGTTAAATATACCCCCGATGGGGTTATTAAAGCGAGCCCGGTTCGTTCTGGAAATATAAAGCACCGGCTCATCGTCCGTAGATTGGGAATAAACCAATCCTTGAGATGCTGCAAAACCGATGGGATTTACTGGATCACCTGAGTGAGGATAATAATCCAGCAGGTTGTTTGAATACCACGGCGTGAAACCATCACCGTTTACAGCCAGTTGTAGATTGAAATCATCAAGGAACTTAGAGGTGGTGCGTGCTTCAACAGGTAGTTCGTCCTCTGGATTGCCTGGTGTGACGAGAAATGAAATACCCTTCTCCCGCAGGGTGATCGTGATGATATGAATAACCATGGGGCGAGGAGCTTGCCTGGTTTCCTTTTGATAGGTAATACCTGGAATCAGTTGCTGGCTAACGGGGGAGGATTGGAGGCGAGGGTTGAACCTGATCCAAGCCGCGCTGATTATCAGGAAGGAAATTAAGACACACGATAACGTGCCAAATAATCCACCGGCGATAAGAGCTTTTCGGTATCTTTATTGTGCTGGGTAGGGTGAATTTTTCTATGCGATGATTTCCTTTTCTCCAGATCGCATGGCGTTGAAAGCTGCGATGGAGACCTCAAGCATGTCCAGGCTGGGTTGGCGGGTGGTCATACGTTGCAATGCTAGGTTTGGCTTAACGATCAGGCGTACTAAAGGCGAATCTAGATGATTAGATGTCCAGCGAATATATTCATAAGCCAAACCAGCCAGGACAGGCAGCAAGAGGATACGACTGATAAGACGCCATGACCAAGGTAAGGGCCCCAACAATCCGAAAAGGAGCACCGAGAGCACCACTAAAGTGAGCAGAAAGGCGGTTCCACAGCTGGGATGTTCTAATGAAAAACGAGCAACGCTTTCTGGGGTTAATTCTGCCCCGGATTCAAAGGCGTTAATAGTCTTATGTTCAGCACCGTGATAAGCAAAGACCCTTTTTATTTCATCGATCCTGCCAATTCCCCCAATATATGCCAGTAAGAACACAAGCCTGACCAGCCCTTCAACAAGATTGCCCCACCAGGCGCTCCAATTAAAGTACCTCTCAAAGAGCTGACCGGTGATCGCTGGGATCAGGAAGAATAAGGCGATGGCGAAGGATAATGAGATAAAGATCGTCAGATAGTAGACGGGACCTTCGATTTTTTCGTCCTCTCCAGTCTGGATATTGGCGGAAATGGTCAGGGAGCGCATCCCTAATCCCAAAGCGTCCCAGAGCATTACCACACCGCGTAAAAATGGGATATTTGCAAGGCGACTTTTATAAATCGCTCCTAAAGGTTCTTGGTGAAGGACGATTTTACCCTCAGGTGCGCGCATGGCAACTGCCATGGATCGCTTACCCCGCATCATCACGCCTTCAATAACAGCCTGACCGCCATAAGCGGGAAGTTTTAAATCTTTCATCTTTGATTTCTTTTCACCTCTTACTATAACAATAAAGAAGAACATCAAGTACCAAATTTTGAATCAAGACCCCAGGTTGTAGAAGAAATTAATATACGTGTCAATACCCCGGTACCATGTGGGTAAATGAAGTTTTTCATTAGGACTGTGCATATTGTCTTCTTGCAATGAAAAACCACTATTTACCGACTCGATGCCCAGAATTTCCTGCAGCTGGCTTACAAATGGGACAGTACCGCCTTCGCGTTTGAAGACCGGAGGTTTTCCCCATACCGATTCCATCGCCCGCGCCATCGCTTCGACACCTTGCGAGTGGCGATCGGATATCGAGGCCGGACTACCAACCAAATTGATAACTTCGTATCGAACCGTCTTGGGGGCATTGGCTTGCAGATAACGCTTTAACTGATCGAATACTTCCTCCGGGTCCTGGTCGGGAACTAAGCGGGTTGAGATCTTAGCCATCGCCCAGGCAGGTAGCACGGTCTTCGAACCCTCACCGGTGAATCCTGAGAAGAGACCGTTGACTTCCAGAGTCGGACGCGCTCCGGTACGTTCAACTGGGGTGTAACCAGCTTCGCCCCATAAGGCTGGAGCTCGAGTTTGATCGAGATAGAAAGCTTCATCCATGGGTAATCTTGCCAGTTCGGCTTGTTCTTCTTCGTCTAAAGACCGTACTTGATCATAAAATCCAGGAAGGGTCACCCGCCCTTGTTCATCGTGCATGCCGGCGATTAATTCACAAAGAGCTTGAGCTGGATTATGCACTACGCCTCCATAAGTCCCAGAATGGAGATCATGATCTGGACCGTACAGGCGTAATTCAAAGTAAGCTAATCCTCGTAAAGCGTAGGTGATGGTAGGCAGGTCAGCGGTGATCAATCCGGTATCGGGATTTAAGGCAAAATCGCTGGAAAGAAGTTTTTTATGGGCGGCGATAAAATCAGCCAAATGTGGTGAGCCGATCTCTTCTTCGCCTTCGATAAGGAATTTCACATTGACGGGCAGGTTCCCATTACGCACAATCGCCTCTATAGCTTTAAGGGCTGCCATAACCTGCCCTTTCATATCCGTGGCGCCTCGTCCGTATAAATTCTCTTGCCTTACAGCGGCTTTAAAGGGAGGGCTTTTCCATAGATCCAAGGGCTCGGGTGGCTGGACATCATAATGGCCATAAATCAGGACTGTTGAAGCGTTTGGACCTGCGCTTATCGATCTGCCATAAACAACTGGATGACCGGGAGTGGGGTAGATTTGAACATCACTCATCCCCAAATCTTTAAGTTGGTTGGCGACCCATTCAGCCGCACGTTGCATATCGGATTTATGGTCAGGGTCTGTGGATATGGATGGAATCGTAAGGAACTCGATTAATTCGTTCAAAAAATCCTGGCGATGACTCTTGGCGTATTCCAGAGCAGTTGATTTCGGATCGCTCATTAATATCTCCTTATGGTTTCCTTGATTTGAGGTTGAAATTGGTTATGACCAGACATTCCAAGTTTTTTTGAGTTAGAAATGGGCAAGTCATACGCTCAACTACCCCTCTGGTAAATTATACCCGGCTCTGGCTTTGCTTATGTGTTAAAATAATTATGGTGGATCGGCGGTCGTCGCGGGCTAAACCTGCGGCGGCGTCGGGCCATTTACCCGACGAAAAGTGCCGCCGTCCTGAGTGTTCTTTTTCAGTCGGGCAGGCTGATCCAATCAATCATCAGACGCCGATCCATGTCTCTCTGGAAAAAATATCACCTCGTTCATTCTGTTGAAGAAGCTCTTCGAGCGCTATCTGGCGCGTGTGGTCCAGCTAGGTTAATTGCTGGGGGAACTGACTTATTGCTCGACCTTCAGCAAGGTCGCTATCCTGCAGTTGATACCTTGGTGGATATATGCTCAATTCCCGATCTAACCATCATTGAGGAGCGCCAGAACCGCCTGTTTATCGGGGCAGCTGCACCATTAAGCCAGATTATTGCTTCTCAATTGGTATGGCAACATGCCAGAGCTCTCATTGAGGCCTGTGAGTTGATCGGTGGACCTCAGGTCCGCAATGTTGCCACATTAGGGGGCAACGTTGCGCATGCCTTACCGGCCGCGGATGGCACGATCGCCTTACTCGCTTTAGAGGCGCAGGCCCAGGTCGTCTCATTAGAGGGTCAGCGCCTCATAAACCTTGAGGATCTTTTCAGCGGTCCGGGAAAGTCCACTCTCGACCCAAGTAAAGAGCTGATCCTAGGCTTTTCTCTCCCCTTGATTGGTCCACGAAAGGCTTCGGTTTTCCAACGAGTGATGCGTCCTCAAGGGGTGGCATTGCCGATATTAAATCTGGCGGTCTGGTTGCAGCGAAACGAAGACGATCACTATGGAAGCATCATCGGCGATATCCGCTTGGCGGTAGGACCGAGTGGGCCAACACCAAAGCGCGCCAGACATAGCGAAGAGGTATTGCGGGGTAATCCATTGAACCAAGATTTATTGGATGTGGCTCTGAAAGCTTTATTGCAAGAGGCTCACTTCCGTAGCAGCCCTCACCGCGCTTCCACTGAGTACAGGCAGCGTCTTTCGAAAGTATTGTTTGATCAAGCGATTTCTCTTGTATGGCAACGTACTTTCCAAACGGTGTAGAAATATATTCTTGAGGTTGGTTTCTGTTGGTAGTGAATGGTGCCTAGATTTTTGAGGTGATTAAGATGGAATTTACAATTAACAGTGAATGGATCACAATCGCCCCTCAAGCCGGGGAAATGCTTTCTGACCTTTTGCGGGAACGACTGGGCTTGATCGGCACGAAAATCGGTTGCAACGAGGCTGAATGCGGGTCCTGCACCGTGCTGGTCAATGGTGACCCGGTATTAGCTTGTGTGTATCCTGCCAGCCGCGCCGAAGGAAAGGAAATATTAACTATAGAAGGATTGGCTCTAGACTACCATTCCGAGATAGAAAGTGCTGAAGGGTTGGTTACAAAGCCATTGAGCATCTTACAGCAGGCATTTGTCAAGTATGGAGCTGTGCAGTGCGGATTCTGCATCCCTGGACAGATTATGACGGCATATGCTCTTCTACAAAAGAATCCACATCCCAGTGATGAGGATATCCGGGTAGCTCTCAAAGACACACTCTGTCGCTGTGGAGGATACCCGAGCATAATAAATGCGATTAAAGCCAGCGCTCATTGCTTGCGCACCGGTGATCCGCTTGAAGACCTTCACTTATCGACTTCTCAGGTACCTTTGGAGGTGGTAGGCACACTTCAAATTCGACCCGATGCATCTGCAAAAGTCAGAGGTGAAGCACTGTTTAGCGATGATTTAAAGTTTGAAGGGATGTTGCAGGCCCGGGTCAAGCGTGCAGGGGTGCCCCATGCTTTTATAAAAAAGATCGACGTGGAAAAAGCGCGCCGGTTGCCTGGGGTTGTATCAGTGTTGACCGCGAACGATATACCTGGTGAGAAAAACCACGGGTTGGTAATTCATGATTGGCCAGTTCTTATAGGTATCGGCGAACGCGTCCGCTATAGTGGGGATGCAGTAGCTCTGGTTGCAGCAGAAAGCCGAGAAATAGCCGGGCACGCCCTAGACTTGATGGAGGTTGAATTTGAGGTTTTACCGGTAATCGATAACCCACGTCAAGCTCACCAATCTGACGCAATTAGTCTGCATGAGACTGGAAATTTACTCAAACATATCAAAGTTCGTAAGGGAGATGTGGAGCGTGGATTTGCTGAGGCTAATGTTACCTTGGAAAGATCCTTCTCCACCGCTATCACCGAACAGGCCTTCATCGAGCCCGAGTGCAGCATTGCCCGGACGACTACTGATGGGAGAATGGAAATCTATGTAGGTTCGCAGATTCCTTATGCCGACCGCAACCAGGTCGCCCGGGTGCTTGGCTGGCTTGAAGAACGGGTGCGTGTGATTGGGATGATGATTGGGGGTGGCTTTGGTGGCAAGGAGGATATCGCCGGGCAGATACACGCCGCCCTATTAGCACAGGCTACCGGTCGTCCAGTGAAATTACTTTTTGACCGGCACGAGAGCTTTATGGTACACCCGAAGCGACACGCGACTCAAATTCGCGTCAAGGTAGGTGCCCGGAATAACGGGCAGCTGACTGCCATAGAGACTGAATTATACGGAGATACAGGAGCATACGCCTCCTTGGGTGAAAAAGTGATGACGCGTGCCACAACCCACTCGTCAGGACCCTATGAAGTGCCCCATGCGAAAGCAGATTGCTATGCCATGTATACCAACAACCCCCCAGCTGGCGCTTTCCGAGGGTTTGGAGTAACACAATCTTGTTTTGCAATTGAGAGCATCATGGACGAATTGGCAGAGACATTAGGGGTAGATCCTATCGAACTGCGCCGGATGAATGGGCTAAAGCTGGGGAGTATAACCAACACTGGTCAGGATTTACGTGAAAGTGTGGGATTGTTGGAGTGTATTGATCGGGTAGAATCTGAGATGCGCCGTTGTTGGCAAAAAGATCATAGACAAAATAGCTTCCCGATCAATGGATCGCTGTTTACCTCAAGGGCGGTTGAAGGGGCTGCCTATCTCCAGCGAGCCTGGGGTTTCGCATTGGCTTATAAGAATACTGGATTAGGTGGCGGCGCACCCGATAAGGCTTCTGCCGAGGTGGAATTGTATCCAGATGGGATGCTCGAAGTGCGCACCTCCTCAGCTGAGATCGGACAGGGCTTGGTGACTGTCCTGCAAATGATCGTTGCTCAGGAGTTTGGGCTACCGCTATCAAGAGTTAGGGTGCTCCTTTCGGATACAGATTTAACCCCCGACGGTGGTCCAACGACCGCTTCGCGACAGACCTATGTGAGTGGGAACGCTGCCCGACTGGCTGCTCAAGCCTTGCAGCAAGCTATCGTTACCACTCTGGCTGAAAAATACGACCAATCTCCTGAGTATATCCGGTTTGTGGAAGGATTGGCTCAAGTTGATGGTCACACCCTGCCGCTGGGTGAGGTCGTAGCGGAGATGCGATCCGAGGGCAGAGAAGCACGCGCTTTATACGAATATTGGGCGCCCCCAACCAAACCCTTAGGCGAGGGGGGTGATATGCACTTCGCTTTCTCATTTGCGGCACAGGCAGCCGAAGTGCAAGTCGATACTCGCACTGGAGAGGTGTCCGTATTAAGAGTGATTGCTGCAAACGATGTCGGTAAAGCCATCAATCCGCTTGGTCTCCAAGGACAAATCGAAGGCGGTGTCATGATGGGTCTGGGAAATGCTCTAACTGAACATTTTATCGTTGAAAAAGGCCAAGTGATCACCGATCGTTTGGCACGCTATCGCATACCGTCCATCGTGCATACACCAGAAATTATTTCAATCGTGGTGGAACATCCCACCGCAGATGGACCTTATGGGGCCAAGGGCGTGGGAGAGATTTCGAGCATACCTACCACTCCTGCCATCACCAACGCGATTTATAACGCGGTTGGCGTGCGGGTTACCCGCTTGCCTGTCG
>Ga0307435_1000985_pt1 | contig 12202 bp, 8 predicted proteins | sample SalMarWE160470MG_FD_202164 | JGI IMG/M metagenome (GOLD analysis project Ga0307435, IMG submission 202164) | Salt marsh sediment microbial communities from the Plum Island Ecosystem LTER, Massachusetts, United States - WE1604-70 | ecosystem: Environmental > Aquatic > Marine > Intertidal zone >... | reverse complement strand
ACTCCCTCCCGCTAGGGGAGGGAGAATTGTGGGGAAGTGTCGGAATTGGCAGACGAGCATGACTTAGGATCATGTGCTGAAAGGCGTGGGGGTTCGAGTCCCCCCTTCCCCACCAAAGGTGACCATAGGCAGAACTCCCAGCGACTCCTTCGTCTTTCCATCTGGTGGCATAGGTAGAATGTAATGTATCTTGGCGCTTCCTCCATCTATCTCAATTCTTTTGATAAATGAACGAAGAAAAGCCTTGCTTTCAACAATGTTAGCCTCTCCAAGGAGGCATTCCAGGTCTCGGGCATAACTCTTCACGATTTCGGCATCCACGTGTTTGACTACGCGCGTAATTTTCTCGGCTTCCACGAGAAGCTTGGCCTTGCTTAACTCATCCTGCCGGACCCTTAGGGCTTTGATCCGGGGTGCTAAGTCATCAAGGCTGAGCTTTTCGGTTTCAAGGGCATCATACAGTTTTGACAACCTGATTTCGACATCATTGAGCTCAGCCTCGACGGCATCCAGCTTCTCTCCCAGGATATCATGGGTGGAATCAAGTTCCATATTGACCAGACCGACCAACTCCTCCAGAGACTGCTCGTTGAGTACCCTGCGCTTAACCTGCTCGATGACAATTTGTTCGAGCTTATCTTTCGGCAACGCTCTGGCATTACAGGCATCCTTGCCTTTTTTGAAGCCCCCGTTGCACGTATAGTAGAAATATTGATGAGACTTAGCGCTTCGGCCTATCATAGCGTGTCCACAGGAACAGAAAATGAGGCCGCTGAGAAGGTAAGGGCTAGGTATGGTGCGGGGATGAATTGTCTTGGGTCTTTTGGATGCCATTTTCTCCTGTACCAGTGCGAAACTAGCCGGGTCGATAATAGCCGGCCAAGCATTCTCCACTCTCACAGGAGGATCGGCGCTGTGAATTGCCGGATGTCCTGGCCTGCCACCCCAGACAAGGGTGCCGCAATATGCCTCGTTGGTCAAGACCTTATGCACCGTGGTCTTTCCCCAGGGTTGTCCATTCCCAGTGCGGAAGCCTTCTTTATTCATGACCTTGGCGATTTCCTTACAGCCGATGTCCTGCAGCGCCATACCAAACATTCTGCGCACTACCTTTACAGCCACAGAATCGTCAGGATCAGGCCCAAGCTTATATCTGGTCTTGGTACCGTCCTGTACAGGAACCCTATGTAAGCAATAAGGAGGTCGGCTGCCATTGAAGAAGCCACGTTGAGCGTTCTCTCTCATACCACGCTTAATGTCCTGCCCGAGACTGGCGCTGTAGAATTCGTCCATTGATTCAATAACCCCTTCAAGGAATTGACCCGAGGGGCTGTCATTCAGTGGTTCGTTAATGGAGATAACTTTGATACCCTTGCTCTTTAGCAGCGTCTTGTATGTAATAGAGTCCATCCGGCTTCTGGCAAACCGATTCAGCTTCCAGACCAGTATGGCTTCAAAAGGCGCGGGCTTGGTCTTAGCCAGAGCAATCATCTCGCGAAAAGCAGGCCTGGAGGCAGTGCGGCCACTTTCCGCCTCATCGACAAATTCCTTAAGAATCTCGTGTCCTTCCTTTGATGCATAGTCTCTCACCGCCCTGAGCTGAGCCGATATTGACAGGTCAATGTCCTGACTGTCAGAAGATACCCTCGCATAGATAACAACTTTCATGACAATCCTCCTTGTTTACATGCCCAAACGACGACAGGTCTTGCACACTCCTGGAACGAGGTCCAGTAGCCTAATCTCTTCTACCGCTTGCCTTGCCTTGAACGTCCATTCCTCCAATTCTCCGTAGGTGTTCACAACCCGGGTGACGTCGGCCAGTAACTGCATTTTTCGGAAGGCTTCTAGCAGGTTCTTCCTACACCTATCTGCCTTGCCAGGAACCTCTGCCAAAATCGAATTATGGTACTTTACAGAGTTCCCACTGGGATCGACAACAATGTCATCTTGCCAGGCATCGTTCTTTTGGTCACCAAAGGCACACTGGAGAGTCATTCGGTAGAATAAATCTCCAGTGGTATAGGAATAGAGAAAGGGCGGCGTAACATCGCCGCGAGCTTCCAGCTTATAGCCAGTTTCCTCTTCGAGAAGGTTCACCACCTTGTATTGAAGCGCAATTCGCGCCAGCCGGTGAGAGGAGTATGCTTTATCCCGCCGAGCAAGGATCTTCCACAGGTTCTCGCCCCTCAAGTGCTGGCGGAGCATACGATCGATCATATCGGCTTGAACGTCAGGTTTCTTGAGGTCATCGCTGGCCTCGTCCTCAACTGAATCCTCTATGTCAAGATCGGTTTCCCTCAGGGTAGACTGATCATTTTCATCCCAGGAAAGTACCGCCCAGTCATGCGGTGGCATCGTCAAAGTCGAAAGAATGTCCACCAGTTTTTTCAAGAGGCGCTCCTGATGCTTCAACACAGCTTGTTTCAGCAAGTCAATCCTGGCAGCCTGAGCATCGCGCTGACGCCGTGCCTCCTCGATCCCTCTCTTCACGGTTCTGAGGTCGCAGGTGCTGTCGCTTGCTATGGAAGATTCGGATTTACCGCTTTCGTAATCCTCTAGCCACTTATTCTTGTCGGTTACCGAAAATTTCTTTGGCATTTGTTATTTACCCCCTTGACAAGCACTTACGAGCTATCAGTAGCTTTATAATGATAATCTTACAGCATCTTGATGCCATTGTCAAGTGCTGATATGCAAATTTAATGCAATACCACGTTTAGTATAATTAGAATAACGAACATTTATGGGTCTGGTTAATCATGACTGAGCCGGTGGAAGGATTGAAGATTCTGGCGCGAATCATCGCCAGGGCATACCTTGCCGATAGTCAGGGCAGTAATGAACCGATGACCAGAACTCGAAAAGAGGTTAAGAAGGATGAAAGTCTACCTAGAACGATGCGAAGTGACTCTCATGGAAGACGCAGCCGCCAATCTAAGGGATAGGTTATTGATTCGCGTTTTATTCCATCTCGGTTGCCGTATCAGTGAGGCGCTGGCTTTGGGGATTGAAGATATAGACTTCGGCCGGAGTACGGTTACGATTCAACATCTCAAGGCCAGCCTAAAGCTATCCTGCACCATGTGTGGACAGAGACTTGGCCGAAGCCACATATTCTGCCCCAGGTGCGGGATCAAGCTTGAGAAGGCTCAAACCGAACACCAGGAACGTCGTCGCCAAAGGGTCCTGCCAGTGGATAGTGACACTCTGCGCATGCTCAGCGAATATGTCCGGCGTGGCGGTCCGGTTCTTCGAGATGGCAGGAAGCTGATTTTCGGCATTAACCGGCACCGAGCCTGGCAGATTGTCAGAGAAACTGCCGATAGCGCAAACCTGCCAAAGCTGATCAACCCGGAAACTGGAAGAATCCACAATGTAAGCCCTCACAAGCTCAGGGATGCTTTTGCCGTCTGTGCGGTTAAGACGGACGATTCAGGAGACGGTCTCAGGCTCCTACAGCAACACCTGGGGCATGCCAGCTTTAACACCACGGCTAAGTATCGAAAGGTCTCCGGAGAAGAACACAAGGAATGGTACCAGAAGTTGTGGGAGAAGGAACCAGCCTGATTATCTTAGACCAGCCAAGGGAGACAGGCAGTGGTTGAACCGGTGAGGCCGGCCAGAGGTGGTTTTCTGCGTCCCTTCGGCTGCGGCTGGTTTATTCGGGAGTTTCTCATGGGTCACGGGCCAAATGGTTCACCAGAGATAGACCCCAGCGTTGGTGCGCCTCAATCTGATATCTGCTATCACTACAAACAAGCTCTTCTTAAGGCGATTGCGGTAGATAGAGCTGCAAGGCAGGAAGAAAAACAAGCTAAGCGTGAGAAGCGTGCCATCTCTCCCGATAGAATAGAAAAACTTGCCGCACGATACCTGCTTCAAACACCCTACAAGTCCAGCGGCTGCCGTTATCATTCTTTTGTTGTTTACTTCTCAAACCTCCAGAGGCTCGGCTGGGTGGAAGAAAGCGGTAAGGAAGAACGCTCAACCTTTCAGGACAATTATGCCCGAGGCTATCCCCGCAGGTTCTTCCGCCTCACTGAGGCTGGCAGAGCTGCCTCTGAGAGCGCTTGGGCAAACCCCCTTGCTGCCCTCTACGGGTAGTGTATGCGCCAATGACCCTACAGCAGTAGCGGTTTTCATTCCCTCGTCAAATCATGGGAAATCCCCTACTTTGAAATCCTTAACGAAAATATAGGTTCATTCTTTTAATGAACAAAATGTCCTTTTGTGTGATGATGAAGATGGAAACACAAACGCACTTTAACAATTAAATATAGCTAAATACGGCAAAGCCTAGCCTGAACGCTTGCTCACTTTTGGGCAAATAAAGTCAAAAGGGGGCAAGTAAATGACTGGACAATACGAAAGGCGGGGCGTTTGGTGTGGACAGACCGCAAATTGCCAGCCCACAACAGCAAAGCCTCGCCAGCTAAAGTCTAACGAAAGCGAAAAGGGAAGGCAAGCCGACAATGGTAGCAACGGTTACGACCAGCTACAAGACCAGCAAGGCTGGATAACCACAACAGAAGGGTTTAGATGGGGAACAGTTCACTGGACTACCTTATATGATGTAGCCTCAAAATACGCTAACAAAGGAAAGGCGCAGGATACTGAGGACTTGCTACATACCATACTTGAAACGCTGGCAGTGGCGGAGCGCAACAACGGACACAAGCCATTTACTCTAGGCACACTTCACAGGATTGCTCGGCGTTGTGTAGCCGACTACTGGTTTGACCACTACGAGATAAACAACGGACTGGACTGTAGGCATTGTAGCAAGACGCAAAGGGCAAAGTGTAAAGAGGAATGGCTATACAGCGAATGTCCGAGAGCTATCACACTGGAAAGCCTATCAAAGCCTATAATAGACAGCGAAGGCAACATGACCGAGCTAGGAGAGCTGATAGCCGACCCAGACAGCCTAGACCGTGAGTTCTGGGATAAGGAGAGCCTCTGGCAGTTGGGATACAAGCCTAGACTGGTAGCCATAGCCAACAAGCTGAAGGCGGGGGAAACTCTTACCAGTTACGAGATGGTTTACCTTGCCAGATACCGAAAAAAAACTCAAAAAAGGCTTATCCAATGATAAGGTTTGGTGATGGTTTTGGAGACTTATATAGTGGAAGCATCGTATAGGCTAGCGAGGTTCAGCTATGCGAGGCTTACTACTAGGTGATGCCGATGGACTTTGCCCAGCTATCGGATAGCCAAAGGGGGTGTTCTAAAATAGAACAATTGAATATCGTGGGCAAGCGTTCAGGCGATGGCTTTGTAACTCACAAGGCTACACTGGTAAACGCCTTATCAAGGGTAATGGCTGAGAGGCTATTACTGATGGACTTTACCATTGGGCGTAAAGGCTTCGCTGGATATATCAAGGCTTTGTCAGGTTCTAATATCGTCAAGATAGTTCCTGCCAACGGTAACGCTAGCGGTTCGCAGGTTACTGATAAGAGGCTGAAGGTAGTCTGCGGAGCTAATACCAGTTACCTTGAAGACACAGCTTGGGTGGGTGATAAAACATCTTTAACCTTCGCTGAGGTCAGGATAAGCCCTAATAACACTGTCAAGCCTAACATCGGAAGCATAGAGCTAGCAGAAGCACTCAATAGAGTGCTTCCCTTCACTAGCAAAGACGACGCCAGACCAGTTCTCCAATGCGTCAAGTTTATAGCTGGGGAAGGTAAATTGAAGCTGGTAAGTGCTGATGGTTTTAGGCTAGCAGAGGTTACACTCGACTTTGACGAGGACATCGAGGGGCAAGTCCTGATACATCGTGATGAGTTGAAAGGCATCACAGGCGCACTTCGCAAGGCAAAGCGAGTTAGGCTAGGCTTTGAGGCAAGCGGTGACACTTTAGACGGAATGAGCCTTGTCATTGACACTGAGGCAATACGCTATAAGTGGCATGGCACTGACGGACAATTCCCCGACTATGAAAGGCTTATACCGACGGAGTTTAACACCTTCGCACACCTTGACACCTTAGAGGTTATCAAGGCGGTTGGCGCACTCAAGGCACTGTCAGACAAGCCTAACGAATATCCGCTGGACTTGACCATTGGCGAAGGCAAGATGGTTATCGCCAGTCCCGATGAGAAGGGCGAAGCCATAATCACAGCCGATACCGATGGACAAGGCTTTGTCAGGATAGACGGTAAATACCTTGCCGATGTGCTGAAGGCTTGCGGTGGCATGGTGGACTTTAAGCTCACCAATGCTTACTCACCAATGCTATTTGCTACCGAAGGATATCAAGTGGTAGTAATGCCGATGATGACCAGCAAGGCAGAGGAAGCGCAGAAGGAAGCCACAGCCCAAGCCGAGCCAACGGAAGCCGAGCCAGAAGCCGAGGCTGAAGCCGAGCCGACCGCAGCCGAGCTAGAGGCAATAGAAGCCGAAGCCCAAGCCCAAGCAAAGCCGAAGCGAAGCCGTAGCCGTAAGAGAGAACCAGTAGCCGTAGCATAAGAACGCTTGAACACAAAGACAACCACGCACAGGAAGGCGGCGGTAGCCGCCTTTTTGTGCTTTTTGTAGGGGTATCCTTGCCCTGTGCGGGGTCGGGATACCCCTTTTTTGCGTGGTAAGGGCAAAGACAACTGGAAAGGGGGACAATATGAAGTGTGAATTTTGCCACTGCCATGCCCCTGCCCTGATAAACCTGCGAGTTTACACACGACAAGGTATTCAGGTCTGCGAGGAGTGCTATAAGGCGATAGATAGCCATCGCCACAAACCATACTCAAGGGTAATGGACAAACTGGCTCTAGTTGAAGCTGGCTACCCTGTCAATCGGAAGCTGGCAAGAAATCAAACATAGCCTGGCTTTAGCTGGAACAAGGTGGCAAACGAACAGGGTCGAGGTTGAACCTCGACCCTGTTTTTGCCTCTGAGGTAACAATCTACGCTATTGTGTAATTCCACCTTCAGGCATACTATCGCTGTGGCCTAATCACCTGAGCTCCGTTTGTGTTAAGAAATGGACTGCCAGCTCAGGAAGGGATAGGTTTGCCCATCAACGATATTCCAGTTATATGAAGGGTTACGCGTACCAGCATTGGCGACCGTGATTATGTTCCAGCCTGCACCTGAGAAGGTGGTGATGCTCTTCATTTCCGCAGTAGTCTTGCCCGTCCCACCATCGGAAGTAGGTCTTCCGCTGGTCTCCACATCCCAAAAAGAGCAGCTCACGGGGCCCCAACTCCACCCCGTCAGACCGCCAAAAAGGTAACTCCTAATCACACTTGCTGTAGAATAACATTTGCTCACTGTACCCCAGTTCCATCCCACCAGACCTCCAACGTAATGATATGCGGTCACGCTCCCCGTGGCATAGGAGTTGCTCACGGTGCCTATATTCCTTCCCACCAGACCTCCAACATCGCCAGAGCCAGTCACGCTGCCGCTGGAATAGGAGCTGTCCACGGTGCCGCCATTACATCCGGCCAGCCCCCCGAGCTGCCAGTCACCAGTCACGGATATGTTTACGTTTTCGACACCCACTTCACTGACTTTGCTACCAGAGGCAAGGTATCCAAATAGTCCGACTTGCGCGACAAGATCAAAGTTGAGCCTCAAGTTTGAGATTTTGTGACCATTTCCATCAAATTCTGCAGCCAGATAAGGGATATAGAAATTGGGTTCAGTGGCTAGATTAAGATCGTTTTTCAATCTGAACTTCAACGAACTATCCTGACCAAAGGCGAGGAGCTGTTTGAAATCATTGACATCATTTATTAGATAGTAACCATCTTCTTGAGAAAGCCTTTCATTGACATCCAAGAACTTATCGTTAGCCAACCATTGCTCGAAGTCTTCGTTGAACAAAGCTCCAGTAGTGATGATATGTCTTCCGTTGATGAGAACCTCGTCATGATTGTAGTAGGAATTCCTCACAGTACCCTTATTCCATCCCACCAGACCTCCAACACACGAATAACCGGTTACTCTGCCAGCAGAATAAGAGTTGCTCACAGTGCCCTCGCTTTCTCCCACCAGACCACCGACGTGCCAGTTACCAGTTATGTTCACGTTCTCGACATTCACTCCAGTGACTACTCCGCCAGAGGCAAGGTATCCAAATAATCCGATTTGCGAAATGAAATCAAAGCCAAAGCTCAAATTCGAGATCTTGTGACCATTGCCATCAAATTCTGCAGCCAGATAAGGGATGTAGAAGTTGGGTTGTGTGGCTAAATCAAGGTCGTTCATCAATCTGAACTTCAACGAACTGCTCTGACAAAAGGCGAGCAGCCGCTTGAAATCGCTGACATCATTTATCAGATAGTAACCGTCTTCTTGAGAAAGGCTTTCATTGACATCCAAGAACTTATCGTTAGCGAGCCATTGCTCAAAGTCTTCACTGGACAAAGCTCCTTTAGTGATGATATTCCTGCCATTGATAAGAACGTCATCGTAACTATAGTAGGAGTTGCTCACAGTACCCCAAGTCTCTCCAATCAGACCACCGACACTTATGCCGCCAGTTATGCTTCCAGTGGAATAGGAGTCTCTCACAGTGCCCTCATTCCATCCCACCAGACCACCAACATAATACCCATTGCTAGTCACACTCCCTGTAGCATAGGAGTCGCTGAGACTACCCCAATTCCCTCCAGCCAGACCGCCGACATTGCCGCCAGTCACGCTCCCTCTGGCAAAGGAGTCGCTCACAGTACCCTGAGTCCCCCCCACCAGACCTCCGGTCCAGTCGTCGCCAGTCACGTCGCCATCAGAATAAGAGTTGCTCACAGTACCCCAACTGCCTCCCACCAGACCTCCAACCCAGTGGTCACCAGTCACGGTGCCATTAGAATAAGAGTTGCTCACAGTACCCCCATTCCGTCCAATCCCTCCCACCAGACTACCAACATCGACGTGACCAATCACTTCAGCATCCACGACGCCAAGATTCCTGACAACTCCCACTTCAACGCAACCGAAAAGCCCTACACCATCCTCGTCTGGACGATTGATAAACAGGTCCCTTATCTCATATCCTTGGCCATCTAAACTACCGATGAACGGGGTAACAGGGTAGAGCCACCAGAAACGAGCTGAGTCAGCAAAAAGACTTCCAACTGGCTCCCAGCCCTTTCCTCCATTGGCTGCTGGACTGGCCAGCTCGGCATAACCGGCACTAGTGGAATCGACGTTGTTCATCAGAATATAACTGCCGTCCAAGTTGTTCCTGATAGCATCCAAGTCATACCAGTCTCGTATTGCCCCAGCGAAGTTGGCCGTGACTGAGTAACCGTCATTCATGATGATGGTCGTTGAAGCGGCGTTAGCATCGGCAATGGTGCTGACATCACCCGTCCAGTTTATGAACTGATAACCTTCGTCAGCCACAGCGGCCAGATTGACCACCTCACCTTTGTCGTAGGTATATGCGTCTTCTCCAGGCGTGGTAACCGAACCCCCTTCCGTGCTGTGGATGACGAGGCTGTATTGCCTGACAGCAAAGGTGGCAGTTATGGAATGATCATCGTTCATCGTAATAGTGGTTGTGGCGTCCTCAATATCGGCAATCGTAGCGACGTCGCCGGTCCAACTGACGAATCTGTATCCCTCATCAACCTCTCCCACCAAATTTACGACCTCACCCTCGTCATAGGTGAAGCCGCCCTCCCCAGGGTTGGTCACTGACCCTCCCTCCGTGCTGGAGATAGTGAGGTCGTACTGCGCAAGAAGGGGAGGGGCGCAGCCTATAGTGCCGCCGAACAACGCTATGATAATCAAGAAGATGCTAACCCTAGCCATGCCACGTCACCTCCTCAAGGTGTTATTGTATCACTAACGACGGAAGCGTCAATACGTGGAGATGGGGTCAACCCTATTTTTCGTTAGATGAAACAAGGACCAGGGTCGATCTTCGACGCTGTTCTTTCTCCCCTGAAGTCACATTTCAGGCTTTTGTGCAATGTCGGACTCAGGCGTACTCTAGCGCTCTTGAGCCCGTTATGTGCATCTTGCTGGTCGGGGCAGTGTCGGCGGCAATGGTGCTCACGGCCAATAAACATTCACACCCCTTGCTTGTAGTTGAGGGATATAAGTGTTGATGGAGGTGGAAGCCAGAGGATTGTTCGACAAGTGGACTTCGTCTCCTTGCGAAAGTCCTGCATTGTTGACCAGAGGCGAAATATCGCTTATCTGGTTATCCTGCAGGCTGAGCTGAGTCAGGTTGGTGAGGTTGGCCAGCGGCGAGATATCGCTTACCTGGTTGTGCTCAAGCTCAAGCACTGTTAGGTTGGTGAGGTTCGCCAGAGGCGAGATGTCGCTTATCTGGTTGTGCTCAAGCTCGAGCACTGTTAGGTTGGTGAGGTTCGCCAGAGGCGAGATGTCGCTTATCTGGTTGCCCGCAAGCCAGAGATAGGTTAGATGCGTGAGCCCCCACAGCGGTGAGATATCGCTTATCTGGTTAGACAAAAGGTTGAGCTCTCTCAGGTTGGTGAGGGCGGCCAGCGGCGAGACATCGCTTATCTGGTTATCTGGAAGGTAGAGATACATCAGGCTCGTCACATCGGCCAGCGATGACACATCGCTCAAATGGTTGGACGAGAGGCCTAGGCTCCTCAGGACGGCGAGGTCAGCAAGATGAGGGAGTTCAGCAGCGCTTATCTGCTTGATGTCCAAGCCAAGCCCTGTCAGGTTAGCGAGATTGGGCAAAGAGGGGATATCGGTCACCGAGTTAATCGTAACGTCGAGCTCTCTCAGCTTGGTGAGGCTGGCTAGTGGCGAGAGGTCACTTATCTCGTTATCCCAGAGGGTGAGCGCTGTCAGGTTCGTGAGGTCAGCCAAAGGCGAAATATCGCTTATTCGGTTGCTTTCCAGAACGAGCCGCATCAGGGCGGTGAGACCGGCCAGCGGTGAGATATCACTTATTTGGTTATTATAAAGGTCGAGCCGTGTCAGGCTGATGAGGTTGGCCAGAGGCGATATATCGCTTATCTGGTCACCCCCAAGCCAGAGCTCGGTCAGTTTGGTAAGGTTGGTCAAAGGCGAGATATCGCTTATCGGGTTGGCCTCAAGGCGGAGCCAGGTCAGTTCGGTGAGGTCGGCCAGAGGCGATATATCGCTTATCTGGTTGTCATCAAGGTTGAGCCCCGTCAGTTCGGTGAGGTCGGCCAGAGGCGATATATCGCTTATCTGGTCACCCCCAAGCCAGAGCTCGGTCAGTTTGGTAAGGTTGGTCAAAGGCGAGATATCGCTTATCGGGTTGCCCCCAAGGTCGAGCGAGGTCAATTTGGTGAGATTGGCCAGAACTGAGACATCGCTTATCAAGTTGTACCCAATCGAGAGCCTTGTCAGGTTGGTGAGGTTAGCCAGAGGCGAGATATCACTAATCCAGTCATTCTCGAGGAGGTGGAGCTCCTTCAGGCTGGTGAGGTTGGTCAGAGCCGAGATGTCACTTATCTGGTTACTCCAAAGATACAGCTCTGACAGGCCAGTGGCATACTCCAGGCCAGTCAGGTTGCAGATGCCCCTTTCCTCGGCATGAAGGGAGGTAAGCCCTTCCATATCCAAGGCGTAAATGGGACGCTCCAGTATGGCGAGGACTTGCCTGATCGCTGACTCAAGGTTAGGGTCAATGAAAGTCACTACTTCGTCTGCTTCAAACATCACCGTGATGGAGTAATCTCCGTTCATGGTGATAGTGGTTGAAGCAGCATTGACATCGTCAATGGTATCCACATCGCCAGTCCAATTGACAAACCGGTAGCCCTCTTCAGCCTCGGCCACCAGGTCGACGATCTCGCCTTCATCATAGGTATACGTGTCTTCTCCATGGGTGGTTACTGAACCACCAGCGGTGCTGGAGATGGTGAGGTCATATTTAACAACACCTCCACAGCCTGCCATCCCAGCAATTAAGGCTAGCGTAATCAAAAAGATGCTAAGTCTTGCCATGTATATTAGCCTCAAAATGCTATTATATCACTAGTGAAGGAACTATTAATATGCTGCGATGTCTGAAGTATACTATGGAGATGGACAGTTACAAAACACCAATCTGTAGTGGGCCTAATTGGCATGGTATCTCTGGAATTCGCATTACGATTGAGTGAATTGCACAATAGTCAGAATTGTTGGGTCACTTCCCACTGGCAAATCGATTAACTCAATCTTGGACTCTAGTCAGAGGTGAGCTAATCATTCCAACTGCCATCCCAAATGACTTGAAAATCCGTAA
>Ga0307435_1000983_pt1 | contig 12214 bp, 10 predicted proteins | sample SalMarWE160470MG_FD_202164 | JGI IMG/M metagenome (GOLD analysis project Ga0307435, IMG submission 202164) | Salt marsh sediment microbial communities from the Plum Island Ecosystem LTER, Massachusetts, United States - WE1604-70 | ecosystem: Environmental > Aquatic > Marine > Intertidal zone >... | reverse complement strand
CACATTATTAATAATTACGTACAGACCCCCATACTGTCCCCTAAAATAAAAACCTCCTGTAATTATTTGTTTTACAAGAGGTTTCTTTATGTTGTCGTAGTCCGACGGGGAATCGAACCCCGGTTACCAGGATGAAAACCTGGCGTCCTAGCCCCTAGACGACCGGACCAAAAAACATTTTAAATTTCAGGTGTGCAAATGTATAACAATTTGAATTCGGCACAAAACAAAACAGAAAATTTTTTGGAAAATCAGGCCCAGCTTACAGTAAATTCGGTTAATGCGTCACCACGGGCCATTGACTTTGTTATCTCCACTTTAATATCCTTGCATCCCGATATTTCCAGTGCTTTTTCAATCCATCCCCCGATTCTGAACTCAATCAGCTTTTCGGGATTTGACATCCCGGAAATGTGAAGCACAAGGTTGTTAACTTCATTTTTAACGGATTTCATCTCACACGGGCGGTAATAAGTTGCAAAAACACGTGACGCCCTGGCTATAAGATAAGCAGGTGACGACACCTTTACAAAGACTCTGTATATGCCCTTCAGCGCCATTTCAGCACTGTATCTTCCTGATTCCCATGCTCCCTTTTTAATGTCATCATTAAAAAACAACCTGGCAATAGCTGCCGTAGGTTTGGCTACAGCATGTTCGACCGCGTACCACTTTGTGGAATCTATTGGTCCTTCATAGATTGCTTTTGAGTCCACGGGTAATGAACTGTACCATTTTTTAAATTCATTAGGATACTTTTCCTTAACAAAATCTCGTATTGCAATAACTGCAGTGCCTTTAATTTCCATGTTCTTATTTATTAATTCGTTAACGTTTGATTAGTCAATTTACTTATTTATTCAATAATTTACCGGCAAGTTCATTTATGTCTATTCCTGAAAAATTGCCCGAGCTCATTAACAGCAGGTTTTTATCCTTCCAGCTCATCGATGTTAATTCCTCCACAAGCTTCCCGGGATCAGTAAACACTTTTAACCTTTTTAAACCGAATGCATCTATAACTTCCCCTTCACTTATCATCGCAAGCCTCTTATGTATCAATGTTTCGGGATTATAGTAAACAATAGCGACATCTGCAAGGTCCATTGTCCCTTTATAATTGCCTATATAATTCTTGTTCAGACTGCTGAATGTATGAAGTTCCATACATGCAACAAGGGCCATGCAGGGAAAGTGATTTTTTACTGCTCTCACCGTAGCTTCCAGCTTCGAGGGCGAATGGGCGAAGTCAATGTACATACTTGCATAGTTATTGCTTCCAATGAGCTGGAGCCGCTTTGAAGCCCCCCTGAACGTGGAAATAGCCTTATAATACTGTGCATCTGTTATGCCCAGCTGGTTACAAACCAGCCTGGCACCATTGATGTTCTGCATATTATGGTCGCCAAAAACCTGTACCGGTATCTTTTTATTGTTATATAACAGATTTATTGTACCATGATCATTTTCATGAGGATGAGTTGAATATGAAATAGCTTGTATATCATTCCTTAATCCTTTAATGATATTCTTCAAGTGCCCGTCATCTCCATTGTAAATCAAAATACCTTCATTCTCAATCTTCCCGATAAATGAACGGAACTGCCCGGCATATTCTTCAAATGTGGGAAAAACATTAATGTGATCCCAGGCTATGCCGCTAATCAAAGCTATATGCGGCCTGTAATGGTGAAACTTGGGCGCAGGATCAAGCGGCGAAGAAAAATACTCATCGCCTTCCATAATTGCAACTTTTGAATCATCCGACAGTCCGACCATAAAATCCATGCCTTCAATTTTAGCCCCCACAAGATAATCGAACATGTAATTATGATAATTTAATGTATGCATTACCATCGCAGTAATGGTGGTCTTGCCGTGACTGCCGCTTATGACTGCCCTCGTTTTGTTTCTTGTCATTTTATAAATATATTCGGGGTAAGAATATATTCTTATCCCCATCTCCATTGCCCTCAATAATTCGGGATTATCCTTCCTTGCATGCATACCCAGAATTATAAAATCCATGTCCCTGCTTATAATATCAGGCTGCCATCCCGCCCTCCCGGGTAATAATTTATTCTCTGATAACCTTGATCTGGAGGGTTCAAATATCTCATCGTCCGATCCAGTGACAATAAATCCTTTCTTCTTTAATATAATTGCCAGGTTATGCATTACTGCACCTCCAATGGCTATAAAATGCACCCTTTGCTGCCTTTGTTCGTTTTTCATTCCGGAATATTAATAAACACCGCTTAAGAATAGCTAATTTAATTTCAAAATTTCAATTAAAATTAATTTTTTATAAAATATGCCTGATTCCCTGCCTGCGCCATGCCTGTCCACCATACAGAGTACTCTGGAAGACGAAGCTTTGGCAGGCAGGATAAATCTTTAAAAGGTTATTAACATAAAATTGTTAACAATTTGTTAAAACATTGTATTGATTTCCCTTAAATAGAAAGATATCTTCGCTAGATTAATTTTTTTATCGTGAATAAAAACGGGAATATGATACTTATAGTTGAGGACGATGATATTAGCTGTGTACTTTTTAAGGAATTATTCGAACAGGAGAACATAAAATCCTATCTTATAGTCAAGAGTGGCGAGCAGGCTATAGAAATCTGCAAAAGGAACAGTAATATTGGCTTAGTGTTGATGGACATTAAACTCCCCGGAATTAACGGATGTGAAGCCCTAAAGATAATCAGGAAAATCAGAAAAAACCTTCCTGTTATTGTGCAGACAGCATGTATTATGTCAGGGGCTGAGGATATTTATCTTAAATTAGGATTTGATGATTTTATAAGCAAGCCCATTAATAACAATGAACTGATGAAACTTATCTATAAATACCACGAGCCTGTCCTGACTAAATCTTAATATTTATCCCTTATTTATTTTTTATTCTGACTTCCAATTATCATTTTTGCCTAAATTTTTATTATACATAATAATCATGGCCTATGAATAAAAAAATTTGGTCTTTAGTAATTATTAATTCATTATTTATTCTGGCATCTTTTTCTCAGGAGCTGCCTCTGGGTTATATAATTCAATACAGCCAGGACTTTTCAGGTAAGAATGCATTGGCAGATTTTAATTTTTCCGATCCTGATCACTGGAGTATCTCCCGTGACAAGCAAAACCACTATCTTGAATTTTCTGAAAAGACCGGATACACCGATTCAATGGGACGCCCAAATATGTTAGCAATAATCTCATCACATATGTACAGCGATTTCATAATGGAACTTGATATAATGCCAACCGGGGAAGGACAGGTTGACCGCAGCATATCTATTGTTTACGGGTTAAAAGATACCTCTAATTACTATTACATTAAGCTGGCTTCAAAAGGAGGTGAAGATTCCCATAATGTTTTCCTTGTTAATAAAGAAGTGCTCACAAAGATAAGTGCTAATACAAGTATTGATATTAATCTGCAGAATAACAAATGGCACAGGGTGAAGGTTATTCGAAATATTCTTGAAAAAACCATAACGGTCTACTTTAATGATATGATTAATCCTGTTTTGAAAGCTAAAGACAGGACATTAATTATGGGCTATATTGGTTTCGGCTCAGCTGGCAGTGCGGGTAAGATAGATAATATAAATATATGGGCCCCAGCTTCTGTCCCCGGAGATACCGGTATCAGGTTAACCCACCCATAATCATCTTTGCTTACTATCCATCCCCTGGTGTATAAATCCTTTTCAGGAAGTGTATTATAAGGCCTGTCCGGGTCAATCGCATCAAGCAGGTACGAATCCCCCCCAATTTTTACCAGGGCAATGACGTGGTTAAATTGATTATGCACAGGATAAACGGTTTCCGGCATTCCCAGGTCACTTGTCCTCAGCAAAACAGGATATGCATCCAGTCCTGCCCTCTTTAAAAGATAAATCATTATCATGTTTATTTCACTGCTTGTGCCTTCTCTTTTATTAAACGCTTCTGCCAGTCCGTTATCCACATAAACAGTATATCGCTTATTCCAGCTCATTGACTTATGTACAAAATCATAAATTGCGATCATCTTATCTTCAGGGGAACTTTTACCCCTGAGGATACTGTCAAAAACAGGCAGATAATTTATATGTTTTAACAATTGCATCCCGAACCGATCACTTTCAAGCATCTTTTCATTCATTTCCGGCCATGTGTCGAGCAGATAATGTACATAGCCTGTTTGCCTGTTTGAATGATACATCTCCCACCTGGTGCTTGTTTCATAATCATCAAGCGTAGTATAGATTAACGGCCTGTATATCCATGGTAACCTGCCTGAAGATTCAAAAAGGTGAAACCGTAATTTCGGATAATAATCATTTATACTTATGAATCCGTCTGCATTCTTTACTCCGGGCATATTTTTCATGATTATTTTCTTCTTCATGTCATTTATCACATAAACCCTGTAGTTTTTGTCAGATGATTCATAAAGTATATGGTTTTTCTGAGCCAGCTCAATTCTCCTCTTCAGCCTCTTTGTATTATAAAGCCATTCAAGGCTTTTGCCAAATTCTTGCTCTTCATCTGGTGATAAAGTTTTCCCTTTTTGATATGTTACCAGGTATATAAAAGGCTCGGGAACGTCAAACCTTATCTCACTCCATAATTCAGGTATCTCAGACTGAAAATACCAGTCATCAAGCTTTATAAAATCAAGGGAAGCAATAGTATAATAATACTCAATTATCGAGCCTGCCTTGGCTTCAGGGATCGTTATTATCTTTTTTCTCCATTTATTATCAACCTTAATATCTGATATATCCCTGGGCCTTGACTTGTATTTTACAATCTTCCCGTTTTCAAGATTATATGCCTGGGCTTTAAATTCAATAATATCATCGTGCTTATTCCGGTCCATGTAAGGGATTTCTATATTTGCATACTTCAGTCCGTTTTCATTAAGAATCTTAATACGAACATGTCTTGTATAAAAAGTGCGGTTTGTTATTTTAATATCCCCGAAATCACACAGGATAACGGCACCGGCTGAGGTATCTCCCTGGAATGAACTTATTTCAAACTCTGCCTTCGTTATTTTGCCCCATCTGATTGGAGGCTTATCAACGTAGCTGAATCCGTATGATGTTAAAACCATCATAAATACTGATACAAAAACAAGCCTTTTCATAAATTAATTATATTAGATACTACGCTTAAATTATGCAATAATCATGCCACCGGTCTACAAAAAAGAAGTTGATCTGTTAAAAAAAATTAAAATAAAATTCTTATTTATGTCTTATTTTTGCCGGAATTATATAATTAAAAGAAATGGCTGGTATATACACTCTTGTTTTTATGTTAATGCAGTTCGTTTCAATTACCAGTGAAATGCCTGTCAGCAATGCCCCTGACCATATTACCGCAGGCTTTGAAGCTTCCTGCGTACAGGATCTTTATAAAAAAATAAATGACCCCGCATTAAATCCTGAGGCCTTAGCACAGGCACTTAAGGGTTACAACCTGCTGAGGTTCAAAAATGTAACAGCTAATAATTCAATACTCACAATTATTGATTACAGTAAATCATCCGACGCCCGGCGCTTTTTTGTCATTGATATCAGCAAGGGCAGTATACTTTTTAAATCTCTGGTTGCTCATGGCAAAAACTCCGGCACAAATTATGCCGACAGTTTTTCGAATAAAAAGTATTCGTACAAAAGCAGTATTGGCTTCTTTTTAACCGGTGATACATATTATGGAAAACACGGACTTTCTTTGCACCTGACCGGACTGGAAAAGGATATTAACGATAATGCCATGGAGAGGGCTATAGTAATTCATTCAGCCAGTTATGTTAATGAGGAATTTATAAAAATTCATGGCCGCCTTGGCCGCAGCTATGGTTGCCCTGCTTTATCGCAGGAGAATTATGAAGACATTATTAATACAATCAGGGATAAGAGCTGCCTGTTTATTTATTATCCCGACAAGGACTATCTGCTGAAATCAAAGATTATTAATCCCCCCTATAATATTTAGACTAATCAATTAAATAACAGTTCCATCTGCTCTTTGTCTTTCGTATATATATCATTAAGGAAATAAATATTATTCTGATCATCTGCCTCGCAAGTCAGATATCTGATATAAATATTTAACTGACCGGTAATTTCAATTTCCCTGTGAGTGCCCCTTTCCAGCAAAGTTTTTATTTGTACATTATCCTGGCTGCAGCAGTTGTTTTCTACGATATATTCAGCAAGCTGATCAGGATTCTGCAACCTTATGCACCCATGTGAAAAAGCCCTGATATTTTTTGTAAAAAGCTTTTTGCCCGGCGTATCATGAAGGTAAATGTGGTAAGGGTTATTGAATATGAATTTTATTATCCCCAGGGCATTTGCGTTGCTTGCATCCTGTCTTATATAATAATCAAAGTTGTCGGCACTTACATTCTCCCAGTTAATTTTATTATACTGTGTAACATTTAATTCACTATCCATTAATTTAAACCGGTTTCTTTTCAGATACATTGAGTCCTTTTTAATCTGTGGCAGTAATTCATATAGAGTAATCTTTTTCGGGACATTCCAGAACGGATTTGTTATAATCTTTTCAATTTTACTTGACATTACAGGTGTCGGTGTTTCAGGTTTTCCAACAATAACATTAAATACCTTCCTGACTTCACTTTTTTCAATAACCCTGAGCTTAAATGAAGGAATATTAACATAAATATAAGTATCTCCCAAATTCTGCTCATTTCTTAATCTGTTGAGATTCAACGCTATCTGGTTATACCTGTACAAGGTGGATTTTGAAAGCGCATTTCTTGTATTTTTGTCGAGTTTGCCGTCCGGCTCAAGACCATGAAATTTCTGAAAATCCCTTAACGCCGATTTATAAAGTGTGTCAACATCCGAATCGGATTCAGCGAGATATCCAAGGTTAATAAGCACCTGCGTGGTCTTTATCCTGGCATTATCAGGATCCCTTTCCGGGGCTGGTATGTCATACTCAGTATCATTCAATGATACTTTATCAAGGTATTTCTCCAACGCTTTCTGCAAACGTTTATAGTCAGCGTTTCCCGGCTGTAAACTTAATATGCTGCCAACAAGATTGCTGTTGTAAATTGATTCCATTAAAAATCCCGGTAATGAATTGATGTAAATTGCAGTTGCTGAATCACTATCCGAATAAAACAGCCCCCTGTTAAGGTGAATCATAAATTTAAAACTGGCATCTGTAATCAGAAGTTCAAAATCCTGCCTTAGTTTAATGTTATCACCATTAATATCGCTTTTCTGAAGTGCTGATGCAAGCTTTCTAATTAATCTGATGTTGTAAGAATTCATGTCAAGACCGTAATTTCTTGATCTTTCAACCAGCTTTATGAATTCCCGTGAGTTCCATGTAAGATAGTTATTTACTGTCCATGCAGGTTTGTATCCGTTTAAAGCATAGAATGCCTTTATCAGTACGGAGGTTTCAAGGCTATTATTCATAACCTCTAAAGCCATATCATTACTGACCGCCATTAACCTCAGGTTTAAGTCTGCTTTAAAAACAGGAAGAAACTGCTCGGAGGAAATTTTCCCAATACAACTGTCTTCAGTCTGGTAACTGGTACTTATGGTTAATATACCCGTAAGAACAATTAATCTAAGCTGAAATGACAGAACATTTGAAAAAAAGGCGCTGATTTTTGATTTTAAGGATTTAGTTAGTAATAGGGAGTTGTTGGTGTAAATTAACCCTATTGTTTTCATGTTAGTTTTTTTTAGTTGCCCAAAATTCTTTTCATTTTTATATACGATTTATTATGGATCAATGTAGTATTTATTACATAAACAAAACCTATTATTTGATGAAACATAAAGAGGTAAAGATTAAAATTTTCTGGTGGTTTATATTGCTGATTTACAGGCTTATAGCTCAACTATGAGTTATTTAATAGCGTGATGTACAGCCGATTATTAAAAGGATTTTTATAGTATTATTTTACTACAAATTTTAATTCCCTGCTTGAAAAATTTATTTCTATCCCTGAATTATCCCATGCCCATACCGCCCAATAATAAATCTGGCCCTGATTAAGAGGTTCTGCCCTGAGGTCGGACTCGGGTTTTACCGGATCAATTTCACTAACTCCCTGTTCAAATTTCACTAATCCGTTTTTTCCGGCAGAAAGTCCGGAATGCCAAATCCATACTATATCCGATGTATCATTTGTTATTAAATGGTTATCAGACTGAATGCTTTCCTTAAAAATGGCAGCACATACAATTTCACTCTCCACAGGTTCCCATGACAATACAGGTGTTGATGGCACTGTATCAATTATATCTGAATTAAAACTTAAATCTCCCCTGACATAAATTGTGTCTCCCTGCAATAAAGCATATTTGAAAGGTGGTATTTTTATTTCGTAACTATTCCTAAAAATAAGTTCTTCATTTAATACCGTATTATCCTCCTTCTCACATCCCTGATAAAAGAGCACTAAAAAAATTACCGGAAATAGCTTTAATAACTTCATATAAATATTGCATTTATGTCAGAAACAAATTTGAAGTCCCAAATTTATTAGCAATCTCTCATCAGACTTATTAATAAAATAACTGTCAGCATTCCCCAGGTAGTTAAACCTGTATCTTTTTGCATCGTAACTATATTTCAGATATCTTATATCAATACTAACGGACTTATTCATATCCAGAAAAAATCTTACTCCTGCAAATGGCTGATATACAGATTCAGCCCCCCTAAAACTCAATGCAAATGTACTTCCTAAATAAGCACAAAACCTTCTTATATATGGTTTGGTCAAATATAATAAAAGTGAGGGCCCTGCCATGCCGGTTATATATGTGGTGTCATAAGAAGTCTCCAGTCCTGAAAAAGTAACATAATCTATATTCTGATTCAGAGTCACCATAGAAATTTCAATACCAGGCGCTAACCTCTTAAAATTTCCTGTTTTAATTAACCTGTAATAAGACAATCCTAAAAACCAGCCCGATTCTGAGCTCAAAGGATATGCCAGCTTTAAATTAAAACTATTGTCCGGCAGTCCGGGAATACTGTCAGCATAAATCATTTTGTATTTGACCAGCTCTCCCGTATAATCTGCAAATCTGAATTTATATTGCATAGATCTAAATCCTGGTTTTGAAAAATAAAGATAGATAGAATCATTTGGATCATCAGTTACTATTTCATGTTTAAACATACCCTGGTAAAGACAATTCCAGTAATTCTCATCATCATAATAACAATCCAGCGTTTTAACCCTATAATCTTTTTTATTATGCGAAATAATAACCTCAACATTTTCTACGGGCATATTACCTGCAAGGACTCTGCCTTTTACCAGTATCTTGTACTTCGGAATTAATTTAACTTCGAAATATACATCTTTATCCCGGTATGAATAATAAAATGTTGTATCAAATGGTTTATAATCTTCTTTAACAAAACGTAACATCATTTTCTGCGCTCTCCGGCTCTTTTCATTTGGGACACAAATTTTGTAAAATCCGTTAACGTCGCTGTATACAGAATCTTTAAAGTCAGGCAATTCCCCTATAACTACAATACTATCAACAGGTTCATTAAATATATTAAGCACCTGTCCGTTAATACAGAATTTAAAGCTCGTATCATTCTCAAACCTACAGTCGGGAATACCGCAAGAACTGTTATATAGCAAATATCCCCGGTCATTCCCGATAGCGTAAAATATGCGGATGCAGAATATTAATACAAATAATGTTCTTAGCATAACGAAAATTTTTCCATCCTACATTCTAAATTTCTTAACTTAAAAGATAAAGATTTTTTCTTTTCCATAAAAGAAGTTTGTTATTTTTCGTCGATATTTTAATGCTTTTTTATAAACCGGTATTATAACAATTAGTAATAAGTATTATTTATTTCCCTGATAATCAGTACACAACAAACTTATTGATATATTTAAAAATAATTATTAAATTAGAAAATAAACAACATTAAATACTTGTACACTTAATCATAAATTAATTATTTAAGAAATAACTGATTAAATAAGCAAAAATATAACCTTTATATTACAGAACTTTTCTTAATTGTGTTGAACCGATAAATAATTCTATGAAAAACTTGCAATTAAGAACCAAATTAATAATCGGTATTACATTAGTATTTGTAATAATTATTATTTGCTTTTTAATTAACGAATTATTCAACTTGCAATTTTCATTTAACCTGCTAATAATATGCGGAGGTTATATATTATTAGTCTTGATAATTAGTTTAATTACCAGGTCCCTCTCAGTCCGTTTAAGAGAAAATCAGAAAGAAATCCTAAGACAGAATAGGGAAATTAAGAATGCTTATGAAGCGTTGCAGGAAAGCAGAAAAAAATACGAAAAGCTGGTAGATAACCTGGAAGAAGAATATATATTCTTCTCCAAATCAGTATCCGGCAACCTTTTATCTGTTTCGCCTTCTGTAAAGACAATTCTCGGGTATGATACAGATGAGTTCATAGAAAAGAAGGATAGCCTGCTTACTGATAATCCTGTTAATGAAATCGCCAGGGAACACGAAAGAAAATCCCTTGAAGGTATACAACAGCCAAAATTCAGTGTCGAGCTATTTTCAAAAAGGGGTAAGCCCCATACACTTGAAATTTCTGAAGTCCCCATTTTTGATGAAGATAATAACCTGGCATCAATTGAAGGTATAGCACAGGATATTACAAAAGGGAAAATAGCCGAAGATCTAATAAAAGAACAGGAAGAAAAGTACAGACTGCTTTTTAATAAAGCATCAGACTTTGTTTTTCTTTATGAAGTAGATGATAAGGCCCATCCATTGAAATTCCTGGAAGTTAATGATTATACAGCCCAAAAACTCGGGTATTCGCAGGAGGAACTAATCAGGATGTCTCCGGCTGATTTGACCGCCGTTGAGTTCCTTGATGATGATTCCACGGAAAATCGACTTAAGGAAAACTCAAAATTTGAGAGAATATGGGAAGCAAAGGACGGGACTCTTATAAATGTTGAGATAAGTAATCATAATTTTAAAATACAGAACAGAAATGTGGCTATTGCCATTGCTCGGGATATAACAGAAAGAAAACGAGTTGAAGAAGAAATTCGTTATATAAATGAAGAACTTATTAATCAAAAAGAAAACCTTGAAGCATTAATAGATAATTTGACTGTCACACAGGAACAGCTGGTCCAGTCTGAAAAAATGGCTGCTCTGGGCCAGCTGATAGCCGGGGTTGCCCATGAGATAAATACTCCCCTGGGTGCTATCAAGGCATCAATAGGTAATCTTAATGATTCCCTGGATAAGGCTTTGGATGAAGTACCTGCACTTGTGACAAAACATACAACTAAAGAGTTGAAACTGTTCATAAAGATTCTTGATTTGGCAAATCGTGGAGTACCCGATATCACCTCAAGAGAAAAGAGAAAATACAGGAGGGAAATTGAAAAAGCCCTTAGCGAAAGAGGCGTCGATTCTCCAAATATTGTGGCCGATATTTTTATCTATCTGCATATATTTGAAAAGTATAACGAACTAGTTGACTTTTTTAAAGATAAGAAATCCCTGGAAATTTTAAATTCTGCAAAAAATTTTGCGTCAATTCAAAAAAATGCATATACTATTATGCTGGCTGTTGAAAAAGCTACAAAGGTCGTATTTGCCCTTAAGAAATACGTGCACCGCGATATCGAGGGACAGAAAGTGCCGACTGACATAATTGACGGCATCGAAACCGTCCTGACCTTATATCATAATCAGCTGAAACAAGGTGTTGAAGTTATTAAGGACTATGAAAAACTGCCTGAAGTAAGTTGTTACCAGGACGAAATGAACCAGGTCTGGACTAACCTGATACACAACGCCATTTATGCTATGAACTATAAAGGGACTCTTAAAATAAGTACAAGAAACAAAGGAGAATCCGTTACTATAAGTTTTACGGATAATGGATGTGGAATTGAACCTGATATCCAGGACAAGATATTTGAACCTTTCTTTACTACTAAGAAACAGGGAGAAGGAAGTGGGATGGGCCTGGATATAGTTAAAAAAATAATAGAAAAACATGACGGTTTTATTACATTTAAAAGTGAACTTGGGAAAGGCACCGAATTTACTATTGAATTACCTTTAAAATAATTGTATTTATCATGGCTGGCCCCGCTATTCTGATTAAAGAACAACTGGAAAAATATTTTGG
>Ga0307435_1000980_pt1 | contig 12250 bp, 7 predicted proteins | sample SalMarWE160470MG_FD_202164 | JGI IMG/M metagenome (GOLD analysis project Ga0307435, IMG submission 202164) | Salt marsh sediment microbial communities from the Plum Island Ecosystem LTER, Massachusetts, United States - WE1604-70 | ecosystem: Environmental > Aquatic > Marine > Intertidal zone >... | reverse complement strand
TTTCCCATTTACGTCTAACATAGCGAGAGGTCTGTCTTGAAGTAAAGGCTCCAGAGACTCCTGATTATGTGGGGCACCTGCGGCAGGGATAATCACTTTTATCGGTTCTTCCTCTGACCGTAGAAAAAACTTTTCCTGCTCTTTCATTTGAATCATGCCCTGGAGTTCAAAAACCTCGCTCATTGGTACGATTCTGTCATCTATAGTATCCAATCTTCTGTCACTGTTAATTTGAGAAAGAACTTCATTTACAGCTTTAATTGCTGCTCTCAATCCATGATTGGCATAGATCACCATTTTTATACCCAATTGCTCAATTTCTTCTTCAGTAATCGTCGGATATGAAGTAGGGACAATAACTAAGGGAGCGGAAAAATCCCACGCCCTTGCAAAATTAACTATTTCATCGGGTGTATTTGACTTAGAATGAATTAGAATTGCATCTGCGCCGGCCTCAACATAGGCGTGCGCCCTCTTCAATGCTTCTTCCTGTCCCCAACCAGCTATAAGAGCTTCCACCCTTGCAATAACCATGAAATCTTCCGTCTGCCGGGCATTTTTGGCAGCCAAAATCTTGCCCACAAACTCGGCAATAGGAGCTAATTCCTGCCTTCCCGGGATGTAACTGTTAACCTTGGGGAACCTCTTATCTTCTATGGTAACAGCCGCAATCCCAGCAGCCTCATATTTTCTTACCATATGCATTACGTTATTAGAATTTCCGTAACCGGTATCACAATCAGCTACAATGGGAATTAAAACCGCATCGTTCATTACCGAAGCGGCCTCAAGATATTGGGTCATCGTCAGTATGTTAGCGTCGGGAACAGCATATGAAGTTGATATTTCGAAACCACTTGCCCAGACACCATCAAAGCCATTCAGCTCAACCAATTTGGCAGTAATTCCATCATGAGCCCCTGCTATTCTCACCAGCCCCTCTTTACTAAATAGCTCTCTCAGTTTTTGGGCTTTATTCACTTTTGCTGCACCCCTTTATCCCTCAAGCAATTCTATCTATATTATAATCTAAACTCATCACCTTTTTCATTCACAGCTTCCTACTGAGCACAATGATATTGCGAAAACCATGATGTATCGCTTTTTTCATGCTAAACATAGCGTAACCACAGAGGTTAGCTAGTCACCTGAATTAGCCAGACAACAAGGAGCCACCAAGCCAACATACTCCAATGCCGATAACTGCGATGTTCATCAAGACTCCATATTCTCTATTTCTACAGTAATAAACTTAACAATTTCCTCAGCCAGGGTCGCAGCGCTACTAGCTGCTTGGGAAGTATAAACTTTCGCTGGAATACTATCAGGCAAGCTATTGGGATACCGCGTAGGCACATAATATCCATCCAATATAGCCCATTCTTTCACCTTGTCTGTGAATACTTTGTCAAATTTCGCTGCTGAGTTGCAAAGTCTCCCTATGGAATGCCCGATAACAATCTCCTCCCCTTTAGCGTAAAGGAAAGCCTTTAACGCCTTCTCGCCAATCTGCTGAGCCAGAAAGCAGGAAATATGATAACCACCTCTACTTGCCAGGTCTTTAGCCCACTTCAGGTCTTCTGAAGCTTGCTCAAGCCACCTCTTCCCCTCGTCAATTTGACTTCTTCTCATACAACACTACCTCCTGGGACAGGACTCGTCTCAAAAACGGTTTATCTTTCAACTTGCTGAACTCATACGGTGTATAGCAAAGGATATCCACGTCCACTGGCAGAGAAAGGAGGGAACAAAGGCTGGTTGCCCTCTCTGGAAACGGCTTATCGCTATCCATTACTACAAGAATATCCAAATCGGTAAAAAGGTCGGCCTTTCCCGAGGCATATGAGCCGAAAAGGCTTAGTCTATCCACACCCAGGCGTGAAAGCTTGGCGGTAATCTCCACAATAGAATCCTGGAGCAGTTTTTTATATTCCTTTCTCCTTCGGCTTAATGTTTCGTCATCCATAGCTAACTTATTATACCATTTCACCCTCACCTTATTCCTCTCCCATCAAGGGAGAGGAGACTTTTCGGGATTGCCACGCCTTGGCCCCTTCGCTGCGCTCGGGGTTTCAGCTCACCGCAATGACAGTTAAAAAGAGAGCCTGCAACGACTCCCTCCTGTCATTGCGAGGAATCCCGAACGGAGTGAGGGATGACGAAGCAATCTCACGCCCGCCGAGATTGCCACGCCTTCGGTTAGCAATGACGGTTAAAAAGGGGCAGGCAATGACATCCTTTTCTGTCACCCTGAGCCATAGCGAAGGGTCTAAAAGGGATTGCCGACTACACAGAAAGTCTGCGGGCAAGGATGTAAACAGCCACTATGGTCTGAGCGCCAAGCCAGGCATAGCCAATGCCGATTATGCCGGTTACGGGCATAATTAGATAACTGGCCAGAAGCACCGCTAAGACGATAAATCCCCAGATTGCTACCAGTTCCTTTATCCTTCCTGTTACCCGAAGTATGCCGCTATAGATATGAGTAAGCGCCAATGGTAGACTCGATACGCTCAGAACCCACAGCAAGTGCAAGGCGCTAGCGGAATAGCTCTGCCCGAAGGCAAGCAGCACCCACTTTCCCACCAGGATAAGCACGATGACCGCGGGAACCAACAACAGATAGGTGAATTTCAGAGACTTGGTGACATTTTCCTTTAACTTATCCTCAAAGTGGGAGCCCTCGGCGAACAATGACTGGGAAACTGCAAAAGGAATGGCAAAAAGCAGGCTGCTTATCATCCAAGCGATGTAGAAATAAGCATTCTGCTGCGCGCCGAGAACATTGACCACCATCAGTGGCAAAATGAATGGGAGACAAGTCGAAAATAGATTGGCTAAGTAGTTGCCACCGGAATAGCGCCACATATCCTTGAGCAAATTTAGCTTTAGGGTCGGCACCGGCTTGTAGGAATGCTGTACTCGGGGCAAAAACATGAAAATGGAAACACCGAGAGCCACCGCCATAGCAACACCCCAGGAGGCAACTATGCCAAAGGTGTGGAAAAACAGAACAAAAAGAACGGGCAAGGCAAGCTTCAACACTGAAAAGATAATCCCTTTATATAACGCAAGGGCAGCTCTTCGCCGGGCAACAAAGGTGTAATTCACCAGGCCTGACAGCGTCCACAATATGGTAAAAACAATGAATGCTGAGGCGAAGATGGCATTTTGGTTAACAAAGGCTAGAGCGGGAGACCAAAAGCCCAGGCCGGCAAGAAAAATGCCCGCTACCACCAGGCTGATGAGACCACCCAGGGTATAGCAGGAGTTTATCAATTCCCGCGGTTTATCAGCGTGGGGCAGGAAGCGAACAAGAGAAATATTCAAGCCAACCAGGCTTATGATGCTAAGGAGACTCATTGCTGAGATTACGGCCGAACCAAGTCCCACCTCAGCTTCGGTGTAGAATCGGGCTACTACGATCCAGAAGAAGAAGCCGAAAAGAGCCATAACCCCGGTATTGAGCATCAGGTAAAAGGCATTGCTATAGAGCGGAGTGGTGGTAACCCGCTCCAGCTTTTCCCTGGAGGTGATTACATCTAAGGCTTCGGCGATTACCTTAAAGGGGGGGAAATCGGACAACCTCATTCAGTGTACTCAAATATCTTCACGGGATATGGTGATGATGACGCATAAACCAGCTGGTAATGCTCCAGCTTCTCCAGCGGCACAGGGCTTTTGAACGCGTCCACACCTACTATTCTGTAATTCTCAGAAGTATGGCCTGCTACAAAATCTCTGGCCTCTTCATAGGTGGAAAAAGATCCTGAGCTGGTGATTTCTTTATACCTCATGCCCTGTAGATCGACCTGTTCCCTGTACGAAATGACTACGGTGGCATTTTCAGAGGGAATTGCAGTTTCACCATTGAAGTTATACAGCCTGACAACGGTGGAATTATAGTAAGAGGGATAAAACAGCCTGAACGGCTGCAATATCCCACCTTCCGCAGGCGCATAGTAGATGTCATAAAAATCACTTTCACTTTTACCGGCCCAGGTCAACATGGCATAGAATTTGTAGACGGGCATAGCATAGTCACTCATTACGTATTTTACCCCTAATTCATCCATTATCTGGTTAGCCTCGGTTTCGTTCTGGGAGGTGAGGAACTTGCCTGCAATCGGGGCAGCAAGCCCCTGAAACGGACTGGCAATCGGTATGCGACGCCCAATACGAGTTATCCAGTGACCATAATCCCACCACGACATTATGCCATAGGACGTCTCAGGATAATCGTAATCCTCAAAGCCACTATCCTCTTTAGGAGGAAAATCATATAGCTGATAATAGTAATCAGGGTTACCAAAAGGCTCAGGGGTATTCTCCCTTAACCATACCAGCGCACTACCCCAGTCATCGCCAACCCCAACCGTTCCCCTGATGGCAGATGCCTCCAGTTTTCCAAAGGAGAAGCCCTGCTCAGGGCATATATTGGGGAAGAAGACCAGGAAAAAGATAGCTATTCCAGCCCCAATCACCCTTATCCAGGTAGCCCTGGGCTGTAAGAACCTTTTTTCGCTTACTTTTTCCTTCGCCTTTTTCTTTTTCTTCTTGGTAGTATATGCACTCACTATTTCCCTGGGCCTGGTCAGTAATTTCCCCAACCCAGCGAAGTCCAAGACCCTCCAGGAGAAATAACCGGTGAGCAAAGCCGCATTCACGGCAAAGTAGTAGCAGTAGCGGCGCTGAGCGAACGTTGCCACTAATATTACCACGCACCATACCAGGAACAGCGTCTTATCGGCACTCCTTTCCTTAACAGCACGATAAATAAGCAATCCCAACGCAATAAAGGCGATGAACAACGAAGTGGTGAAGTTAGACCATGCCATGGCAAAGTCGAGAGGTCGCGCCTCCTGGATAGTCAGGCCTCCAGCTACTCGTGGAGCAAAGATACGCAAGTTGTTAAGCATAGAATGAAGCAGCGAAGGGTCAATGGCCCAGAAAATGAGAAGCCCAATGCCGGCAATTCCGAGCAATGCCAGGGGATAGTAAGCAGGTTTCAACGCCTTGCCCACCATGAATCGGGAAACACCGCTTAATACCAGCGGGGCAACTATGGCGATTATCAGAGAGGGCTGTGTCACAGCCGTTATACCTGTTTTAGGCAGAAAGGGCATGGACATTATGGCGGCGATGGTAAAGGTGAACAGGCCGATGATGCAGAGATAGTCAGTCGATTTGCCCCTCAGGTGGTCCACGATGAACTGAATTCCGAGATAGGCAAAGATAATCAACAGCAGCATCAGCGCACCTGACCAGGTAAGAAAGAGAATACCAAGGAAAATACCGGCTAATAAAGTATAGATGAGCGGCCTCTTCAGAACTGCCCAATCTTTGTTTATCAAGTGGCTGAAAGATATCCCCCTCTCCCTGGCTCTTTTAACCGCCATAATCAAAAATAGAATGGTTGTTGTGCTAAATAGAACCTCAGCGACATGGTGGTCGGTGAAGCCAAGAAGGGAACGGCTTAAGAATTCACTGGGCAATACAACCAGTATGGCAGCCGATATTACGCCCACCCAGCGATTGAATAGCTCCTTGCCAATGAAGTACACCGGGATAACCGTCAACGCGCCGAGAACAGCAGGGGCAAAGGCACCGACTGTCTCCACAGTATGCACGCTGGGATGCCCCAGGCCAATTATCCAGGCAGCGCCGCCGATGAGCCAGTCATAGAAAGGTGGCCATGATACTATAAGGCCGTGCGGATAATTGGAATAGGCATCAAAGTAAATACGCTGGGGAAAATGGTGAACCAGGTTATCCACCAGCCTCATGTGATACCAAGGGTCAGCTCCCTTGAACCACACTGAGCCATCGACAAAAACCGAGTCGTAGGGAAAATACACCCGGATGTATAATGCTATGCCGCAGAGGGCAAATACGATTATGCCGGCGATAGCCGCCGGGGAAAGTTTAAGCCGCCGTCCTTGAGGTCCTTTCCGCTCCCCACCAAAAAGCTTGCCTCGCCATGCTTTAAGTCGTTCACTCATCTAACTATTCTCATAAAAATTGCCTTTCAGCTCGCTTCAGGCAATATAATACTACATCGCTGCCCAATATAATAGAGAATGCAGGAAATGAGGTTATGCACAGATGATAACGCTCTCTATACGCTTATCCCAATGACGCACAATCCTCTCTGTCATTGCGGTGAGCCGAAGCCCTGAACGTAGTGAACGGGAAGCCAAGCAATCCTACCCCTCTGTCATTGCGAGCGGAGCGAAGCAATCCCGGAAAAGCCTCCTCTCCCTTGATGGGAGAGGAATAAGGTGAGGGTGAAATTTCCCCCCTTCCCCCAACTCCCTCTCACTAAGGGAGGGAGAATCTGGGTACATTGCGGAGTCTGTTCCAAGTAAAACGAGGAATCTCGCTCTAGTTTGCTTCGGTATTCTTCGCAATGACGTAAAAGGAAGTTGCCAATGAGGCTACGAAATTGAAAGAGATGACGATTGTCGGTATAATGTCTATGTTTGTGGTGGGCGTAGCCCAGTGGTTAAGGCGCCAGGTTGTGGCCCTGGAGATCGTGGGTTCAAATCCCACCGCTCACCCTTTTTAATTATGCGCCTATAGCTCAGCGGAACAGAGCACCGGTCTTCGGAACCGGGGGTCGTGGGTTCGAATCCCTCTAGGCGCGCCAGGTAAATCATCGGATTTTGCTAACATCCTCCGTTCAAGCTGTTTCCCCAAGGAACATATCAAAAGACGCAGCCGCTGCTCCCGGAGTCTTAGTATTACTGGCGGTCCAGCGTTATGCCTTATAGGGCACAGTGCGATTTTCTAGGGAGACATTTTGGGGTTGCGCCTAAATAGTCTTCGCCACCAGGGTCGTCTGCCAGCAGTGAGTAATTTAACTTGATTTTCCAAGGCATGGACCCTCTCCGTCGCCGCCCCGAGTTGAGCAGCAAGCTGTAGATTTTGTTGTTGCAACTCGTGCAATAACACTTGAAGGGTGTCTATGGTCTGGCCAGGCTGTTTGTCCAGGGTTTTTCCCTTAATTAGCTCAGGCGGTATCGCGGATATCCTGAATTCTCCCCCATGATTTCCCTGGATAAACTCAGCATCCAGCTTGCCACTCTTGATATACCGCCTGACTGTCCGGTTGGATACCCCCATTGAGTTGGCTGCCTGTGCTATTGTCAAACCTTGATTTGCCATAACACTAGACAAGTCTATAGACAAACTGCTGTATTTGTCAATAGTGGTTAGCTCTAAAGGCGGGCATTTTTACTAAAAACGCTGTTTAAGTCAACAAACCTGGCCAACCACAGAGAGGAGGCAAAACTAGCGACAGGTTACAAGCTACCATCTATTCGCTGGTCAATCCCCCCGGGTTGCCTTATCAAGCAGGTGGTCTGTTCAGATTCCCCAAGAGGTGACAGTGCGACAAACTCAGCCCATCTTTCACAGCTCTTTATACAGTATCCCACCCAGAGGGTTCTTAGGGATAGAATCGAGGAATTGAACGTACTTCGGTGTCTTAAAGCTGCTGAGCTTTCCTTCGCAAAAATCGATTATCTCCTGCTCAGTAGCTTTCTCCCCCGGCTTCAACACAATAAAAGCCTTGAGCTCCTCGCCATATTTCTGGTCAGGAACGCCAATAACGGCTGCCTCGGAGACCTTAGAATGCTGCTGGACAACCTCTTCAATCTCACGTGGGAAGATATTTTCCCCTGCCTTTATTATCATATTCTTCTTGCGATCTACGATGAAGTAATATCCATCTTCATCCATATAGCCCATATCTCCAGTGCGAAGCCAGCCTCTCTGCAATGCTTCCTTAGTTTCCTCAGGCTTGTTCCAGTATCCTTGCATCACCACAGACCCCCCCACCACTAGCTCCCCTACCTCACCAGGCTTGAGTGGTTTGATATTATCGTCGACCACTCTCATCTTACCACTCATTGCCTTGCCTATGGAGCCCGGCTTATACGGTCTATCTATCGGGCAACAGCTATTATTGGCTGTCGCCTCGGTTAATCCCCAACCCTGATATACCTTGCCGGGGTATTTAGACTCGAACTCCTTTCTCGTCTCCTCGTTCAATGGAGCAGAGCCAGAAATCCAGAACTTCATTGAAGAGAGGTCGTATTTCTTAGGCTCAGGATACATGTTCTGGTAAACGAACATAGTAGGCACCTGGGTTGTGAGAGTTACTTTGTATTTCTGTATCGCCTCAAAAATGAGGTCAGTGTCGAACCATCTGACCAGCACCCATTTAGTGCCACTGTAGAAAACCGCGTTCATTGTTGACATGCCATAGGAATGAGAAAGGGGAAGCGAGCTTAACAGCGCATCACCCTGTATGACTGGTCCCTTGAGGGTTTCACATTGCCCTTCCGCAGAGGAATACAAAGCCTCGTGGGAAAGCATGACCCCTTTAGGCCTTCCTGTAGTTCCAGCAGTATAAAGCAGTGCTGCTAACTCCTCGTCAGCAGTATCTTCCATCTCCAATTTGTCCGAGCTTTTATCCACTACGTCCCGAAATAAGAGTGTGTCCGGGGCTTGGTCAACTGAAATTACATGCTTTATACTCGGTGTTGCTGCCTTGCCATGGGAGACCTTTTCCATGAACTCTGCAGCACTTATTACTACAACGGGGGTAGCATCCTGGTAGATATATGCCGTCTCTTCAGCGGTGTAAAGGAAGCTGAGAGGGATAAGCAGAGCGCCAATTTTGAATATTCCTAGAAAGCTCACCACTACCTCAGGGCAATTGGGGAGCTGGATAACAACCCTATCACCTCTTTTCACACCGAGGTTCTTAAGTGCATTGCCAACCCTGTTTGACCAACGATCAATTTCAACATTGGAATATTCCTTGCCTTCGAATGTCAATAACGGATACTCATCAAAGTCACTAATGTTGTCTTTTATCAATCGCGCCACATTCACTTTTACATTTCCCCCTTCTCAAATTTATTTTATTCAAATATTTTATCTTAAAAATGCTCCCAAAAACAATGCGAAACAAGCCTCCAACAACCTTGTTAAGGCGAGGTTACCGCAACAGAGCACCGGCCTTCGGAACCGGGGGTCGTGGGTTCAAATCCCTCCAGGCGCGCCAGTTAGCCCATTTTCCGCAGCTCTTTATACAGTATCTTGCCCACAGGATTCTTCGGGAAAGCATCAAGGAACTGAACATACTTCGGTGCCTTAAAGCTGGTGAGCCTTCCTCCGCAAAAATCGATTATCTCCTGCTCAGTAGCTTTCTCACCCGGCTTCAACACGACAAACGCCTTGAGTTCCTCGCCATATATCTGGTCAGCAACACCAACAACGGCTGCCTCGGATACCTTGGGATGTTGATAGACAACTTCCTCAATCTCGCGTGGGAAGATATTTTCCCCTGCCTTTATTATCATATTCTTCTTCCGCTCCACGATGAAGAAATATCCTTCGTCATCCACATATCCCACATCGCCGGTGTGAAGCCAGCCACCACGCAATACTTCTTTAGTCTCCTCCGGCTTATTCCAGTATCCTGACATCACCACAGGTCCTTTCAACACTATTTCCCCAATCTCGCCAACTTTGACTTCATTGTCATTTTCGTCCATCACCTTCATCTCGCAATTCATTGGCTTACCTATGGAGCCGGGCTTATATGGTTTATCAAATGGGCAACAGGAATTATTGGCCCCTGCCTCGGTTAATCCCCAACCCTGGTATACCTTGCCGGGGTATTTAGATTCGAACTCCGTTCTGGTCTCCTCATCCAATGGGGCAGAGCCAGAAATCCAGTACTTCATCGAGGAGAGGTCGTATTTCTTGGGGTCAGGATACATATTCTGGTAAACGAACATAGTTGGTACCTGGGTTGTCAGAGTTACTTTGTACTTCTGTATTGCATCGAAAATGTCTTCTGTGTTGAACCATCTGACTAACACCCCCCTCAGGCCATAAAGGGAGGCAGCGTTCCCCGATGCCATGCCATAAGAGTGAGAAAGGGGAAGAGAGCTCAATGCCACACTGTCAGGCACAATGGACCCCTTATGGAATTCATATTGCCCCTTAGCATTAGCGTACAAAGCCTGGTGGGAAAGCATGACCCCTTTCGGCCTTCCCGTAGTTCCAGCGGTATAAAGCAGTGCCGCTAACTCCTCGTCAGCGGTGTCTTCCATCTCCAATTCATCCGAGCTTTTATCCACTATGTCCCGAAATAACAGTGTGTCCGGGGCTTCGTCAACCGAGATTACATGCTTTATACTCGGGGCTGCTGCTTTGCCACGGGATACCTTTTCCATGAACTCCGAGCTGCTTATTACCACAACGGGGGTAGCATCCTGGTAGATGTATGCCGTTTCCTCAGCCGAGATAAGAAAGCTAAGTGGGGTAACCGCAGCGCCAATTTTGAATATTCCCCTGAAGCTGACTATAACTTCTAGGCAGTTGGGGAGCTGGATGACAACCCTATCACCTCTGTTCACACCAAGGCTTTTAAGGGCATTGCCAACTTTGTTTGACCAGCGGTCAAATTCAACATTGGTATATTCTTTACCCTCGAATATCAATGAAGTATATTCCCCAAACCTCTCGAGATTTTCTTCCCCTAATTGCGCCACATTCATTTCTACCCTTCCTCCTTCTTGAATTTATTTTATTCAAATACCTTACCTTAAAGATGCCCGAAAAACAATGCGAAACAAGCCTCCAACACCTTGTTAGGGCAAAGTGCGAGGGGTAAAATGGAATTTAAAGCGAACTCTTTTGGCAAACAAAAAAGGTGGTGGTTCAATGGAGAAGGCATTGCAGCCAATTTTACAGATAATGCTCTGTTATCATCTTTTCCAAGATTGTTAATCCTCTTTTCTTCAGCTCCTGGAAGAATCCTTGTGGCTCAATGCAGCCCTCCGGTGCGAACACGCCTTTCTCTGTAATAGCGCCGCTGGCAAGCATCTGAGCCCCGATGGACAACGCTATGCCTGCTTCCCAATCATTGCCTATCCTATCATAGATGTAACTTGTCGCCCTACCCTCCTTCTTGCCCTTCACGATTACCCGTGATACTTTGGTAAGCTGTTCACCACTAATCATATCCTTGCCCCTCCTGTGAAGCAGTGATTCCAGCAGAGAAACGGTGAACTCCCTGGGCACCACCTGGGTTCCTTTCACTTCTATAGGTTCAGCATCCCCCAGCCCATAGGAGAGCAACCTTATGAATTCCTGTCCTACCCATACTGGAACGATGCCACCTTTACAGGAGACATCCTTGACTGAAATATATCTGGGAACAGTTATGGGCTCAGGATGTCCCGAATGGAATACCTCGACTCTGCCCACAGGTTCGGGAAAATCAATTGCCTCTTTATCCGAACCAGCAGGCACATCAACCCACTGCCCTTGGTGATAGGAAGGTACATCACCTGAAAATGCGCCAATAGCATGCAGTACGCCAGCGCCTCCCACTCGAGAAATAACGGGATGAACCCAGATGAACTCAATTTCCTCAACTTCGTCCAGCTTCTGCGCTCCATATCTGGCACACAAATTTCCCACCCCTGGATTGTTACCCATGCCGATTACTGCGGTTATACCAACTTGTTTAGCTTCGTTATATAAATCAAGCTCATCAATTGTTGGCTGAGGGTCATCGCAAATGTCGACGAAGTCCACCCGAGCCTCTATCGCCGCTTTGAGGACTTTAACCCCGTATTCGCTGAATGGACCGATAGCGCTGGCTACAACGCCGGCATCCTTCATCACCTTTATTAAAGAAGCACGGTCGTTGGCATCCACAAACGCCGCTGAAATTTCCATCCCTTGACCTTTAAAGTCTTTCACCAAGGACTCCACCTTGGCCCTATTGTAATCCGCGATAACGATTTGCTTAACACCGCTGTCGACCAAATCCTTTAGCGCAATTTCCCCCATCCCCCCTCCACCAAGCAAGACAATCTTCATCTGGAGCCTCCTTTCATAAACAAATCCTCATGCAAAAAGGGAACTAAAGCAGCAATTAAGCCATCAGTATAAATTCTCTCCCTATCTATGACACCTTTAGTGAAATACCCTGCTGCTCCCTGTTTCCGCTTGGTCTCCTGCTCACCAACCAGGTTATCAATTACTTCACCAAGTTCAACACCACCTAAAAGGCGACTAACGATATTTTCAGGAAGCTCAAAGAGCGGAGAGGTACCATATTCCGTCCTTCCTTCATCATCGATTATGCACATTGCGCTAAACGCAAACCATCGTGAAAATAACTCCAGTATTCCGCCTTCAATGCCTACAAAGTATT